>Ga0179594_10000064_pt1 | contig 44259 bp, 18 predicted proteins | sample CZOMad1_1_08_16f_FD_148625 | JGI IMG/M metagenome (GOLD analysis project Ga0179594, IMG submission 148625) | Vadose zone soil fungal communities from Angelo Coast Range Reserve, California, USA - CZOMad1_1_08_16fungal (Illumina Assembly) | ecosystem: Environmental > Terrestrial > Soil > Vadose...
CATTTTGACCCGAGATGGCCAGCCGTACGCAAATACAGAAGTTACTCTTCAGCGTTCAGGTTTCGAGATCAACACGCGCACGGCCGCCGACGGCAGCTATAGCCTCAGAGTACCGCCGGCAACCTATACCCTGGGGGTGAACTACGGAAGCGGACAATTCAACGGCACTGGCTTGATTACGCTCAATACGGACACGGTGCGGAACATCGCAATCCAGGAGCGCTTCATCTCCGGCATTGTGAAGAACTCAAGTGGGCAGCCTGTTGCGGGTGTTCTGGTGCGAGGAAGCGTTGGCTTTGAGACCTTGCAATCACATTTCGAGGAATTGGATTGGACCATCTTCTCGAATACGACAACCGATAGCTCGGGCAATTATCAATTGCTGCTGTTTCCGGGCACGGCTGCAGTAACCGCTACGCCCCCGGCAAACAGTGATCTGCTCCCGCAAAACTTTCAACTCAACTTGCAGAATGACATCGTTCAAGACATCACGCTCCAGAACGGCGGTGTTCGGTTTAGCGGTCAAGTCAAGAACCGGGATGGGCAGCCATTCCCCGGTGTCGACGTGGTATTACAAAAAACCGGCATCGACGTTAGCGTGAAATCCGCGGCCGATGGCAGTTACAGCCTTCAGGTCCCGCCGGGAGACTACAATCTCAGGGTTAACTACAACGCTGTAACGCCTGCACAGAACTGGGGTTTCTCTGGTGGCGCCACGTTGACGCTGACGCAGGATACGGTTCGTGACTTTACCATCCAAAACCGAGTCCTCTCTGGTACGGTTCGCGATACAAACATACAACCAGTAACCAACACACTGGTGCGAGGTTGCTTCAGCACGAACTTTGGCGGGATGTTCTGGAACGAATGCACGGCAGTTTCTACGGACACTAACGGATTCTATCGAGGCGACTTCCTCACTGCCACAATTGACCTCACTGTTACGCCGCCGCCCGGACTTGGGCTCGCGCCACGGCTGATCTTCTTCGACCTGCAGAATGATCAAACACTGGACATCGCGCTTGGACCGGGTGCACGTTTCAGCGGCCACGTCACCGACCGGGATGGGCACCCGGCGCCCAACAGCAGCATCAACCTCCAGAGTGTGCAATCAAACGATTTTGGTTTACAGACGCAGTCCGGGGCGGATGGCAGCTTCAGCTTGCAAGTTGATCCGGGCAACTATCAGTTGAGCCTCAGTACGACCGCTGCCGGTGTGCAGTTCCTGAACGGCACCGGGACTATCAATATCCCTCAGGACACAACGCGCGACTTTGTCATTCAGAACCGAACACTCTCGGGTACTGTGCGGAACCCGATTGGCCAGGGTGTGCCGAACACTCTGCTGCGCGCCTGTTATTCAACTTCCTTTGATGGCCTGAATTGGAATGCCTGTTGCCAGGCGACAACTGATGCCAACGGCTCTTATAACGGAGCCTTTGTGAAGGGAAGCTTTAACCTAAGTCTGACGCCGCCCCCACAGAGCGGATTAGCCGGAAAGATCGTGACTGTCGACTTGCAGAACGACCTGGTGCTCGATGCGACTTTGCAGTCTGGTACTCATGCGATTCGCGGCCGCGTGCTCGATAACAACGGTCTGCCGCTAACCGGTGTTACGGTCGCCCTCACGGGCGGACAGTCCGCAATTTCCACCACCGATGGGAATGGCAGCTATGTCTTCGTCAATCTCTCGGAAGGCGGCAACTATACGGTTACGCCGTCGCGCACGAGCTACCAGTCCACGCCGCCTAACGCAGTCTTCAACAATCTGATGGGGGACCAAACGGCGAACTTCACGGCCACGCTTGTTACCTTCAACGTCACCGGCCATATCAGAGATGGCGCGAGCACCGGAGTCGGCGGCGTGACGGTGACGTTGAGCGGCGCGACAACAGCCGTGACACAGACAGACAACGCCGGTGCTTACGCCTTTAGCAGCGTTGCGGCCTTTGCGAACTACTCAGTCAAACCGTCGCAGCCCAGCGTTACGTTCACGCCCGCGCGCACGGACATCAACAATCTCAGCGCTAACCAAACTGCCGATTTCACTTCCGCGTCGCAACCCTCTCCCTCGCCCACACCGCCGCTGGACGATGACTTCGGCAACACTCAGCGCAACCCGGATAAATTTAACTTTGGTTCGCTCTCGACTGATCCGACGGCCTTTGATCCACTCGTATCAGTGCAGCAGCAGAACGGCCACCTGGAAATCAGGCCGCGCGGCAATGCCTTTGGCACGCACTATAACGGTTACACCACCGTCAGCGCCGTTGATGTAAATACCAGCACGCCGAGCGTCGAAGTGGTGCAGGCGGCCGGCGAGGCGCAAACTCTCTTTACGCTGGGCAGCGACGTCAATAATAATTTTGGTTTTCTGGTGCAACCCGCCAACGCTCCATCGTCAGCCAAGCCAAAGGTGCTGATTCCCAAAGACGCGACGGCGGTGCTCATCTTTCAGATCACGATCAGCGGTCAATTGACGGCCTTCAGTATTCCTTACGATCCGGTCGCTCATCGCTTCTGGCGTTTCCGTTACGAGCCCGTGGCTAATGCGATACTTTTTGAAACGAGCCCGGACAACATTACCTGGACTGTGCAACACAGCGTCGTGCTGCAAAGGTCGGTAACCCCAATGGCGATTGAGCTGAGTTCCGGCACCAGCTCGACGACCACCACACCCGGCACCGCAGTCTTTGACAACTTCCATCTTGGTGACAAGTTCAGTATCGCGGGACAGGTAAAGACCAGTGGTAACGCAGGCGTGAGCGGCGCGACCATCAGTTTGAGCGGTTCTTTCGCCCGCACACTGCTGACCGACGCCAACGGTAACTATTCGTTTGCCCAGTTGGACGCCGGGGGTAACTACACTGTGACTCCCAATCTCAGCGGCTATACCTTCAGCCCTATCAGCCAGATCTTCAATAGCCTCGGCACGAACAAGACAGCCGATTTTGTCGCTGCACCGGCGAGCCCCACCCCGACCCCGACACCAGGTGTCTCGACGCCGGCAGGCAGCAACGTTTCGGTGCAAAGCAACGGCGCGCAGATCACGTTTGCCCAAGTTACCGAAGCCGGCATGACCACGGTTACCGCCAGGGATCCGGCGACGATGGGCCAATTACCCGACGGCTATTTCATCTCCACGAGTGGTGTCGGTTTTGACGTCACCACGACGGCTGCTTATCTTCCCCCGGTCGACATCTGTTTCGCCGTGCCGGCTGCGACGGACGCCGCGATCTTTGCCAGTCTCGCCGTGTTGCACAGCGAAGGCGGCGAATTGCTTGATCGCACGACGACGCGAAACTTTGGCACTAAGAGCATCTGCGGGCGGGTCAACTCTTTGAGTCCCTTTGCTGTAGTGGAAAAAACCAGTCTGCAGTTCAGCTCGCCAGGCTACTCGGTTTCTGAGAGCGCGGGCAGTGTAGCGATCACCGTAACGCGCCTGGGCCACCTGTCAAATGCGGCCAGCGTCAACTTCTTCACCTCGGACGGCACGGCTGAGCAGCGCAGTGACTACACGGCAGCCGCGGACGTCGTTTCGTTTGCGGCAGGCGAGACGATCAAAACTCTCGAGATCCTCGTCACGGATGATCTTTACGTCGAAGGCAATGAAACCCTCTTCGTGTCTTTAAGCAACGCGACCGGCGGCGCCATCAGTGGTCCACGCACGGTGACGCTGACGATCACCGACAACGATGCGACGACGGCGACTGTGAACCCACTCGACAATGCTGACGCCCAGTTCTTTGTGCGCGAGCACTATTACGACTTTCTCAGCCGCGCGCCGGATCCCGGAGGGCTCGGCTTTTGGGCGGGCACGATCACGCAGTGCGGAGCTGATCAGACGTGTCTCAGAAACAAGCGCATCGACGCCTCGAACGCTTTCTTCTATGAACTGGAATTTCAGCAAACCGGCGCGTATGTATTTCGACTTTACCGAGTGGCTTTTGGAAATAATCAGCCATTCCCAAATCCATTCGCCGATGCAACTCATCCGAACGAAGAAAAGAAGCTGCCGAGCTATGCAGCATTCGTGCAGGATCGAGCTCGGGTGGTTGGCGGAGCGAGCCTGGCCGGGGCACAACTGGAGCTGGCTAATTCCTTCGTCCAGCGATCGGAGTTCATTGCGAGGTATCCCTCCAGCCTGGTGAATGCCGGTCAGTTTGTAGATGCCCTGCTGGCAGGGATACAGAGCGATCTGGGCGTGAACCTGAGCAGTCAGCGCGAGAACTTGATCAGCCTCTACAACTCCGGTGGACGCGGTGCAGTGCTCTACCGTTTGGCTGACGATAACGCTCAGGGCAATCCGATCAACAACCGGCCACTGATTGACGCCGAGTACAACCGGGCGTTTGTCGCGACGCAGTATTTTGGCTATCTGCGGCGCGACGCGGACATCGGCGGTTTTCTTTTCTGGCTGGGACAGGTCAGCAGCGCGCCGCCGCGCGACGTCGCCAAGCAGCATGCAATGGTCTGTTCGTTCATCACTTCAGGAGAGTATCAACAGCGCTTTAGCCCGCTGGCGCCACATAGTAATTCCGAATGCCCGCACTAGGCTGGTCTCAATATGCAAACTAAACCAGGAACAGCTTTGATACGGCAAAACCGATCGTCTGTTCTTAGCAAAACTGATCGTCTTGCCTGTCCCTTTGATTTCTTGTATAAGAGCGACCATGTAACGAGCTTTGGAGATCCGGCCGCTGAACCCCGCGTTCTACTTGTGCGAATCGCTCGAATGAGTTGCGCGTCCTTATGGTTGTCTGCTACCCGCGCAAACTCTCACGTAATCGGTAGTCCGTTGCGCCTGCGGTGCGGACCGACTACAGCTCTTGGCGGCCACTTCCGGTGCTCTCAAGAAATGGCCGTTAGCTTCTAAAGGGATCGCTGCTGTCTCCCCAAACCACAGTAGGTCGAGTCTCACGGAGAATGCCAACATGCCCCGCAACAAGCGCTCCTTTATTCTCGCTGTAATCATTGCGCTGGCATTCTGTTGCTTGCTAACGCTATCAGGGCGCCTTTCCTTTCTCACACGAGTGCAGGCGGCGACTTTTACGGTCACCAACACAAACGACAGCGGCGCGGGATCACTGCGTCAGGCCATTTTGGACAGCAACTCCACGCCCGGGGTGCAGATCATAGATTTCAATATTCCGGGCGGCGGCGTGCAGACAATCGCGCTCGCGTCGCCTTTGCCGGACACTGCAGACGGAGTGACGATTGACGGCACGACGCAGCCAGGGTTTAGCGGAACACCACTGATCGAATTGAATGGCGCGGGCGCGGGCGCGAGCGCCGACGGCTTGCACTTCACGGCCGGTTCTGCGACGGTGCGCTCTCTCATCGTCAACCGTTTCACCCGCGACGGAATCGCGCTGGCGGGCGGAGCGGGCGGTAGTACAGTTCAAGGCTGCTATATCGGTACGAACGCGGCCGGCACCGCGGCGCAAGCCAACGGGCGTTACGGCGTGAGCGTGGCGAGCACTCCCAACAACCTCATCGGCGGGTCGACGGCTGTAGAGCGCAATATCATTTCCGGGAACGTACTTAACGGAGTCGACGTCAGCGGCACTCCAGCCACAACTACCGGGAATATTGTGCGGGGCAACTATGTCGGCACCAACGCGACGGGCACAGCGAGCCTTGCCAACGGAGGACACGGCATTAACGTGAACGCTTGCGTCAACACGACGATCCTGGCGAACGTCATTTCCGGCAACTCAGGTAATGGAGTCACGATCCAACAAAACACCGCCAGCGGCACCATCGTGCAAGGCAATCTTATTGGTACTAACGCAGGGGGCGCCGGCGTTCTTGGCAACGGCAATAACGGCGTCTTTATCAACAGCGCTGCGGGTAATACTGTCGGCGGAGTGTCAGCGGGCGCGGGCAATGTCATCTTCAACAACGTCTTCTCCGGCGTTGCGATTTCCGGGCCCGGCACAATCAATAACGCCGTCCTCAGCAACAGCATCGGCAATAACGGGGGCACTGGCATCAGCCTGAACAGCGGTGGCAATAACAGCCAGGCGGCGCCCAGTTTGAACTACGCCGGCGGCAATAGCAGCGGCATAACCGTCCGCGGCAGCCTCACAAGCGCACCGAACTCGACTTATCGAATTGAGTTTTTCAGCAATCCTGCTTGCGACAGCGGCGGGGCCGGCGAAGGCACGGTCTTTCTCGGCGCGGGAAGCATCACCACGGACGGCAGCGGCAACGCTAGTCTCGACGTGACTCTGCCGGCGAACGTGATAGCGGGACAGGTTGTCACTGCCACTGCTACTGATGCGAGCGGCAATACCAGTCAGTTCTCAAGCTGCCAGTTGGCGACTCTGGGTTTTGTCATTAGCGGACGTGTGCTGGACGATTCGGCCAATCCTCTCAGCGCAGTGGATGTGAACCTGAGCGGCAGCGCGTCGGCCACAACTACGACCGATGGCGGTGGCAATTACTCCTTCGGAAATCGTGCAGCTAACGGTAACTACACTGTGACGCCGTCGAGCACCGCCTATTCCTTCAGTCCCGCCGCTCAGACGTTCAACAATCTGAGCGTGAACAGTATTGCTAACTTTGTCGGCACGAAGACAGTCGTCAGCATTGTCGGGAGGGTGACCGATGCCAGCAACGCCGGAATCAATAATGTCACCGTGCGCCTGACAAAGAATGCAGCGGAAGCGCTGGGGGGCACGACGGATGTCAATGGCAATTACACCATTAACAATCTTGACGTGGGCGCAAACTATGTGGTTACGCCTGACGGGAGCTTTGCTCCGCTGAGTCGAACGTTCGCTAATCTCACGGTGAACGCGGTCGCGAACTTCAAAGCCACACCGGTTATCCCTCCTCAGTGCGTCACGGCGAGCTTTGGGGTAGCTAGCGATTTCGCCGCCGGGACAAATCCCTTTTCGGTCGCAGTGGGGGATTTCAACGGTGATGGCAAGCTTGATCTGGCGATACCGAATGCGGGCGTCGCCGATGTCTCAATTTTGTTGGGCACCGGAAGCGGCAGTTTCGGTACCGCTAACAACTTTCCCGTAGGCACAAACCCCGTATCCATCGCGGTGGTGGACCTAAATGGTGATGGTAACGCTGATCTGGCAGTGACTAATTCTGGCTCTGGCAATGTCTCGGTCCTGCTGGGCACCGGAACAGGCAGCTTTAACGGTCCTACTAACTTTGCTGTCGGCATAAGTCCCTTCTCCGTAGTCGCGGGCGACTTCAACAGCGATGGCAAACTCGATCTCGCAGTGGCGAATAGGGACTCCAATAACATTTCGATATTACTGGGTACTGGAACGGGAAGCTTTGGCGCGCCGACCAACTTCTCCGCGGGACAAGGTCCCTTTTCCCTTGCCGAAGGCGACTTCGATAACGATGGCAACCTCGACTTGGCAGTCGCAAATGTAAGTTCCGGCAACGTCTCGATCTTCTTAGGCGCTGGAACTGGTGGCTTCAGTGCCGCAACGAACTACACAGCAGGCACTATGCCTCGATCCCTCGCCTTGGGCGATTTCAATGGTGATAGCAAGCTTGATCTCGCGGTCGCAAACGACGGGTCCGCTAACGTGTCAATCCTGCAAGGAACCGGCACAGGCAGTTTCGGTGCGCCTACCAATCTCCCAGTGGGTGCAAATCCTCTTTCCGTTGCGCTTGGCGACTTCAATGGTGATAGCAAGCTTGATTTGGCTGTGACGAATGCGGGGTCAACTAACGTTTCGATCTTGCTTGGTTCTGGCTCGGGCACGTTTAATGGTGCGGCTAGCTTCGCTGTGGGTATTGGCGGGTTTGCGGTCGCTGCAGCAGACGTCGATGGCGATGGCCGAATCGACTTGGCGGTAGCGAAGAACGGTACCAATAATGTGTCAATCCTCCTGAACAATGGATCCGTCTGCAGCACCCAGAATTCGCTGACCATCTCTGGACAGGTCAAGGCTGCCAACAATCTGCCGTTGGCGGATGTAACGGTGACGCTCTCAGGCACCATCACCCGGGTGATTCAGACCGATATCAATGGAGCCTACTCGTTCGCGAACCTCACTCCCGGCGGCAACTATTCGGTGACGCTGCAGAGTAACTACTATGTTTTTGCTGCCTCGCGCTCTGACTTCTTCAACCTGGGCAGCAATCAAGCATCCGACTTCGCAGCCGCACCCGTTGTAGTGCCCACTCCCACCCCGCCCCTTAGCGATGATTTCAATGGCGTCATTCGCGACCCGAACAAATGGAACCTCGGTGGGTTGACGTTACCGTCGGGAAGCTTTGATCCGCGAGTGACCACCGCACAGGTGAACGGGCAGTTAGTGATCACACCCGTGGCCCAGGCAGCGGGCAAACACTACGGCGGCTACGTCTCGACGAATTCGTTTGATATGCGTAACGGAAAGTCGAGCGTTGAATTGGTGAAAGCAGCGACGGGCGGGGCGGATACAATCTTCGCAATCGGTTCTGACTCGGACAACTTCTATCGCTTCCTGGTCCACACTCCGGGCGCAGCCACCAGCCTAACGCAGACGCCGGCAATCCTCAACGGAATTGAGGCGCCGCTGGACACAACAACCGCGCAGTTGATCTTTCAGATCAGGATCAATGGACAGTTGACCGCGCTCAGCATCGATTACGATCCGGTACAGCATCGCTTCATGCGTTTTCGCCACGAGCCGGCGACCAATTCGATCGTCTTTGAGACCAGTCCGAACGACATCGACTACACGGTGCAACACCGCGTGACGCTGCAGCGCAGTGTCGCGGCGGTGACTGCGGAACTCAGCGCCGGAACTTCCAATCCGGCTAATCCCGGCGCCGCCGTCTTTGACAACTTCGGCCTTGTGACCAGCACGTTTCAGTTCAGTGCCGGCGATTACACCGTCAGCGAGAGTGGCGGTTCGATCCCGATTACAGTGACCCGCTCGGGCAGCCTCGCTGCCGCCGCATCCGTGGGCTTTGCGACCGCCGATGGGACGGCCCTGCAGCGCACGAAATATATCAATACTGCGGGCCGGCTGACGTTTGCGGTCGGCGAGATGAGCAAGACGTTCGAGGTCTTGATAGAAGATAACGCGCATCCGGAGGGGAATGAAACCGTCAACCTACTCTTGATGAATCCAGTCGGTTCCGGCTTGAACAGTCCCGCCCGTGCGCTGCTGAACATCACGGACAATGACACGACCGCGGCAACCGGGAATCCGCTGGATGATCCGCATTTCTTTGTCACGCAAAACTACTTTGACTTTCTCAGCCGCGCGCCTGATCAAGGGGGTCTGGATTTCTGGATCAGTGTGATCACTGGGCCGCCGGCGTGTGCTCCTAACGATGCGGCCTGCGTGCGCGAGCGACGCATCACCGTCTCGAATGCGTTCTTCTTTGAGCTGGAATTTCAGCAGACGGGAGCCTATGTGTTTCGCGTCTACCGCACAGCGTTTGGCAACCATCAGCCCTTCCCTAATCCGGATGCCAATCAGCAATTTCCGGGCGAGAATCTGAAACTCCCCAGCTATGACGTCTTCGCACGAGACCGTGCCCAGGTAGTAGGCGGATCGAGCCTGGCCCAAGCGCAGTTGGATCTGGCAAACGCCTTTGTGCAGCGGCCGGAATTCCTGGCAAAGTATCCGGCCAGCTTGGATGGGCCGGGATTTGTCGACGCGCTCCTGGCGACCGTCATGAACGATTTGGGTGTGAATTTGAGTTCCCAGAGAGCGGCCTTGATCACCCTGTTCAATCAAGGTGGGCGGGGCAACGTGCTCTATCGGTTGGCGGATGACAACCAGCAGACGAACCCGATCAATAACCGGCCGCTGATCGATGCTGAATACGTGCGGTCATTTGTGGCGACGCAGTACTTTGGCTATCTGCGCCGGGACGCAGACATCGGCGGCTTTCTGTTTTGGCTGGGCCAGGTGAACAGCGCGCCGCTCCGGGACTTGAGCAAGCAGCGAGCGATGGTCTGTTCCTTCATCACCTCTGGAGAGTATCAGCAGCGGTTCAGTTTGATCGTCACGCACGGCAACCAGGAGTGCCAGTAGATGAAATTGTCCGCTTAGCAGGCTGCTGAAAAAGTGATTACGATCCACGAAATTACACGAAGCATCACGAAGTCACACGAAAACGGGGCGGTTTGCTTAAGTGTTATTTCGTGTTCGTTCGTGTGACTTCGTGGGTCGTATCGATCGCAGAGAACGCGGAGTTAGGCGCAGAGATTTTGAAATTGGGACGCTACTGCCAGAATGTGCGCATTGACGCGATCCTCTGAGGCGGGATAGAGTGCACTCATAAATTGGACTATTAGGAATCGCTTCACACTCAACGCGATCGAATACTCCTTCACTGAACCGCGCGGTACAACCTCAATCAGCCGGTGCCATCAGAAGTGCCATCCCTCGCACGTTGGTGAAAGGATCATCTCACACTCATGAAATCAACAACTCAGCTCGCCCCAGTGTTCACTGAACACTCAAGACCAACCTCGCGTTACTTCCGCTGGATGCGGGTCGTGATCTTGCTCACACTCCTGCTTGCGTCCATCAGCTTTGTCAAATGGCGTGCAAGGGCTGAGTTACCTCTGGCAGCGATTGCTGGGTTACAGGACAAGCGTCACAAATTGACATCGCCTGCCGCCACAACGCAGGTGGGCTTGACCGGCCGAGTACTCGATGACGCCGGCAACAATCTTGCAGGCGTGACGATCACTTTGACGGGTTCAATGGGAGGCAGCACTACAACCGACGTCAACGGAAATTTTTCCTTCTCCAACCTGGCAAACGGCGGCAACTACACGGCGACGCCGGCAAACGCGAATTACTCTTTCAGCCCGGCCAGCCAGACGTTCAATAATCAGGCGACGGATCGCATCGCGAATTTTGTCGGCACGCGGACTATCGTCAGTATCACGGGCAAGGTCACGAACGCCAGTGATATTCCAATCAACAACCTGACGGTGGCGCTGAGCATTAACGGGGTGTCGGCCGGCACGACGCTGACAAATGTGCTCGGAGACTACACCTTTACTAATCTGACCGCAGGCTCGACCTACATGATTACGCCCGTCGGATTCTTTGCCCCTTCAAGTCAAACATTCGCCAGGCTGAGCTTTAGCGCCGTAGCTAACTTCAAGTCTGTTCCTAGTGTTCCGGCGCAATGCAACACCGTGGGTTTTGCGGCTGCGGCGAACTTTGCCGTAGGGTTGGAACCAGATTCGGTTGCTGTGGGCGATTTTAACAACGACGGCAAGCTGGATCTGGCCACGGCAAATCAAACTGCACCCAATGTCTCTTTGCTGTTGGGGAACGGCGCCGGAGGATTTGGCGCAGCCACAAACTTTCCCGCTGGCAACGGCCCGGTTTCGCTGGCGGTCGGGGACTTTAACACCGATGGAAATCTGGACCTCGCGGTCGCGAAGTTCGCCGCCAGTAACGTCTCACTGCTGTTAGGGAACGGCGCAGGCAGCTTTGGCGCACCGATAAACTTTACCGCCGGCAGCTCTCTCTCCTCAGTCGCGGCGGCTGACTTCAATGGTGACGGAAAGTTAGATCTGGCAACGGCAAATTCAGGCTCAAACAATGCGTCCGTACTGCTGGGCAATGGCGCCGGCAGCTTTGCCGCGGCCACAAACTTCGCCGTCGGGCTCCGTCCAGTCTCAGTTGCCGTTGGCGATTTCAATCGTGATGGAAAGTTGGACTTCGTGGTGCTGAACCAGGACTCAAATAGCGTGTCGGTGCTAATTGGCAATGGCAGTGGCAGCTTCGCCGCCGCGACAAACTTCGCTGTCGGAGACATTCCAACTTCTCTGGCGGTGGGTGACTTTAATAGCGACGGAAAGGCGGACCTGGTGGTAGCGAATGATAATACAAATGATATGTCGCTGCTCCTGGGCAATGGCGCCGGCGGCTTTGGCGCAGCGACAAACTTCGCCGGGGCCCCGAATTCCCATCCGCAAGCGATCGCAGTGGGTGACCTTAATGGTGACGGAAAGTTAGACGTGATACTGGTGAACCTAAACTCAAGTAACCTATCAGTGCTGCTCGGAACTGGCACTGGCAGCTTTGCCGCAGCCACAAACTATGCCACCGCAAGCCTTCCCCGTTGGGCTGCAGTGGCCGATTTCAATGGCGACACAAAGTTGGACCTGGCAGTGACAAACTCGCCAACTAACCTGGCCGTGATGCTCAACAACGGTCCAACCTGCAGCACGCAACCATCATTGCTGATCAACGGTCGCATTGCAGATGCTCACAACAACTCTTTGCCTGATGTGATCGTGACACTGTCGGGCAGCATTACGCGCGTGGTCCAGACTGATTCAGGCGGCAGCTACTCTTTCGCGAACCTGACTCCGGGTGGCAACTACTCGCTGACGTTGCAGAGTAACTACTCCGTGTTTGCTCCCTCGCGCATAGATTTCTCAAACCTCGGCAGCAATCAAACTCCCAGCTTTATTCCCGCACCGGTTGCGGTGCCGGTGACGTCCCCGCTGAGCGACGATTTCAATGGCACTGTACGCGATCTGAATAAGTGGAATCTGGGAACGTTGTCGCTGCCCCCCACCGCTCTTGATCCGCGCGTAACTACTGCGCAAGTCAATGGCCAGTTGGTGATCACACCGATCGCCCAGGCAACCGGCCAACACTACAACGGTTATGTATCGGCGAACTCGTTTGATTTGCGCAACGGAACGGCAAGCGTTGAATTAGTTAAGGCGGCCAGCGGGGGCGCGGACACAATCTTCAGCATTGGCTCCGACTCGAACAACTTCTATCGCTTTCTCGTCCACACACCCGGCGCCGCCACAAGTTTGACCTCGGCGGCAGAGCTGGATGGGGAGATTGAATCGCCGCTTGATGCTACTGTGGCGCAACTGATCTTTCAGGTTAGGGTGAACGGGATATTGACGCCATTCAGCATCAATTATGATCCGGTGCAGCACCGGTTCCTGCGCTTCCGACATGACCCGGCAACAAACTCAATCGTCTTTGAGACCAGCCCAAACTCGGACTTTAGTCCAATCAGTTTTCAACACGCCGTCCCGTTGACGAGAAGTGTAAACGCATTGACGGCGGAGTTGAGCGCGGGCACTTCCAATCCGGCGAACCCCGGCGTCGCTGTCTTTGACAACTTTGGTTTGGTGACGAGCACGTTCCAGTTCAGTGCCGGCAGCTATTCGGCGAACGAGGCCAGCGGTGCAGTTTCGATCAACGTAACGCGCACCGGAAGCCTGGCGATGGCGGCGTCCGTGGACTTTGCGACCGCCGATGGCACTGCTCTGCAACGCACGAAATATATCAACACTGCCGGCAGACTCTCGTTTGCTGCGGGCCAGATGACTAAGACCTTCGAGGTGTTGATTGAAGACAACGCGCATCCGGAGGGAAATGAAACCGTCAACCTGATGCTGCTGAATCCAATCGGCTCAGGCTTGAACAGTCCGGGCCGCGCGCTGCTGAATATCATTGATGACGATACGGCAGCGGCGACCGGCAACCCGCTCGACGATCCGCGCTTCTTTGTCACGCAAAACTACTTTGATTTTCTCAACCGCAGCCCCGATCCAGACGGCTTGGATTACTGGAGCAGTGTGATCACTGGACCGCCGGCCTGTGGTCCCACTGACGTGGCGGCCTGTGTGCTCGTCAGACGCATCACCGTCTCGAACGCGTTCTTTTTCGAACAGGAGTTCCAGCAAACGGGCGCTTACGTCTTTCGTGTGTATCGCACAGCGTTTGGCAATCATCAGCCCTTTCCGAATCCCGATGCCAATCTGCAGTTTCCGGGAGAGAATTTGAAGCTTCCCGGCTACGACGTTTTCGCTCGCGACCGCGCGCAGGTAGTAGGTGGATCGAGTCTGTCACAAGCGCAGTTGGATTTGGCGAATGCCTTTGCCCTGCGGCCGGAATTCCTGGCTAAGTATCCGGCCAGTCTGGATGGGCCGGGATTTGTGGACGCTATCCTGGCAACAATCATGAGCGATCTGGGCGTGAACTTGAGTTCTCAACGTGCTGCGTTGATCAGCCTGTTCAATCAAGGCGGGCAGGGCGGACGCGGCGCCGTGTTGTATCGCCTGTCGGACGATAACCAGCAGACAAACCCAATCAATAATCGGCTGTTGATTGATGCCGAATACGTGCGGTCATTTGTGGCGACGCAGTATTTCGGTTATCTGCGGCGCGACGCAGACATCGGCGGCTTCTTGTTCTGGCTGGGCCAGGTCAACAGCGTGCCGCTGCGCAATTTGATGAAGCAGCGAGCGATGGTCTGTTCCTTTATTACCTCAGGAGAGTATCAGCAGCGGTTCAGTTTGATCGTCACGCACAGCAATCAGGAGTGCCAGTAGGATTGGTCGCCGATTGCGTATACGAGCGAGCGACCAAAGGACCGCCGAGCGAGTAGTGTCTTGCTTTGATGTTTTGTTGCTGATTTCTAATAGCCCTCCCTGACGGTCGGGCTTCTGCGATCCAAGCAGAAGCCCGCGCGTTAGCAAGGGCTCTCGCTCGCGCGAGTGAAATGTTTTGAATTTGCAGGAGCGTAGATCAATCAATCAAACACAGTGAGGATCTGATGTCTTCAGGTTACCCGTGGCTTGAGAGAAAGGCCAAACTGAGCGACTAACCTGGGCTCAGGCGATCTTTATGCCAATCGCCTCCAGGAACTTGGTGGGCTTGTCCCCGCCGATCATCGCAAAGATGTAGTCGTTAGGTATGGTGGCCGTCTCGTCGCGGGTCCGCGCGTTCATCAGGATTACCTCGCCGTCACGTATTTCCTTGACCCCCGTGCCGAAGTAAACCTTGATTTTGCCTTCGTCGATGCACTGGTAGACCTGTAACTTATTCCCGAACTTGAGGTCGTTTTTCATGTCGCTGCGGATAACGAGGGTGACATCGTTGATTTCATCGGGACCACGAAAAGTGATCTGATCGCCAATGCGGCGAGCCACTAGATCGACGGCGGCTTCAATCGCGGAATTGCCGGCGCCGACAATAATCACGCGCCGCTGCTTGTAGACTTCAGGATCGCTCAGTTTATATTTGACCTTCTTTTCTGTGCGTCCGTCGCGAGTGACTTCTATCTTCTCGCCAGTCACTCCGAGTTCCATCGGAGTGCCACGGTTGCCAAGCGCCAGCACGATGCGGCGAGCGCGATAGCTGACCGATTGGCCCTTTCTCTGCGTCTGCAAATTAAAGTAGTCGCCGTCCTGCGCTTTGGTGATCTCCGAGCAGCTTTCCCCTTCGTTGATCACGACGCCGTTCGAATTCATGCTCCCGATCCAGGAGTCGAGAATCTTTTCGCGTTGCTCACCCAGTCCGTCAACCGCAATCGTGCCCCGCGATACCATGGAGTCCGGCTTAAAGAATACGTACTTGCCCTTTGGATAGGCGTCAATGGTGGCCAGCACTTTGTCCTGTTCGATGCCGACATAACGAAGCTTGAATTGCTTTGCCGCGATCGCAGCGGAAAGGCCGGCTGGTCCGATACCGACGATCGCCACGTCGAGTTCGGCTTTCGGCTCGGCGCCGCCGCCGTTGTTCAGCTCGTGGGCGATGTGTTTGATTACGTCCGCCCCTTCATTGGCCGCATTCTTAATGAGCGGCGTCCCCGAAACGTCGCCGATAATGTAACAGCCCGGAACGTTCGTCATAAATGTGGGATCGCGCGTGGGCACTGGCCGCGGTTTGATCTTCTTGGTCGTATTGATGACGATGCAGGCTTTGGGATTAACCGGACACTCAACCTGGCAGGCGGTATCTTCCATGCACTGGTCGCGTGCTACCGGTGAAGCAATCCCATTGACGATTGCCAGCACGTCATGCGGACACGCATCAACGCAGGCATGACAGCCAATGCAACGTTCCGGGAAGATCACCGGATGCGGATAGTCCGGGGCGCCAGGATCGAGTCGTTCAAGGTCTGCATCTGAAATCATCGATACCCGATCGCTCTCGTCATCGTGCGGCGCGACCGGCTCTTCCAGCAGGCGGCGGGCGCGATTAGCGTCTCGCAGCGCCAGGCCGAAACCGACGATCACCAGAAAGAGACTGATGCCGGCCCAACCATACCAGGGCAGCCCGCCGAAATAAGCCTTGCTTAGATCTTTCGAGAGCAGGCTGATGGTCAGCAGCATCGCCAGGAGCGCTATGATCAGAATTAGTTGCGACTTTCTCATTGATTCAAATGACGAGCATTAAACTCCTGCCCGGTTTCATTTCTCTGCGTTAACTCAGCGTGCTCGGCGCCTCTGCGGTGAGCGTGTTTTTCAGCAAGATTCACCGCGCAAGACGCTGAGCACGCTGAGTTAGACGCAGAGGAGCTTCATTCAGCAGCGACTGAGAACAGCTTCCCAAAGTCTCTCTTCATTTACGCGAACAACCAATTCTCTCCTCGGCCTGACGGAGAACTTACTACTTCTCGCCGGCCGCCTGCTTGATCATATCGACCAGCATCTTGGGATCCCAGTGGCGTTTATCTTTAACGTGCTGTACATGACACGAAACACAATTGGGCGCGCCCTTGGGAACCAGTGTTTGTCCCAACGCGTCGTTCATGCCGCTGTGGCAAAGGCCGCAGGTCTCGCGTGGCGACTCGCGATCAGGCGGAAAGACGGCTCGCTTGTGACAACTTGAGCAGCTCAGCACCGGCTCAGTGCCGGTCGCTTCAGTCACGACTCCGGTTATGTTGCCGGTGGCCTTTACGCGATAGAGATGCAGCGCGTGAAATTGTTTGTTGCGCCATTGTTGTTCGGTGTCACCAGGCAGGCGCAGGGCGGCAATCTTGGTTCGCTCAACCAGTTCATCCGGGTCCAGACCTTTCCAGACCCACTTGCCAGCGACTACCGGATAACCAAAAGTACCTCCATGCGGCGTACCCACGGTCTTTCCATTGTAGGAATTCTTGTTTTGATTTGTGTGGCACTTAGTACATGAATCCAGCGCCGCCTGCATGGGCCGAAAGTCTTTGCCCTTGTGCTCGCTGTGACACCTGAGACAACTGATGCCGGCGTCGGTGTGCGGTTTGGTAACCGTGGCGACAAACATCTCGGTGGTATGACACGACTCGCAGTTGGCTTCCATAGTTCCCTTGATTGCGTGGCAGGTGATACAGGAGCCGCTGTTTGGACGCTTAGCGATTGCGGCGCTGAGCACAAAGGTTTGCCGGCTGTGCGCGGGCGACAATGGCGCAGGTGCGTAGGCCGAGGTGTAAAAGACGGCGGCCGCTATAGACAGTGGGACGAGCGCGATCACCGCCCAGACAAAAACAGCAAAAGGCCAGGGACGAACCAGATCACGCGTCGGCGTCCAGTTAAAGCGAGCCTTCCCTAAGCGCGGCGGCCGGCGCGGGTGCAGCGGCGACTTGCGGCCGGCTTTTTCTCGGGATCGTTTGCCCCAGAAGAGATTCAGCGCTTGAGCCAGTTCGCTTGCGGCGGGACCCGCCGACCTGACCAGCGGTTGAGCCGCGGACAACTCGTCACGGGCTTCGGCCTCTCCCATCAGCAATCCGATTTGCTGGGTGACGGTGATCTGCAGCGCCTCATCAAGACGATCGATGTGAAGAAAGAAAGGTCCAATGCGTACTTCATCGCCGCTGGCCAGCACCTCGGCTTCTTCATTGGCAACTACTCGGCGGTTGAGCGTAGTCGGATTTGAGGAGCTGAGGTTGAATAGATAAAAGCGCCCGTTAATCTCTTTGATACCGGCCTGTAGCCGGGAGACAGTCGGATGATTTAATTGCAGGCTACAGTCGGGATTGCGGCCTATCTTCAATCCTTCAACGAAGAGCGTAGAGGCGTCGATGGCCCGATCCTCGCGGATGATCACAAAAGTGCTGGTTGGCGCCCGCATCGGCGAGTTACCCAGTAATCCGGTGAAGCGTTTGGTGCCTTTAGTCATTAGCGAACCGCGAAAAAGACAACTTGCACAATGTGTACGGCCAGCAATGCCAGCATCAGGGCTGAGGTCACCACGTGTGGCGCCAGCCAGAGCTTGAGCAACTGATGTAGATAGATAAGCGCATCGACGCGGCGCAAAGTTGCAGTCGTTTCCACGGCGTCGATCAACTGGCGACGAGCCCTGGGATCAGTCAAAGGCACCGCTTCGAACTCTTCACGCGCTTCAGCCAGCAACGCTGAGAGTGGTTCGCGGCGCAGGTACTGCCGCAGCAGGTATCTTAAGGAAAGGAATCGGCTGCGGATTCTGCCCTCGATTAGTTGCCGGAGTTGATTGTCGCTGGTGTCGATGCCGGCGAGCGTCTCACGCAGTTCCTCGCGCCGAGCCCGCAAATCTTCAAACAATAGCGGGTCTCCTTCGATGCTGGTCATGATTCGCGGCACAATCAGATAGCAGGCGATTCCGAAGAGTCCCGTGAGAATCACCAGGTCAAAGGAAACCATCAACGAGGATGTGAGCAAGCCACCCGAACTGCGGCCGCCGTGCAAGAGCAACACCACGCCCGCGATGATGCCGATGTAGACGTGCAGCAGCAGCCAGTAACGCAACGGCCCGGCACGCCGCCGGTAAACCTGCTTGCGCGCGGAATACGCCATGATGATGCCGATGCCAAAGAGCCCAACGATGCCCGTAATCCAACGCACCGTTACCCAGGTATGGAGCAGCCGTCCATCAAGCGTGAACATGCGGGCCAGGAGCACTGTCGCGACAGTGAACACCAGCACGCCGAGGACTCCGAGCACATGTAAGAACACTGCGAATGGATCACGGCGATGAATGTTCCTGCCGATCGCATGCGTCTGATCACGGTAAATCAGTCCCACGGCATTCTTCGCGCCGTCAAAATATTCTCGCGGGTTAACGCGCACCAGCGCGCCCGTCGGGCAATTCTCCTGGCACGAGAAGGCCCGGCTCTTCTTACCGGCCGGGTTCAGCGGGGTGTTGTTACAGAGGTTACATTTCACTGCCAGGAGATCTTCCGTCTCAGTAACCGCGCGCGGCGGTTCGGGCGGCGACATGGAAAACCAGGTCTTCAAGAACCCGAGCACCGGCGAGGAGCCAGTTCGTTTGCGCGGCACCATTGTGATCGCGTTATAAGGACACTGGGTCGCGCAATCACCGCAACCGATGCACGTCTTCGGTTCAATATCGATCTGGCCGCCGGGCAGTCGACCGATGGCTCCGGTAGGACAGCCGGTCAGACACTCGGGATCCTGGCAATGCATGCAAACTTCCGGCGCCAAGACATGCTGGGTGGCCTTGCTGTTTGGTTTGACAGGGCGCTCGATGTGAATGCCTCGTCTCAGCAAACGCGATTCACCATGAACCTTGTGACAGGCCAGTGAACAATTGCCGCAACGGACGCACAGGTCCATGTCCATCACCAGCAAATTAGTAGCGTCGATGATGCCTGTGTCGATCTCCTTGGCCAGTGCCGGTACGACCTGCTTATCAGCCAGCGAATCCAGTCGCAAATCGTCATCGCTAAGCGAAAAGGCCGAGAATGTTTTCAGGAAAGTTTCGGCAAGTTGAGGCTCGGCACGCAACAGGGCAATCGGAATCTCCAGCAGTTCCGTGCGCGCCAGGACGGTTGCCGAATAGTGCCAGTTCTCGGCTCCCCGTAGCGCTTCCAACCCGAGACAGTTTCCCGCACCCAGGAAATCGACTACGACTGCTTGATCGACTTCCATCATCATGCCGCTGACCTGCTGCGCCGAGCCGAGTCCACGCGCCCGTCTCACCCAGCCGTTTTTGATAAAGATGACTCTATCGATCAGTCCGTTCTCGCTCGACAGTGCGTGCTGCTTGCCGAAGACTCTGAAGCTGGCCATCTGTTCCAACTTCTTTAGATCCGCCGCGCTGAAGACACTCTCGCCCGCCTGATTCAGATCCTCCAGGATGCGTTTTAGCCCGTACTCGCGATAGGCAGCTTCAAGCGCCTCGCCGAACTTCGGCAGCTTCCGTAATAACCGCAGCGCCGGCCGGTCGACCGCCAGAACCCTGGCCTCGCAGTTGGGTGGAACGACGATCGTTGCATTACGCCGCAAACCGGCCAGCACGCCCATCTCGCCGAAACTTCGCCCCGGCTGCACCTCGTTTACTTTCTTCTGGCTGCTGGTCTCATGATCCAAAACGTAAACATCGAGAGTTCCCTCGACGAGAAGATAAAACCTGTTCCCTCCCCATTCGCCTTCTTTAATGATCTCTTCACCCGGTCCGTAGATAAACAAATTGAGGTACGGTCCTACTTTTTTCCCCGTGTAGTTGCGCCCGTAGGCGATCACTTCCAGATCAAGCTCGTACGTATAATGACCGTTGTGTTTTTCCACCAACTCGTCGATGAGCGTGACACTGCGAATAGCCTCGAGGATGCTGGTGTGATTCGTGATCTGTTTAGGCATACCGAGTTGGTTTCCGGCCTAAAACGCTGTTATTAGGCGCGAAGAGCGCGGATGATGAAACTCCGCTCAGGATTCCACTGTTCCAAAGACGCCGCATTTATACACTATTGAGTGGAAAGATAAAACGGGAATTAATATGCGGATTGGCGGTGCAGTAGCCCGACTGTTAAGGAGGGCTCTGACTGCGCACATCAGCCCTCCTTCAGTGTCGGGCTACTGCACCACTATTCGGCAAAGTAATTCCGGCACGCCACAACTGGCGCCGAAACCCAACAATTTGGAATCCACAACTCGCTGAGTGTGGTAATCTATCAGTGCCCTACCTTTGAATGGATTCACTCTATCCTGCGAATATTTCCCAAAACTCACGCGAGCGTCAGCGCGTGTAGTTCTCTCGGACTGCGTAGGTATCAGCGCAAATCAAACGCAGTCTGAGGCAAAGCGGAAATGGGGAAATTCCTGAAGGCTTAGGAATCCGTGTGGCAGTTGCTGCGACAGATCCTTGCGTCAGGCTTTATTGACCGGCAACCAGTTGCTGCCCTGACGAAGGAGAAGTACATGGCTGCGAAAATTATCAAGACAACAATCGTACTGGTCCTCGTTGCCTGCGCCCTGCAGCTTCAGGTCATGGGGCACTCAGAGTTGACCGGCAAACTCACTACGGTCGACAACAAATCGATATCAGTGAACGACAGGAAGGTAAAGTCGGGCGCCACGATTACTTCAGGATCAGACATCCAGTGTTCCGGCAAGACAGGGGCGACAGTTGATCTCGGGCAACTCGGCCGCGTCGAGATGGCGCCGAAGACCGACTTGCGTCTGGGCTTTGATGCGTACGGCGTTACGATTCACCTGCGATCCGGTTATGTTGTCCTGACTACGAACAAAGGGATTCCCGGCGTCGTGACCACCTCAGAAGGAAAACTGTTTCGCACGGATTCATCCAGAGTGTCGAGTGTCGAGGCGCGCACAAAGGACGCCGCCGAGTCGGAACCGGCAGGCGCCGGTGTATGACGAAATTCCTGGCTTCAGAAGAAACAGTCTATAAGTAGCGTCGAGTCGAAAGACAAAACGCGAATCAGTCTGCTGGCCCTTAGTTCATCAGGGGCGAGCTGTTGGCGTGTGTGCTTAGGGGGTATTCTTCTCGGAGCTGTGAGACGAGTCTTGGGTCAGCAACAAACCTTACGTCCCCACGCATTAACTCAGCCAGAAACATCGGGGCCCGCGAGAAACTCTTCGTTGACTAACCCAACCTTCACATCTTCATTAGGAAGATCCTAGGATTGTGTGCGCCACAATTGGCGCTACAATTGTTGTATTGACATGGTTGGCCCATCGGCGTAGAGTCCGCACGTTCCTTGTTACTTTCTCCCGGTCGCTTTCTCAGAAGCTCTATCGCCGTGGACGATTTCTCGCCAAGTTCACGATCGGGGCGGCTTCGGAATTAGAATTTCCGGAAACTCAAAATCGGCAACATTGGCCCGCGAGCATCGGCAAGAACCGAAGGCTCCAGGAATCGGCAACATAGAAACTCAAAATCCGGCAACTCTGAACTCAAGCATCACGAAAACCTCTAAGGAGAACCTCCAATGTGCATCTATCGGTGCGCCTGCTTCTGGTTTGGGGTGAAACAGTTATGCAGCCTGATGTCATCAGTAATTCTGCTGTCGTGCCTATCTACAGCCTTCAGCCAGGAGAAGAATCCCCAACGTGGTTTTCAGATAGGCAATGCTTACAAGTTGTCGGACATTGAGTCCATCAATACAACCAGTGGGAATCTGATGCTAAATCTGCCCCTGGGAAAGCTGGCGCCGGGTCGCGGTGAATTGAACGGCTCCTTTGGCTTGCGTTACAACTCAAAAATATACGACTCGACCGTCGCTGAATTGCAAGACGAAACCGGGCAGGTGAGTTCGCAGAACATCATCGTTCCCACCGAACAGGCCGGCCTTTACGGGGGCTGGCACTACACTTCTCCACTCGATTATTCGCTCGTGGTGATTAACAGAAACAACGTAGAAGGAGGGCCGTTTCAATGTACAGCAAACGGTGGGGCCTCAAACTACCTGGCCATTTATCTGTGGAAGGTCAAAATCATCTACCCGGATGGCGCCGAGCGAGAGTTTCGTCCCACTGGCTACAACGACCTGAATGGCGATGGCTACTTCAATGTCGAGCCCACGTCGGGCGGCATCAACGGCTGTAACGGAATCAGCGGCTCCGCACCCAATCCCTTGACGTACTTCAGCACGGATGGAAGTTACACGCGTCTGACAATCAATCGCGGTGTTGGTTGGACACTGTCATTGCCGGATGGAACCAGACTAGTAAGCAACGATACCGGGCAATATTTATACGACCGTAACAACAACTACCTGACGCACGGGTCAGTAACCCTTCCGAATGGACACGTAGCAAGTGCTATCGTGGATCAGTTTGGTCGCTACGTGGCGATGGAAAGTAATGCGGCCGCGCGCGAAGACTACATCTACTCGCTAGGATACAACGGCCAGTCCTTAATGTGGACAGTCAAATGGAAGACCATTTTTGTCCTCAAGCCTTATAAGACCACCGGCGCCAGCGGGGGACGAGGTCGCGGAAACATATCAAATCAAATCTGGGAATGGGATGTGGATGTTATTGACCGAATAACTTTGCCGGCAGCTTTAGGAGGGTTGTTTTACCAGTTTCATTATAGCGCACCTGACTTTGTGCGCGGCGATCCCGAACCAACCACGAACTCACTCGGCTGGGGAGAAGTCAACGGAATAACTCTGCCTTCGGGAGCTGGTGTAAGCTACCCCCGACGGCGGCGTCACCATTACCAGCTTCAATGACACCTCCAGCCCGCTACCGTCAGCCGGCCTGGTCAACTCCGAAAGACTGCCGAACGGAGACTTCATCGAACGAGTGTGGCAATCAAACGCGCCGCCATCAGTGACTGGACTGGGCGTTGCCGGGTCGGCAAATTTCTATGTGAAGACGGAGTTCCGCTCGATTGCCAATGCGAATGGTGATCTGGTGTGGACAGCGATCAGCGATTTCGAGTACGACAAGAATGGGAATCTGACGAGCGAAAAAGTTTATGATTGGGTTTCCTATGCCAGCGCTCACTCCGGCGGACCGATCATTCCCGCCGGAGCCGTTCCCGCTCGCGTCACTGTCAGCAGTTATAACAACGCGACGCCGGCTGCAACAGATAGCAGCAGCGACAGTAGTAACGCCTACTGGTATGCGAGCGCTCCGACTTTGCGTTCCGCGATGGCCTCAATGGAAATTCGCGACGGTAACGGCGGCAAGTTCAGCCGGTATGAATTCTCGTATGACAACGCCGCGACGACCGGTAACGTGACCCAGCAAACGCATTGGGACTCAAGCAGGGGTGCGTACAGCAATCCGCTGATGACCGGTAATTCAGTTACGCTCTCGACTCAATACAATCAATTTGGCCAGCCCACTTTGACCACTGATGCCCGTGGTTATCAAACTCAGCTTACTTACGGCAGCGTTGGTGGTTTCACCCAGCTCTATCCAACCGAGATTCGGACCGCTCTGGTAACCACGATTCAGCGTACTGCAATGCGCGAATATGACTTCAGCAGCGGGCTCGTTACCCGCGTGACCGACGCCGACAACAACGTCTCGACCTCAACAGCCTACGATGCAGTAGGGAGGCCGTTATTAGTCAGAAGTGCTGAAGGCACAGCGGACGAGACGCGCACGGTAATGGTTTACTCTGACGCTGAACGACGCGTTATCACCCGCGCTGATCTGGGTACTATCGGCGACGGCAAGCTGGTATCCATCCAGCACTATGATCAGCTGGGACGCGCGCGACTTTCGCGAAAGCTCGAGGATCCAGCCACGCAAAGTGAAACCGACGAGAGTGCTGGTATCAAGGTGCAGACACGTTATTCATACTCTGGTTTGAATAGTTATCAGGTGGCCTCTCATCCGTACCGCGAAGCCGCGTCATCCCAGGTGCTGGCGACAGCGATGGATTGGACCAGAAGCAAGAGCGACAATGCAGGCCGTTTGGTCGAAGTCAAAAAGTTTGGCGGCACGAATTTGCCCGCGCCCTGGGGCAATAATAACGGCACTGATGTGGGACTGACGAATAGCTACGACGCAAACTTTACTACGATTACCGATCAGGCGGGCAAAAAGAGACGATCAATGACTGACGCGCTGGGCGAGCTTATACGGGTTGACGAGCCGGACCCGGCCACTGGAGCCCTGGGCACGACCGACAGCCCAACTCAACCCACGAGCTATGCGTACGACCCAATGGGAAATCTGCGGAGCGTAACCCAAGGCAACCAGCACCGGTTCTTCTACTACGATTCACTGTCGCGTCTGTTACGCGCCTACAGTCCGGAGCAAGCCGTCAACTCGAGTATTCCATCCCTTACCGATCCGGTCAGCGGTAACAACCAGTGGTCGATGGCCTGCAGTTATGACGAGAACGGGAATCTCAAGACACGGATCGATTCGCGCAACATCACGACCACGTATGGGTACGATGCCCTCAACCGCGTCACCGGGATAATTTACACCAACGATCCTGCAAGCACGCCGGCAACGAGCCGTTATTATGACGGTCTGCGCGACGGCGTGAACTACAACATTCCGAACAGCAAGGGCAAGCTGTGGCAGACGGAAACTTCCGGCGACAGCGGCTCGCGCACCACCATTGACAGCTTTGACGCGCTGGGCCGACCGCTTGCGCAACGGCAGCAATTCAACAGCTACGGGACCTGGAGCCAGTCGTTTCCGGTCGCGCGCAGTTATGATCGAGCGGGCAATGTGATCGCCCTGACTTATCCTTCCGGCCACACGGTTAACTACAGTTACGATTCTGCCAACCGAACGAGCAGCTTCACCGGCAATCTAGGAGAAGGCGTACCGCGCAACTATGCTACGGATTTTCAGTACAACGAGTGGGGTGGAATTCAACAGGAGAAATTTGGCACCGACACGCCGCTCTACCACAAGCAACGTTTTAACGAGCGTGGTCAACTATGGGACATGCGTTTGAGCACCGTTCCCTATAACACCGATCCCGTCAACGGCGACCGTGGCGCTGTGGTCAACTACTACAGCAACAGCTATGAACAGGGCGGAACCGGGTCAGATAACAACGGGAATCTCTTGCGGCAGGAGATCGTCGTTCCCAGCGGCGGCTTTTATCAACAGAATTACGACTATGATTATCTAAATCGCCTGACCTCGGTGAGCGAGAAAGTAAACGGCACGGGAAGCAATACATTCAAGCAGGCTTACACCTACGATCGCTGGGGCAACCGCACCATCAATCAGTCGCTAACGACCGACAATGTGCCGCATCCGGCTTACACAGTCGATACGTTGAATAACAATCGCCTCAAATCGCCGGTCGGTTTTGATCCGTTGGCATATGACGACGCGGGAAACCTGACCCAGGATTCCACCAGTCAGAATTCGACTGCTATCTCCACGTACGATGCCGAGAATCGCCTTGCGTCGATTGAATTCCCAACAGTTCCGGTTTGTTTCCCTGATGGCGAGGGCGGTGAGATCTGTTATCCAGGCACCGGCCAGGCGCCCATCACTTATATCTATGACGGTGAGGGCCGACGTGTACGGCGGGCGTATGGCGGGTGGACGGCCTTTGAGACCTGGCAAGTCTATGGCTTTGAGGAGAGTTGTTGGCTGAGTATTCACAGCATGGAATCTCGGTTGTAGCTCAGCCGCAAACAGAGTATGGCTACCGCAACGGACAACTCCTGGTCACAGCTCAACCGTGGATCAACCTTGCTTTGAACAAGCCGGCCACGCAAATCGATAATCACGCGCCAACCACCACGGCGAGCAAGGCCGTTGACGGCAACGCCGATAGTGCCTTGTGGGACGGCACGACTTCAGCCACCAACTACCACCAGAATTCCTGGTGGCAAGTCGATCTGCAAAGCGTGCAGACGATCAGCAGTATTACGGTCTGGGATCGTACTGATTGCTGTCCCGAGATGACGAGCAATTTCTATGTCTTTGTCTCGAATGCTCCTTTCACTTCCTATGATCTGAACACGACGCTGAGCCAGTCGGGCGTGAGTAGTTACTACTATGCCAACTGGTCCGCTGCCTCCTCGGTTCCCGTGAATCGGACCGGTCGTTACGTGCGCGTGCAATTGGCTGGGACGCAGTATCTGGTGCTGGGCGAGGTTCAGGTATGGGGCGGCGTCGCGCAGGTAAGCTGGCAGGTGGCAGATCAGCTGGGGACGCCGCGCATCGTCGCTGATCGAACCGGCTCGGCCTCCGGCATCTCGCGCCATGACTATTTGCCGTTCGGCGAAGCGCTGCCTGATACTTTCCGGAATGGCGCCGCCGGTTACCCGGCGAGTGATACCATGCGTCAGAAGTTCACAGCCAAAGAACGCGACGGCGAAACCGGGCTCGACTACTTCAACGCCAGGTACTACGGAAGTCCACAAGGACGCTTCACTTCAACCGATCCGGTGACGATGACAGTTGGTCGCCTTAGTGATCCACAGCAGATCAACCTGTACGCTTACTGTCGAAACAACCCACTCGTGACTCTGGATCCGACGGGAGAGAAAATCGAGTATAAGAATAAAGAGTCGGAGGAAGAATATAAGGAGTACGTAGCCTACCTCGAGAATTGTGGTAAGAAATGTGAAAAGGAGCTGGCTACAGTCGTGCAACTGAAAGACTCGGATGTGACGTACGTCATCAATGTCGCCGAGAAGGCTGGTGCGGGGGAAGGTGAACTGTCGACGGATGGAAACAAGATCTTCATCAACATCAACAACGTCGGAGGCGCCTTTGGTGAGAACTTCTCGCGTCGCTCTCGCTTCGCGCATGAGCTGGAGCATGGCCGCCAGTTCGATAGCGGCGAGTTGTCATTCATCAAGAACAAGCACGGAAACTGGGTCCCGAATCCTGGGACCTATGACATCGGCGACGAAGTGAAGGCGTTCCAGGCGATGCAACACGTGGCCGAGGATTCCGATTACTCCATGCGCGAGCCGGGAACCAATACACGAAAGCCGAGCTTGTTGCGCGAGTTCGCTAACGCCAAGACGGATCAGGAACGCGCCGACGTGTTGTCGCAATCCGCCTATCCTCGTCGCAATCAGAGACGGGACAGCGATGTAGCGTTTTCATCTGATTCTGGTTACAAGCCGGGACAACTAGTCCAAACCGGAGACTACTTCGCGCGCGTGAAGAGAGTCTTTGACCGTCCTAAATGAGAGGCAGACAATGCGACCGAAAGTCAACAAATCTCGGGTACAGCAATGCGTCTTGGGTAACGTACTGCTTGCAGTGTTACTCTGTGCGACCGTAAGTGGGCAAGCTGACAATAAAGATCCCTTCTCCGCAGTGCCCGCGCCGCTGCGTACCAGGCTGGTTGAGCGTCTGAAACTGCTCGTCGAGTATCAACGCAGCCAGCAATGGGAGAAGGAATATGACCTGCTTTCGATTCTTGTTACTCAGGGCGAGAGTAAAGCAGATCATTTCAAACGGCTTCAGCGGTCGTCTGCTGAGGGGTTCGATACAGAGCTGATTGACTTCGTTCCCAAAAGCGTAACCTATCAGGGCGGCGGCCCCTCGGATGTTGTGGCCTTTGGTTGTGCAAAAGTACGTCAGAAGACGAACGTGGTGGAGCTTTACGCCTCTGTAGAGGCTTATCGAGAAAGAGAGGATTGGTACTTCTCACCCGTAGGTATTATCTCGCCGATAGGTGGTCAGCCAGAACCCTGCCCGTATTCAAATAAGGACAGATCGTACAGGCTTTTTCGGGCGAGTACACAATCCCTAAAGCCGATTGGAACACAGTAATGCAAATACAGGTCAACGTACGGCAACTCAAGCTTCAAGCAACTCTATTCGTCCTGCTTGCGAACTTAGTTTGCTCTTCAGCGCTGGGGCAATCTCGAAAGGAAGAGTTATTTGCCACAGTACCTTCGCAACTGCGAGCACGACTCGTTGAGCGATTAAAGCTGCTGGTTGAGTATCAGCGGACGCAGCAGTGGGAGAAACAATATGATCTCCTGTCCGAATTGGTTACTCAAGGTAAAGGCAAGGATGAGTTCGTCAAGCTAAATCGACACTACTACTCTGAAGTAGTACCTGATGACTTAATCGTCGACTTCACTCCGAAGGCTGTCACAGCTCAGAGTGAATCAGTAGATTATGGAGAATGGACGATCTTCGGCTGTGCCAGGCTGCACAAGAAGGGGCGCGTCTTGCAATTGTACGGGTCGGTCTCTGCTTATAGACAGAACAATGATTGGTATTTTTCGCAGGTAGGCCTGGTCATGCAGGTAGGCGCTCAACCTGAAAATTGCCCATATGACATGCCGGCAACAAATCACAGGACGAAGTAGTGTACTCGCGCGGCTAGCAAGAGAAAGTAATGAGGGAAACTGAGCAGCGCCTTCCACCAGTGATTTTTCTACTGCCTGCCGTTCTGTTATGCATGACGGCAGATGGGGCAGGCCAAAGATCAAGATTTATTCGCTCCAGTGCCCGCGCGACTTCGAGCGCGGCTGGTCGAACGTCTGAAACTGCTCGTCGACTATCAGCGCACCCAGGAATGGGAAAAGGAATATGACCTGCTTTCCATTCTTGTTACCCAGGGCGAGAGCAAAGCAGATCATCTCAAACGGCTTCGGCGCTCGTCGGCTGAGGGGCTCGGTATGGAGCTGATTGACCCTGCGTATTGCTGGCTAGTATTGTGTGTTATCATCCCTCCCGCTCGAACAAATAAGAAACACGAGGTTTGCTGAACCTGCGGTAACTCGTTGCTGATTATTCCTGGCTTCCCTCTCGCTGGGTAGATCGGGTTACACCCCAGAACAGCGTTTGCCCAGACGTAAAATCAAGCATCGTTTGACAAATCCCTGGCTCCAGAGCCGCTCCTCTAGAGCGGTCTGTCCGGTTAACCCTGTCCACCAGGAGGTCCAACACAGTCATGGAAGCGACCACCGCTTTGCAGCCCCCCGCCGCACTTGATTCGTTGAGCGTCAACACTATCCGCACGCTGGCGATGGACGCTGTGCAGGCGGCCAACTCCGGCCATCCCGGTACACCGATGGCAATGGCTCCCGTGGCCTACAGCCTTTGGAACGATTTTCTGCGTTTTGATCCGGACGATCCGATCTGGCCGAACCGCGATCGGTTTGTGCTTTCGATGGGACACGCCTCGACACTGCTTTACAGCATGCTGCACCTGACCGGTGTAAAAGCCGTCAATTCGCAGTACGAGAAGACGGGCCAGCCGAGCGTAACGCTGGATGACATCAAGTCGTTCCGCCAGCTCGACAGCCGTTGCCCCGGCCACCCTGAGTATCGCTGGACTTCAGGTGTCGAGACCACAACCGGCCCGCTTGGCCAGGGTATCGCCACCAGTGTCGGTATGGCCATCGCCTCTCGCTGGCAGGCTGCTTACTTTAATCGTCCGGGTTTTGAGATGTTCGATTACCGGACCTACGCGTTGTGCGGTGATGGCTGCATGATGGAAGGTATTTCTCATGAAGCCGCCTCGCTGGCCGGGCACCTTAGACTCTCAAATCTTTGCTGGATCTATGACAACAACAAGATCACGATCGAGGGCAATACGTCGTGGGCCTTTTCGGAAGACGTGGCGACCCGCTTCATCGGCTATGGCTGGAACGTGACGCGGGTTGGCGACGCCAATGATCTGGACATGCTTAGGCGCGCCTTTCAGGTGGCCCAGAAAGAACACGAACGGCCGACGCTGATCATCGTCGATAGCCACATCGCCTGGGGTGCACCGAATAAGCAGGACACGCACGCAGCGCACGGCGAACCGCTTGGCGAAGAAGAGATCAAACTGACAAAGCGCAACTATGGCTGGCCTGAGGACGCGAAATTCCTGGTGCCGGATCAAGTGCGGGAAAATTTCAGCCGCGGCATTGGCGCGCGGGGCAAGGCTTTGCGCGATACCTGGTTCGCCAAGCTGGATGAGTATGCCGGGGCGCATCCAAAACTGGCCGACGATCTCGTGCGCATGCAAAAACGCCAACTGCCGGATGGTTGGGATAAAGATATTCCCAAGTTCGAGACGGACGCAAAAGGCCTCGCCGGTCGGGACGCCTCGGCCAAAGTGCTCAACGCTATTGCCCAAAACGTGCCGTGGCTCATCGGCGGCGCGGCCGATTTGGCGCCATCGACGAAGACGCGGTTGACGTTTGAGGGCGCGGGTGACTTTCTCGCTGAGACTCCAACCGGTCGGAACTTTCACTTCGGCATTCGCGAGCACGCGATGTCTTCAATCCTCAACGGGCTCTCACTTTCAAAAGTTCGGCCCTACGGGTCCGGCTTCCTGATCTTTTCAGATTACGCACGCGGCGCGATCCGGCTGAGCGCGATCATGGAGATTCCGACCATTCACATCTTCACGCACGATTCGATCGGCGTCGGCGAAGATGGACCAACACATCAACCGATCGAGCAGGTCGCCAGCTTGCGGGCCATTCCCGGTTTGATCGTGCTGCGCCCAGGCGATGCGAATGAAATTGCTGAGGCGTGGCGCCTGATCATGGAACTCAAACACGAGCCGGTCTGCCTGATTCTCAGCCGCCAGGCCCTGCCGACGCTCGATCGCATGAAATACGCAAGCGCCGAGAACACTAAGTTCGGCGGCTATGTTCTCGCCGACTCTTCCGCCTCAGACGGTAAACTCGATGTCATTCTGATCGGCACCGGATCGGAAGTTTCTTTGTGCGTGTCGGCGTATGAAAAGCTGGTCAGCGAAGGCGTCAAAGCGCGGGTCGTCAGCCTTCCTTCATGGGAACTTTTCGAGCATCAATCCCAGGAGTATAAAGACCACGTGATTCCCCCGACCGCCAAAGCGCGCGTCGCGGTTGAGCAGGCGGCGCGTTTCGGCTGGCAAAGGTACGCCAGCAGCACCGAGGCGATCGTCGGTATGAAAACCTTTGGCGCCAGTGCGCCACTGAAAGAACTAACCAAGAAATTTGGCTTCACGGTTGATGCCGTGGTTGAGACTGCCAAAAAAGAGATGGAGAGGGTCAAGTGAACTTGTCCGACAAACTTTAGTTTGTCGATCGTGTCTCTTACACCCGACTTGATCATCGAAACGTCAACGACAAACTGAAGTTCGTCGGACACGGTTGTAGAGCTTAAGGAGCAAACGATGAGTAATCCACTTGTGGAAGTAATGAAGCTGGGCCAGTCAATCTGGTACGACAACATCCGGCGCGCAATGCTGGTCAGCGGAGACCTGCAAAAGAAGATCGATGAAGATGACCTGCGCGGTGTCACGTCGAATCCGACGATTTTTGAAAAAGCAATCACCGGTTCCACTGATTACGACGAACAAATGCGCCAGCTAATCACTGCCGGCAAGAGCGTCAAGGAAATCTACGAGGCCCTGGTGATCGATGACATTGGTCATGCGGCGGACATTCTGAAACCCGTCTACGACAAGACCGACGGCGTCGACGGCTACATCAGTCTCGAGGTCAATCCACGCCTCGCCTACGATACCGCCGGCACCATCGAAGAGGCCGACCGGCTCTTCAAAACGCTGGCGCGAAAGAACGTGATGATCAAGATTCCCGCCGCCCAGGAAGGCCTGCCGGCGATTGAAGAAGCAATCTATCGCGGGATCAACGTCAACGTTACGATGATCTTCTCGACCGAGAATTACGAGCAGGTGGCCGAAGCTTTTATCAAAGGGCTGGAACGACGTGACGCGGAAGGCAAGCCCGTCGATCACATCGCTTCGGTAGCCAGTTTCTTTGTCTCGCGCGTCGACTCCATGATCGATACCGATCTCGACTTTCGCGCACGCCGCAGTTCCGGAGACGAGAAGGCGGCACTCGAGAATCTGCGTGGCAAGGCTGCGCTCGCGAACGCCAAGCTGGCCTACGCCCGATTTAAGGAAATTTTCTACGGCGAAAGATTTGCCGCGCTGAAGGCAAAAGGCGCCCAGGTGCAACGGCAGCTTTGGGCCTCGACGGGAACGAAGAACCCGAATTACTCGGATGTTTTGTACCTCGATAACATGATCGGTCCGGACACGGTCAACACCGTGCCGCCCGCGACCTACACGGCCTTTCGCGATCACGGCAAGGTTGGGCTGACGCTGGAAGCGGGCCTCGATGAATGCCGCGCGGTGATCGTCCAACTGGGAGCAATCGGTATCGATCTCAAGGAAGTCACAGCCAAGCTGCAGGCTGATGGTCTGAGTTCCTTCGTCGGCTCGTTTGACACGCTGGTCGAATCGATCGAAGCCAAACGCGACGCGCTGGTTTCCGGAATTCATCAGCGTCTGACGGCCTCACTCGGGAAATACGGCGACGCGGTCACCGCTGCTCTCAAAGAAGCCGACAAGGGCGACGTTACGCGACGCATCTGGCGCAAGGATGCAGCGCTCTGGAAGAACGAGCCGGAACATCAGAAGATCATCAAGAACGCGCTCGGTTGGCTGACCGTTCCGGACATGATGATCGGCGTCGAAGAGGATCTCATTGCTTTTGCCGATCGCATTCGAAGCACCAGCCAGTTCCAACACGTTATGGTTTGTGGTATGGGTGGGTCGTCGCTGTGTCCGGAAGTCTTTCGCCAAACTTTTGGACAGCGAGAAGGTTATCCCACCTTGCTCGTACTTGATTCGACCGATCAAGATGCGTTTAGCGACATCGCTGAGCAAATTGACATCACAAAATGCCTTTTCATCATCTCGTCGAAATCCGGAACGACGATCGAGCCGCTCGTCTTTTACAAGTACTGGTACGACCAGGTTGGCAAGCGTAAGGAGAACCCCGGCGAATGCTTCGTGGCCATTACCGATCCCGGTACGCTAATGGAAAAGATGGCCACTGAAGATAAGTTCCGGCGTATTTTCCTGAACCCGCCGGATATCGGGGGCCGTTACTCAGCGCTCTCATACTTCGGCATGGTGCCGGCCGCGGTGATGGGTTTGGATATCAAGTTGCTGTTGGATCGCGCCGAACGAATCGTCCACTCATGCGCCTCTGTAGTGCCGGCGGTCGATAATCCCGGAGCGCAGTTGGGCACAATCATCGGCGAGTGTGCGAAGGCTGGACGAGACAAGTTAACCGTCGTTGCCGATCCGCAGATCGCGTCCTTTGGGTTGTGGGTTGAGCAGTTGCTGGCCGAAAGTACCGGCAAGGAAGGCCGGGGAATCATCCCCGTTGCCGGCGAGCCGCTCGGCGCGCCCTCGATCTACGGCGACGATCGCTTGTTTGTTTCGATCGCGGTTGGCAAACTCGATACCGAGACGGAAGCGAAACTAAAGGCCCTCGAAGCAGCAGGCCATCCAGTGGTTTATCGCACGCTCACGGATCTATACGACCTCGGGGAAGAGTTTTTCCTTTGGGAGTTCGCCACGGCGTTCGCCGGATACCGGCTCGGGATCAATCCTTTCGACCAACCCAACGTGCAGGAGTCAAAAGACGCTACCAAAGAGTTGCTCGAGAAGTATTCTCAGGAAGGCAAGCTTAACGGGCAACCGGTACTGGTTACGGACGGCGTGCTGACGGTCCATGCCGACCAGGCAACGCTCGCAGTCCTGCCCTCTTCGTCGGTGCTTGATGCGCTGACGGCCCACCTCGGACGAGCAAGGGCCGGAGACTATATTGCCTTACTGGATTACATCGAAGAGAGGTCCGAGAACGAATCGATCATCCAGGAGTTGCGCACCCACTTGCGAGACGCGACCCGCTGCGCCACGACCACCGGATATGGGCCGAGATTTCTGCATTCGACTGGTCAACTCCACAAGGGCGGGCCGGCGACTGGCGTCTTTATTCAGATAACCGCGCCCGATCATACCGACCTGCCGATACCCGGTTATTCATACACTTTCAGTACGCTCAAGTCAGCGCAGGCGCTCGGCGATTTTCGTTCGTTGGCCATGCGTGGACGGCGCGCAGTACGCGTCGACCTGGGCGCCGATGTTACCGCAGGCCTGCAACGCTTATTCGATCTTGTTCGCGATGCCACGCCGCTATCCGCCAAGCGCTCGAGCGCAATCGGCGAGGCAGCGAGGGATCAGTAGCTAAGAGTGTTAGACTGTCAAACGTCATTCATGGGCATTCTGATGTGCGGGTTAAGCAACCCTCAGCGTTAAGTGATTAGGTTATTCTGCCTTGATTGAACGCGATAAGGGCTCCAGTCATAACTTCTAATTGAGGACAAAAACAATGTCTACCCCGGAAACCAGCGCCAAGACCGCAAAGATCGGCATGATCGGCCTCGCCGTGATGGGCGAGAATTTGGCAATGAACATCGAGCGAAACGGCTTTCCCATCGCCGTCTTCAACCGTGACCCCGCCAAGGTTGATAACTTTGTCGCGCGAACGCCGGGCAAGCAGGTGATCCCGACCAAATCACCACAGGAGTTCATTCAATCGCTGGAACGGCCGCGCAAGGTCATTCTGCTGGTCAAAGCCGGTGATCCGGTTGATTGGACCATTGATCAGATCAAGCCCTTCATGGACCAGGGTGACATCATTATCGACGGCGGCAACTCTTACTTCGTTGACACCGAGCGGAGAGAGAAGACTTTGAAGGGCGAAGGCTTGAACTTCATCGGCTCAGGAGTCTCCGGCGGCGAGAAGGGCGCGCTGTGGGGGCCGAGCCTGATGCCTGGGGGCGACCGGGATGCATATGAACAGATCCGGCCAATCTGGGAAGCGATCTCCGCCAAGGTCGACGATGGACCATGCGTGACCTACATCGGCCCGGGCGGCGCCGGTCACTTCGTGAAGATGGTCCATAACGGGATCGAGTACGGCGACATGCAGTTGATTGCCGAAGCCTACGACATGATGCGCAACGTCCTGGGCCTGGAGCCGGCCGAGATGGCCGACATCTTTGACGAATGGAATCGCGGCGATCTGGAATCGTTCCTGATTGAAATCACCGCCAAAATTCTACGCGTCAAAGATCCTGAGACAGGGGCACCACTGGTGGATCTGATTCTTGATAAGGCCGGCCAGAAAGGCACTGGAAAGTGGACCAGTGAGGTGGCCCTCGAGCTGGGTATTGTGGTTCCCACGATCGATGCGGCGATCGATACGCGCACCCTCTCCGGCCGCAAATCCGAACGCATCGAGGCCAGCAAGCAGATCAGTGGACCGCCGCGCGGACAATATACCGGTGACAAACGAGTGATGGTCGACGCCATTCATGATGCGCTTTACGCTTCAAAGATTTGCTCGTACGCGCAGGGGATGAACCTGATTCGCGCGGGCTCGGAGAAATGGAACTGGGACATCAACCTTGGCGAAGTCTCGCGCATCTGGAAAGGCGGCTGTATCATCCGCGCTCAGTTCCTGGACAAAATCAAACAGGCTTATCAACGCCGCGCCGATCTTCCCAACCTGTTGCTCGATCCCGATTTCAAATCGTGGGTCGAAGAGGCGCAGCCCAACTGGCGGCTCGCCGTGACCACCGCGATGCAGAGCGGTGTGCCGGTATTGGCGATGGCCTGTAGTCTGAACTACTTTGACATGTATCGTTCGGCTAACTTGCCGTTGAACCTGACGCAGGCGCAGCGCGACTTTTTTGGTTCGCACACTTACGAGCGCACGGACAAGCCTGGAGCCGCGGCGGTTCATACCGAGTGGGAAGAATTGTTGGAGAAACAGGGCTGAGGTTTGCGGTAACAGCACTAAAGCAGATTTTCCATTTTCCATTTGCCATTTCAAATTTGTCATTGAACGGGCTTCGGAACCTGAGCAAAGGAAACACAAGTGCGAAGTGGCAGGTCCTTTTGAACAATCGTTAGCGACAACATGCAAACCTCGACCACAAACGACAATCCGTTGCGCCAGGGTATGCGGCTGCAAAAGACCGCAGAGCCCTGTATTGTGACCATTTTTGGAGCATCCGGAGACCTGACCAAGCGCAAATTGTTGCCGGCGCTTTACCGTCTGGTTCAGGAGCGGTTGGTGCCGGCAGAGTTTGCAATTGTGGGCCAGGCGCGGACTGCGATGAGCGACGAAGAGTTTCGCGACAAGATGAAGACAGCAGTCGCGCAATTCTCGGAAGCTAAGCAGGTGGACGAGGAACTCTGGAATTCATTCGCTCAGGGACTCTTTTATCTGACTTCGGACATCGGCAATGCGGATGATTATCGGAAACTGGGAGAGTTGCTCGACCGCATCGACCGGGAACGCGGCACGGCGGGTAATCGTCTTTTCTATCTTTCGGTCGCGCCGCGATTCTATGCGCAGGCTGTCGAACAGTTGGGCCGCGCCGGCTTGACGAAACCGAAAGATGGGAGCTGGGTGCGCGTCATTATCGAAAAGCCCTTCGGCACGGATCTGGACAGCGCTCGACTGCTGAACAATCAAATCCACGAGCATCTGGACGAATCACAGATCTATCGTATCGATCACTACCTGGGCAAAGAGACGGTGCAAAATCTGCTGGCGTTCCGCTTCGCCAACGGAATATTCGAACCTCTCTGGAACCGCCAGTACATCGATCATGTGCAGATCACTAACGCTGAAGCAGTCGGTGTCGAAGGCCGCGGTGGATATTATGAGACCGCCGGAGTCGTGCGCGACATGCTGCAGAACCACGTGTTCCAGGTTTTGTCACTTGTGGCCATGGAACCGCCGGCGCATCTGGGTTCGGAAGCGGTCCGCGACGAGAAGATCAAAGCGATGACTGCGGCCCGGGAGTTCACGCCGGAACGAGTGAGAGCAGAATGCGTGCGCGGCCAGTATGGACCAGGTTCAATTGCCGGCAAACCTGTTCCCGGTTACCGGCAGGAGGAAGGCGTCGCGCCGGATTCGACTACCGAAACCTACACCATGTTGACGATGTATTTTGACAACTGGCGTTGGGCTGGGGTGCCCTTCTACATTCGATCCGGTAAACGAATGCCTAAGCGCGTCACGGAAATCGCGATTCAATTCCAGGCCGCTCCTCATCAGCTCTTTGGTGCGGAAGTAATGGAGCAGGTTACGCCCAACCAGCTAATCATTCGCATTCAACCGGACGAAGGAATCACACTGCGCTTCGCCGCTAAGGTGCCCGGCCAGGTTACTTTGATCCGTGATGTGAATATGGACTTTCGATACGGGTCGTCCTTTGGCGTGCAGTTGGCAGAGGCTTATGAACGTCTGTTGTTGGATTGCATTCTCGGCGATTCCACGCTCTATGCAAGGAAGGATATGACTGAGCGAGGCTGGGAAATCGTGATGCCGATTCTGAATGAATGGGCGGCCACAAAGAGCGAAGTGTCGTTTCCGAATTATGAGGCAGGAACGTGGGGGCCGCAGGCGGCTGATGACTTGATGGCGAGTCGCGGCCAACGCTGGCGCCGCCCGTAAGGTGGGCCAGTAATCGGTGCAGTAGCGCGACCGTTAGGGAGGGCTCGGTACTGAGCCACACGTCCTGCAACTGGCACGCAGCCCTCCCTAACGGTCGGGCTACTGCACCGGCGCCACGCATTGACGCATCGGGTTGCCGTTGGCGAAGAGAGTTTTCATTATGTCGATAGAAACGCAAGCCAATCCAGTTCCCTTCCCGCCAGCCAGAGGCGTCGACGTCGATGGAATCGAAAGGCAACTGTCTGCTATGTGGTCGAGCGCCAGCGATCCGAAAGACGGCCTGAGCGACAAAAGCGGAGGAGCCGCCGGCGCCGGGGTGACGCGTGCCTGTGCCTTGAACCTGATTGTCTACACCACACCTGAGGACGATCGGAGTCAGCTTGAAGAACTCCTCAGCGAGGTGAACGGGCAACATCCGGGGCGAACTTTGATTCTGGTGGCCCACCCCCAAGCGGAAGAGCCGGGATTAGAAGCTTACGTGTCGATGCGCTGCCGCCTGTTGGGCGGCACCGGCAAACAGATTTGCGGTGAACAAGTCACGATTGAAGCCCGTGGGTCACTGGTCGAGACCGCCGCTACAGCAGTTGCGCCGCTCCTGGTTCCCGACGTTCCGGTTTATGTCTGGTGGAAGGATATCCCTCACTACGAAAACAGATTGTTCGACCGGATGGCGCAGATGGCCGATCGATTGGTGATCGATTCCGCAGCCTTTGATAATCCCTGCGAGGACCTCTTGCGTTTGACTAAGATGATCGGCCACGAGATACGACATCTCTGTGTGAGTGATCTCAACTGGGGCAGACTGACCTCCTGGCGTACGCTGCTGGCCAGCTTCTGGGATGTACCCAAGTATCGACCACAGTTGGACAAAATCGACCAGGTGACTATCGAATACCGGCCCTCGAGCGAGTCGCCCAACGAGGTTGGCACTACCGCGCTGTTGCTCGCCGGTTGGCTGGCCTCGCGGCTGGGCTGGGAATTGGTATCCGAAACAGTCCGCGTCAACGAGCGGACGGTCGAGTGGGATCTGCGCGCCGCCGATCGCCGGATAGTTCTCTCGCTGGTGCGCGACAAGACCGCTGAGCGAAACGATCGAATGATCTCGTCGATTACTCTGGCCGCTGCAAAAGAGGCGGCGTTCTCAGTCGCCTTGCGCGCCGATGGTACGCGGCTCGAGACTGAGGCAAGCATCGGTACAGACCATTCCCTGGGTCGACTACTCGGTTATGAAAAGCGCAGTGATGCCGATCGCCTTAGTCGCGAGCTGTCGTTTCTCAGCCGCGATGCGGTCTATGAGGAAGCGATGGTCAGTGCGGCGCAGTTGGTTGAGTCGCTTGGCGATCAGAAATCCTGATGACCCCCATTCTCTTGGCCTTCAATACATCCTATGACGACTGAAAATCCATGATTCTGGCTGGAGACATTGGCGGGACCAAAACGAATGTGGCCCTCTTTGAATCTAACGGGAGCGACCCGGGTTCCGTAATCAGACAACAAACTTTTCCCAGCGCTCGCTACGACTCACTGGAAGCCATTCTGAAAGAATTCATTGGCGAAAGTAAGTTGTGCCTCTCAGGCGCCTGCTTTGGTATTGCGGCGCCGGTGATCGAAGGCAACGCCAGGACGCCGAATCTCAACTGGACAGTTAAGTCTGAATCGCTGGCCCAACTGCTCAACCTCAACCGCTGTGGCCTGATCAATGATCTCGAAGCCACTGCCTTCGGCATCCCAGCGCTGACCTCCGCGCAACTGCTGACGCTGAATGTCGGCGATGAAAGACGGGACGGACACCGCGCCTTGATTGCCGCCGGCACCGGGCTCGGGATGGCCGGCATCTTCTACCGCGACGGTCACTATCATCCCATCCCTTCCGAGGGCGGTCATGTGGATTTTGCTCCGCGAACCGACGAAGAGGTCGAACTGCTGCGCTATCTCACGGTGAAGTTTGGCGGTCACGTCAGCTACGAAAGAGTCCTTTCCGGTCCCGGTCTATTCAACGTCTATTCCTTTCTGCGCGACGCCGGTTTTGCCGAAGAACCTGCGTGGCTGGCCGACCAAATTCAGTCGGGCGAGAAGACCGCCGCCGTCGCCGTCGCCGGGCTTGCTCGGAAATCTGAACTGGCCAGTAAAGCCCTGGACATGTTCGCGTCTGCCTACGGAGCGATGTCGGGCAATCTCGCATTACTGATGATGGCCACCGGCGGCCTTTACGTCGGCGGCGGCATCGCGCCAAAGCTGCGCGACAAACTCACCGACGGCGCCTTCATGAAAGCATTTACCGACAAGGGCCGCTTCTCCGCAGTGCTGGCCAGCATCCCCGTGCACATCATTCTGGAAGACAAGACGGCGCTGTTTGGCGCAGCGCGCGCCGCTCTCGAAGGCAAGTAATCCGGGAGAACACCCGCTAATAGTCTTAGCAGGGCGGCTGAAAAAAGTGATTACGATCCACGAAATTACACGAAGCAGCACGAAGTCACACGAAAAAGGTGTGGTTGTCTTGGTGTTATTTCGTGTTCGTTCGTGTGACTTCGTGGATCGTATGGATTTCTTGATCTAGACACCTTGTTTCTGAGCAGTCTGCTAACGCGCACGCCCTTTCGATAATCGAGTCATCGATGAAAACCAAAGAGCACCAGAGGTTACAGGAACCACACAACCTGCCCGTGCCGCCCTGGCGGAAATGGGGACCATACGTCTCTGAGCGCGCGTGGGGAACGGTGCGTGAAGACTACAGCGAATACGGCACGGCCTGGGATTATTTCCCGCATGATATGGCTCGGTCGAAAGCGTATCGCTGGGGCGAGGACGGGCTCGCTGGCATCTGCGATCGGTATCAGATTCTGACCTTTGCCCTGGCACTCTGGAATGGGCGCGACCCGATCCTGAAAGAACGACTGTACGGACTGGTTCCCAGCGAAGCGAACCACGGCGAGGATGTTAAGGAGTATTACTTTTATCTCGACTCGACGCCGACGCACTCGTACATGAAGTACCTGTACAAGTATCCGCAGTCCGCGTTCCCTTACTCAAAATTGATCGAAGAGAACGGTCGGCGGCGCGGTCACCAGGCAGCCGAGTACGAGCTTTTAGACACCGGTGTCTTTGACGACGATCGCTATTTCGATGTCTTTGTCGAATACGCCAAAGCCGATCCCGACGATATTTGCGTTCGGATCGAAGTCTTCAACCGCGGACCGGAAGACGCACCCATTCATGTGCTGCCGCAGATCTGGTTTCGCAATCGCTGGAGTTGGGGGCCGGAACCAAAACGCGAGCCGGTCATTCGCGCCGGTCCCGCCGGCAAGCGATTTCAGAGCCTCGAGACTGACGATTCCGAGACCGAGCCGCTGGACAATCTCCCTTTCGAATATCGTCTGGGCAAGCGCTATCTCTACGGCGCCGCTGATGGCCAGGCGCTGTTCACTAACAACGAAACCAACACCACGCGCGTTTGGGGATTGCACGCCGAGAGCCGGAGTCCGTTCGTCAAGGACGCATTTCATCGGCACTTGATTGGCGGCGAAGAGTGTGTGAATCCGGCGCAAGTGGGCACCAAGGCATGCTTTCACTACGAGCGGAATGTTCCTGCCGGTGGGTCTGTGGTTATCCGCCTGCGCTTAACTGACAAAGTTGAGAAAGCGCCGCTCTCGTCGGTCGAAAAAATCGTTAGCCAGCGTCGCGCCGAAGCTGATGAATTCTATGCTGCTATCCATCCGCCTCGGGCGAGTGAAGACGAGCGCCGCATACAACGCCAGGCGTTGGCGGGGATGCTCTGGGGCAAACAGGTTTACTTTTACGACGGCGACGCCTGGCTCAATGGCGATAACCCCAACAACCCGCCGCCAGAGTCGCGGCGTCGCGGGCGCAACACGCGCTGGTTGCACCTCAATTCCATGCGCGTCCTGTCGATGCCGGACAAGTGGGAGTACCCCTGGTTCGCTGCCTGGGATTTGGCCTTTCACTGCGTGCCGTTGACGCTGGTCGATCCGGAGTTTGCCAAAGAGCAGTTATGGCTGTTGCTCTTTGAACAGTTTCAGCATCCGAACGGCCAGATTCCCGCGTATGAATGGGAGTTTTCGGACCTCAATCCACCGGTCCATGCCTGGGCCGTCTGGCGTGTCTACAACATGGACCGCGTCCGCTCGGGTAAGGGCGACCGCGAGTTTCTGGAACAGTGCTTTCATAAGTTGCTAATCAATTTCGCCTGGTGGGTGAACAAGGTAGACAGCGAAGGCAACAACGTTTTCGAGGGTGGATTTCTCGGCCTCGATAACATCACCGTGCTCGATCGCAGTCATGAGTTACCGCACGGCACAAAGCTCGAGCAATCGGATGCCACGGGCTGGATGGGATCGTTTTGTCTTTACCTGATGCGTATCGCGCTGGAACTGGCGGAAGAGAACAGCGTGTACGAATCCCTGGCCACGAAATTCTTCCAGCACTATGTCTATGTGGGCGCCGCGATGAAACACATGGGCAAACGCAACTACCAACTGTGGGATGAAAAGGATCTCTTTTTCTACGATGTGCTCCGTTTTGCCGACGGCGGGTTTCATAAGTTTCGCGTCCGCTCCCTGGTTGGCTTGATCCCGCTCTATGCGATTGAACGGCTGGAAGAGGATTGGCTCAAACCATTTCCGGAATTCACCGCCAACCTGCACTGGTTTTTGAAGAATCGGCAGGACCTTGTGGCGCGCTGTGTGACTACGATTGAACGCGACGGAAAGAAAGTCTACATCCTGGCCATTGTGGATGAGGATCAGTTGTTGCACTTGCTCGAGCGAATTTGGGATCCGGCTGAGTTTCGCTCTGACTATGGCTTGCGCAGCCTTTCAAAGTGGCACCAGGAACACCCCTTCGCGTTTGAGAACAGCAAAGTTGGCTACGAGCCGGCCGAGTCAATCGAAATGCTGAAAGGTGGAAACTCCAACTGGCGCGGTCCGATCTGGTTTCCGACGACCTTCATGATGATCGAGTCGCTGCGCAAGTTGGGCAAGGCTTATGGACCACTATTGCAGATCAACAATGCCGTCGAAGAGGAGCCGCCGATAACGTTTGATCTGATGGCCAAAGGTTTTGCCGACCGCTTGATTTCGATCTTCACCAGGGACGAAAAGGGAAAGCGTCCGGTCTATGGCGCCGCTAATAAATTTCAGAGCGACCCGCACTGGCAAGATTTGATCCTGTTCTATGAATACTTTCACGGCGATTCAGGCGCCGGTCTGGGCGCCTCGCATCAGACGGGCTGGACGGGTTTAGTGGCTTCGCTGATCGACGAGTGGCGACAGTAGAGTCCGACAAACTTCAGTTTGTCGTAATGTACGTTAGCAAGCCATTTGCCGAAGCAATCGACAAACTGAAGTTTGTCGGACTTTGAATTGGTGATGTCAAAATCCTTTACTCCGGAAGAACTCACCTTGCTGCGCGCGCTGGCGTTGCGCTTTCCTACTGCGGACGCGGCCCTGGCGGAAGTATCCGCGCTCAGGGCCGGACTGTCTCTGCCCAAGGGAACCGTGCACGTGGTGAGCGACGTGCACGGCGAATACAAGAAGCTGCGACATATTATTAACAATGCCTCCGGCACGCTGCGGCCGCTGGTTGAGACGCTCTTTGCCGATCGATTGAACGAGAGCGAGCTGCGTGACCTGCTGGCAGTTCTCTACTACCCGCTCGAAGCAATGGAATACTTCAGCTCGCGGCTAAGTGACCGAGCAACTCGCCAGGCGTGGTTGCGAAAGCTACTGCGCCTGCAATTTGAGATCGTGCGCAAGCTGGCCAGCGTCTACCGTCGCCGGCATGTCGTCTCGCTCTTTCCGCCGGCCTACGGAGAACTCTTTGAAGAACTGTTGCACGAGAGCTGCAATCCACGCGGACCAGGTTACGTAGACACGATGATTGATGGCCACGTCCAGGAAGGGCGCGAAGTCAACGTAGTACGCGCCGCGTCGCGTCTGGTGCGCAATCTCAGCGCGGCCGAACTCGTGGTGGCGGGCGATCTGGGAGATCGTGGACCACGCCTCGATCGCGTGATCGATTATCTATTGGAACAACCGAATGTTTCGATCGCCTGGGGTAACCACGACGTCTCGTGGATGGGCGCCTGCCTTGGCCATGAAGCGTTGATCGCGACCGTCCTGCGCATCTCGCTGCGTTACCGCCGGCTCTCCCAGCTTGAAGAGGGGTACGGCTTGATCATGTCGCCGCTCGAGAAGCTTGCCCGTGAGGTCTATGCCGGCGACCCGGCTGAAAGATTTACCACGCGCGGCACGGGGCTGCGTGATGACCTGCTGATGGCCCAGATGCAAAAGGCCATTGCGATTGTTCAGTTCAAGCTCGAGGGCCAGGTGAGCATGCGTCATCCCGAGTGGCAGATGCAGCATCGCGACCTTTTGCACCGGATCGATCGCGCCGCCGGTACGGTGGAGATCGACGGCCGTGTTCATCCGCTAAGGGATACGAACTTTCCCACGATCGATCCGGCCGCGCCGTATGAGCTTTCTGCCGGAGAGCGTGCCTGCATGGATCGGCTGAAGCAGTCTTTCCTTTCGAGCACCCGACTTTGGGAGCACATGTCGT
>Ga0179594_10000065_pt1 | contig 44067 bp, 31 predicted proteins | sample CZOMad1_1_08_16f_FD_148625 | JGI IMG/M metagenome (GOLD analysis project Ga0179594, IMG submission 148625) | Vadose zone soil fungal communities from Angelo Coast Range Reserve, California, USA - CZOMad1_1_08_16fungal (Illumina Assembly) | ecosystem: Environmental > Terrestrial > Soil > Vadose...
CAGTCATTCCCAACCCGCTGTCTTCGTCCGGATCGAATGGAAACGCGAACGGACATAAGCCGGCGGCGGGCATGACGGTCCTGTATGTGGGGCGGATTGAGCGAGCTAAAGGCATCCTCGTCCTGGCTGAGGCGATCCCGTTGATCATCAGCGAGCTGCCGCAGGCCAGGTTTATCGTCGCCGGCTATGATCGCTCGACTCCTCGGGGTGCCTCACAACGCGCCGAACTTGAACAACAGCTCGCGAGGGCTGGCGTGCGAGAAAGCGTCGAGTTCCCTGGGGCGGTGGACCAGTCGAAGCTGCCAGCGTTGTACGAGCGCGTGGACCTTTGTGTGGTCCCGGCGCTGCAGTACGAGAGCTTCTCGTACACCTGCGCGCAGGCAATGGCCGCGGGCAAGCCTGTCGTGGCGACGCGCATTGGGGGAATCGGCGAAACGGTTACCGACGGATTGACTGGTTTGATCGTCGAACCCGGTAATGCCGGGCAGTTGGCTGAGGCGGTTGTGCGGTTGCTGAAAGACCGCGACCGATGCCAAAGCATGGGGCGTGAGGGACGCGCGCGAGTCTTAAGCGACTTTGATCCAATTAAGATCGCTCGTCGTAATCTTGAGGTCTACCGCCGAGCCGCGAATAGCTAATGCGTCTGCTGGTTTTTACTACTCAGTTTCCACCAGATGTTGGTGGTGTCGAGACGATGAGCTGGCAGCTCAGTAAGCAGTTTCACGCGCAAGGAATCAGCGTCACAGTCCTTGCGCCTGAACTTGCCGGGGCCGTGGAATTCGACGCCACTCAAGACTTGGGCATCAAGCGGTTTTCCCTCGGAGGGTCGGACACCATCCTGGCAAAGTCCAAACAAAAAAGGGACCTGGTCCTGATGCTGCGCCAGTGCCTCGACGAACAGCGACCCGACGGAATTCTTTGCACCGGATGGGATCCGTGCGCATACATTGCCAGCCTGGCGGCGCGACCTCGATTCCCATATTTCCTCATCGCTCATGGAATGGAATTGATGCAACTGCCGCTGAGATTTCCAGCACGGCAAAGCAAAGCGTTCTTGCGCCGGCGAACGCTGAAAAATGCGCGCCGGATTTTTGCGGTAAGTGAATTTACTCGCGAGCGAGTCGTCGCGCTTGGCGTACATCGGGAACGAGTGTCGGTAATTCCGAATGGCGTGGAAACGCGCCCAACCTTACCCGCCAATGGGGTGAACGGAGCGAAAAGAATCCTCATGACTGTCTCCAGACTGGTGCCGCGCAAGGGGCATGATGCTGTGTTGCGCGCCATGCCGCGGATTCTCGAGGAGATGCCGGATGTGCTCTATCGAATTGTCGGCACAGGCCCTGAGCGCGACCGTTTGGACTCATTGAGTCGCGCGCTCAAGATACAATCGAATGTCGAATTCTACGGTGAAGTCAGTGACCGCAAACGCGATCGGTTGTTGACTGAGTGTGACATTTTTCTTTTGCCGACACGGCAAACGCCCACGGATTTTGAGGGGTTGGGGATTGCTGTATTGGAAGCCATGCAAAATGGCAAGCCGGTGATTGTTACTCGCGCCGGGGGAGTCCCGGAATTGGTGGACGAGGGGCGCACCGGAATCGTCATCGAGCCTGACAGCCATGAAGCCCTCGCGCAAGCAACGCTGGAGATGTTGAAAAGTCCGGAGCGGGCGCGTCAGATGGGCCAGAACGCGAAGTTGCTGGTCGAGGAGCGATATCGTTGGGAGACGATCGCGGGGCGATACCTGTCAGAGATTGAGGCGAGCCTCACTTCTGTTTCAGCAGTGGCATAACTTGAAATTCTCTGCGTGAGTTCTGCGTCCTCGGCGACTCTGCGGTGGGTGTATTTTGAGTTTGGTTTACCGCCGAGACGCCGAAGGACGCGGAGACTGCGCAGAGCAAAGCTGAAATTAGCCGATCACCGAGCTCAAGCCTCGGTGCGAACGAAAGACCACACATCAGTACCTGGCGTCTTGACTGTGCATTGCGCGTAGCATTCATCCATCCTTTTCTTTTCCGATATGCGCGCGGCATTGAGCGTTACACTTTCAACCTGGCGAATGCACTTGTCGAGTCGGGCTGCGACGTCGACTTGATCACGTGGACCTGGCCCGCGCCGCTGGAAATCGAATCACTCGATCAAAGAGTCAAAGTCGAGTGTTTGCCAACCTCGCGCTATTTTGCGGCGCAAGCGATCGCGCCGTTTTACGTGTGGCAGTTGATAAAGCGGCATTACGATTTCGTCTGGATCAATTTCGCCGGATACGGCGAGGCTGAAGCGTTAATGCTGTTGCGAACAGTGCGCAGGCAGCGATTCGGCATCGTCTTTCATTACCCTCTGGCCCAGGTTCCGCATCGTTATCGTGAATTTCAACGCTATGGTTTGGCTGGATACGCGGCGCGGATCGTCTCAGTTAGCCAATACGTGGCCGACGGTGCCCGCGATTGTTTTGGACGCGAGAGCGAGGTCATTCGTCACGGCGTCAATGCCCAGCGTTTCCACCCGGACAAAGAAGCGCGAAGAGCCAAGCGCGAGGAGTTAGACGTAGGAGAAGCGCCGCTGTTAGTGACGGCCGCAGCGTTGGAAGAGCGGAAGGGAATCCAGTGGGTCTTGCGCGCAATGCCGAAAATCCTGGAGCGTTTTCCGGAAACGACGTATCTCGTGTTGGGTGAGGGCGAGTATCGCAGTGCGCTTGAGCAATTGGCGAGCGAGCTCGGTGTGCAAACGCAGGTGCGATTTCTGGGCGAGCAACAGGACGTTACGCCTTTTTTTCAAGCGGCGGATGTTTCGTTGATTCTCTCGCGCGGCGAGGCGTCGTCTCTGACTGCGCTCGAGTCGTTGGCCTGTGAGATTCCAGTAATTGCGGCGCGCCGTCCACCCTTTGAGGAAATCATCACGGACGAATGCGGAGTGCTGGTGAACGAGGAAGACGCCGGTGCGGTTGCGAGCGCGATCACACGTTTGCTGGCGGACCAGGATCGACGCGCGTTGATGGGCCAACGCGGACGATTGCTGGTCCAGGAAAAATTCTCGTGGGAACGGGCGGCGGACCAATACATCCAGGTGATGGAAGGTGCAGTCAATTCTGCTGAGGCGGCTGGTGAGAAAAGCGAATTGCTGTAGCCTGCCAGGCGTTTAGAGTACAACGCTTAGGTTGCCGCTACCCAAACACGCAAGCTAAAGCTTGTACTCTAGACACCTGTAATCCTGCTCACTTTTTCTCGACTGCCTGGCGACCCGGTTGAATATTTCGACGCTTGAAACTGCTTACTCCAAACCACTGGCCTTCGTACGCGCGCGCGAATCGGCTGCGCATCTTGATGTACCACAGCATCGCTGAGAGTAGCGGTGATCGACTTTCGGTCACGCCCGGACTCTTCGCCCGGCAAATGCAGTTTTTGGCTGATCAGGGCTTTCAAGTGGTTTCGTTGAAGGAAGCCTGCCGGAGATTGGCCGCAGACGGCGACCTGGCGCGCGCGATTGTCCTGACTTTTGATGACGGGCACAGAGACTTTCTGACGAACGCCGCTCCGGTGCTTCAGCAACATCGGTTTACCGCCACGTTGTTTGTAGTGACCGGCAGGTTGGGCGATACAGCGTCATGGAGTTCGGTCGACAAGAATCGTGAACTACTCTCTCGCAACGAAGTCTGCGAGCTCAAGTCGCAGGGGTTTCAACTGGGCAGTCACACAGTCAGCCACGCGGATCTGAGAATGTTGGATGACGCGGCGCTGGAGCGCGAGTTGACTGACTCGCACGCGACGATCACCGAGTTGGGTGAAACGTTTGCTCCTTTTGCTTACCCGGGTGGAATGTTTGCGAAGCGCGAACGCGAAGCGGTTGAGCGGGCCGGCTACGATTGCGCCGTGATCGTGGGCGGGCGTTGGGGTAATGGCCCAGAGACGGATCGGTTCCTGCTAAAACGCGAGCCGATGCTGGCGTCCGACTCGCTCAACTGGTTTAAGAAGCGCGTGAATGGCTTCTACGAGGCGCATTATCTGATCGCCCGTGCGCGCGGAATCGAAACGAGGTGAGGAGGCAGTGGGCAGAAGGCAGAGGGCAGAAAGCAAGAAGTCAGAGATTAAGGTGATGAAGGTCTCGGTTCTCATTTGCACTTACAACCGCCCGGAACTGTTGGCGCAGTGTCTGGATGCGTTGATTTGCCGCACGGCGGAAAAGCCTGATCAAGTGGTTGTGGTAAACGGCGGCGATGAGCGGGCGGACGAGGCGGTGGAAAGCAGTCGGCAGGAGGCAGGCGGCAGAGGGCAGGGAATCGAGATCAACTTGATCAAGACCCTGAACAAGAACCTGGCGGCTTCGCGAAATGTTGGTTTGCCGCACTGTGACGGCGACATCGTCGCCATGACCGATGACGATGCTGAAGTGTTTCCGGATTGGATCACCCAGATAAAACGGCTGCACGCTGAACATCCCGAGGCGGGCGCGGTTGGTGGGCCAGTCATCGGCGCCGACTCGGATTCCTTCATCAGCCGGCTGGCGGATCGGGTGACGTTCGGCAGCTATCCGGCCGCGCGAAATGTACGAACGTTGCCCGGCGTTAATATTTCGTACAAGCGAACCCTCGTGAAAGCCGTCGGGTTTCAGGACGAAACACTTTTTCGCGGCGAAGACGTCGATTACAACTGGCGAGTGAAGCAACTCGGCTATGAGATTCGCTACGATCCTGCGATGCAAGTGCTTCATCATCACCGGCCCACGCTGCGCGCGTTTTTGCATCAGCATTACATGTATGGCCGCGCTTACTATCTCGTGCGCCGCAAGTGGCCTGAGATGTATTGCGTTTATCCGCACGCACTGCGGCGCCCTAAAGACGTACTGAAGGCGCTCAATTTTTTTTCGGCGCCTTTTTACGAGCCTGTCCAGTATGCGGCCAGGCTTGAACGCTATGCCGATCGATTGCCGGCCTGTCCGATTCTGTTCGCGAATCAACTGGCGTGGCGAGGCGGTATGTTTCGGCAAATGCTGGCCACGCGCCGGCAAGAGAGGACTGACCACCGATACACACAGATAAGCACGGATCGAAAAATAGAAGAAAACGGTCGCTGAGAATCTGTCTGCGCTGATCAGTTTGTTGTCGATTAGAAAAACTGCAAAAACAGGCGTATAGAGTACAAGCTTTAGCTTGCTGTTTCGCGTAGGACGCAAGCTAAAGCTTGTACTCTAAACGCCTGTTACGCTCATCGAATCCATCAGTTGGACCATCACATTTTGCACTAACCGCATGACCTCAATCAGCAAAGAGTTGTGCAACCTGGATCGCTATTCCCGCGATCAGGCTGAAGAGTTGCGCAAACGCGGTGAGCGCTATCACTGGTGGCACCTGACAGTCAGGCCCTTGGCTGTCTTTTGCTATTGCTTTGTTTGGAAACGGGGCTTCATGGCGGGCTATCGCGGGTTTTGGGCGGCGGCGCTGGAAGTCTGTTTCGATTTCTGGTCACACGCCAAGTTGCGGGAGTTGGAGCTTCGTGAGTCGAGCGCGAATTAGTGTTCTGTTACCCACCTTTAACAATGCGGAGATCATCCGCAGGGTGCTGGACTCAGTGCATTGGGCTGACGAGATACTGGTGGTGGATTCTTTCAGCACGGACGAGACGTTGAATATCTGCCGCGAATATGGGGCCCGCATTATTCAGCATGAGTACATCCAATCGGCCAGGCAGAAGAACTGGGCCATCCCGCAATGCGCGCACGAATGGGTGTTGCAGGTCGATACCGACGAAGAGATGGAGCCGGGGTTGCGCGAAGAGATAGAAGCGATACTCGATGATCCGCCGGCGAATGTCGATGGCTTCCTTGTGCCTTTCAAACATCACATCCTGGGCCAATGGGTGCGCGCGTGCGGCTTGTATCCTGAATATCACCTGCGCTTGTTTCGCTCGGCCGCGGGGAGGTTCGAGGACAAGGAGGTTCACGCCCACGTGCGCGTGCCCGGCGAAGTGCGCACGCTCAAACATCACCTGTTGCACTACGGGATGAACTCCATCAGCAAGCAACTTAGTAATGTCGATCGCTATTCGCGTTACCAGGCCGATGAGCTGAGGAAACGAGGCAAACGCTTTCACTGGTCGCAAGCGATTGTTCGCCCGGTTGTGGTGTTTGCTTACTATTACTTTTGGAAGCTCGGCTTTACTGCCGGATATCGTGGTTTGCTTTACTCCTCGTTGAATGCGACCTATGACTTGTGGGCGCATGCGAAACTTTGGGAGTTAGAGGCCTTCAGTCTTTCAGCCAGTCCAAAGTGAAGCGACACCGGCCGGGGTTACTGGAAAGCTAGTGGTGCCCTAGTTTGAAATTCTCTGCACCCGCCTCGGCGTTCTCTGCTACTCCGCGGTGAGTATTTTCAATCTATTGTTCACCGCAGAGGCGCAAAGCTCGCAGAGATTACGCAGAGAAAAGCTGAAATTAGGACCCTACCGGAGAGCAAAACCGCTTGCAGCTTTTGTATCTCATTTTTCGTTTCTGGGCCCGAATAGCGGCGGCAATTTATGGCGGCGAGGGAATCAATATTCCACTGATGTTTATGCCCACACAGGCAATCGCTCCGACGTTGCGCGCCTACGGGGCGACGATCGGCGAGCGCGTCCGCTTTCGATCTCCTTTGGTCTTTCACAATAGCGAAAGTGAGCACGGCCGCTACTATGAAAACCTGGCAGTCGGCGACGATTGTTATTTCGGGCGGGAGCTGTTCCTGGATCTGCAGGACAAAATCACCATTGAAGATCAGGTGACAATTTCTCATCGAGTGATGATCCTGACCCACACCGATGCCGGGACCAGTCCCTTGAAAGACAAGTTCATTCCGACAGCCCAGGCGCCGGTAGTCATTCGCCGCGGCGCTTATATCGGCGCCAATGTCACGATCCTGCAAGGTGTCGAGATCGGGGAAGAGAGCATTGTCGGCGCCGGCGCAGTGGTCACTCGCTCGGTAGCCCCGGCGACCGTTGTTGTCGGAGTTCCTGCCAGGGTTTCAGTGGTGTCCTAATTTTCGGTTTAGAGGCGGGCCCTGCCCGCCGGTTCAACTGAGAGGTAATCGAGTCGGGTAGTGGCTCAGTTTAATTCTCCGCGCGTCCTCAGCGTTCTCGGCATCTCGGCGGTGAGTGTTCTCCGCACTTTTCTCCACCGCAGAGATGCCGAGCACGCAGAGTTCACGCAGAGAAAACCAAACTGAGCCACTACCATCTAAGAACCAAATGATTGATCGGCTTCGATTGCAAAAGATTCTGTTGCGGCGAAGGACGCTCGTCACACTTGTCGCGATTGCCGTCGCTCTTTACATGGCTCAGCGGGGAATGTCCTACACCGAGATGGTCGTTGCTTTTGGGGCGGTGATTTTGGGAGTCATTGTCTTTAGCGGTGAATGGGGTATTCAGTTCGGCTTTGTGATGTGGGTGCTGACCCTGGCTTTGGGTTATCGGACCGTTCGTTGGACTTCGGATTTGCACATCCACCCTGCGGAAATTTTGCTTTGGGTCCTGTTGTGCAGCACCTGTGCGCAGCGCCAATTGATCGCCAACAGCCGGCTGTCGCTGCCGTTATGGATCTGGTTGTTGGTGCCTTTCTGGGTGCTGGCCTGGTGGCCGCTGATCCTGGGAGACGCTCACTGGGATCGAATGCTCAACGAATTTCGGAATTTCCTGTTACTGATTCCACTGACAATTGTGGCTACCGTAGTTTTGCAACGACGCCAGAACTGGCGGTGGCTGCTGCTGGCCTTCTTTGGCGCGAGCACCTGGATTGCGGCGTTGGGCATTCTGGAGTTCTGGTTTTCTGGTATTGCCGGTTTCTTTCCCGCTTTTATGTCGGGTACGACCTCGGGCACGATCGAAGGTTTCGAACGAGCGTCGTTCTCGTTCTGGGGTGGTCCAATGGCGACGTTTGTTTGCGCGCTGGCCCTGCCGATCGCAATTGTGGCGCTGCGTTGGTGGCAGGCCACATGGCAACGCTTTTTGATCATTACTTCAGCAATCGCCCAGGGGATCGCAATCTACATCGGCGGCTATCGCGGTATCTGGCTTTTTGTCTTGATCGAAATCCTGTTTGCCTGCCTGCTCAGTCTCAAACGCCAGCGCCTGAGCATCGCCGCGGTTTGTCTGGTGCTTTCTGTCGCTGGTTATCAGTTCGTGCCAGAGACGGGCCAGGTCCGGGCTCTGAGCGGCATCCAGGCGTTACAAGGGCAACCTACTGACTCGAGCGCTAAGGATCGAATCAACCGGGCCCAGAACGCTTTCGAGCAGATGCTCGCCGCGCCATTGGGCAATGGCTGGAGTGCGTCAGGTTGGGTGCATAGCGATTTCATTCAAGTGGGGGCGAACCTCGGTTTGCTTGGGGGCCTGATATTTCTCGGCGGGTATCTCTACACGTTGGGGCGGATGTTCCGGCGTGTCGTCCTTCAGCCTCGCCGTGATGGCCACGAGGATCTCGGAGTAGCGCTCTTCATCTCCTACATTAGTGTCGGCGGTATCCTGGCGACGCAGGGAGTCGAGGTATTGCCGCAATTGGTTTTGCCGGTCTGGTTCATTTGGATTCTGGTTGAAGTTTGGTTGAGCCAGCCGGTAGCCGCGCTCGACTTTTGCGAAGTTTTTCCCGGTGCACACTTGCCGCACGCGGGCGAGTCGAATCGCTGGTGGCCGGTGCCTTTGGCCGGAGCGAAGGACTAAACACTGCGTGCCTGAGTCAATGATTGATCGAGCAGAACGCCCGCGCACGGTGGTCTTTGTTGAATCGGCCGGGGCGATGGGCGGAGTGCAGTTCAGCACTTTGTACCTGGTTCAGCGATTGAATCGCGCGCACTGGAACCCAATCGTGATCAGTCCCGAAGTTGGAGATCTGACGCGCGCGTGTGCTGATGCCAAAGTGAGCACGCAGGTGCTCGAGCAAACAAGTCTGTGGTCCACCAGCATGCGTGTTGGGCGGCGGCTGCGCTTGCCAAATCCGGTGGCCTGGTTGAGGAATGGATACTCGCTTGGCACTGCGGTTCGAGGGCTCAGGCGTCTGTTGATTCAAGCTGCTCCGGACCTGGTGGTCACCAAGGGACTCTCAGCTCATTTCCTCGGCGGCCTGACGGCGCGCAGGCTGGGCATTCCCTGCGTTTGGCATGTACAGGACTTCATCTCCGAACGAAATCTGGGAATTTATCGGTTTGCTTTTGGCCGGGCGGCCGGTTGGTTACCCACGCAGATCATCGTCGATGGAAGCAGCATCGGCGAACAACTTCCCGATTTTTTGCAGCCTCGGATCACAGTGATCCACAACGGAGTCGACACGAATGTGTTTCGTCCGGGAGTCGATGGCCGCGGCCTCCGCCGGGAACTGGGCATTGGAAACGATCGCGTCGTAGTGGGGCACGTCGGACGCATGACTCCCTGGAAAGGTCAGGATTACTTGATCCAGGCGTTCGCGCGTATCGCCAACGAAAATCCCAAGGCCACTTTGTTGTTGGTGGGCGCTCCGGTTTTCGACAGCGACGCATATCAACGCCGGTTGCTCAATATGGTGGCTCGGCTTGGCCTTACTGAGCGGGTCAAGTTTGCCGGTTATCGCCACGACATGCCGCAAGTGCTGGCGGCCATGGATGTCTTCGCTTTTACTTCGGTCGAAAAAGATACGAGTCCCCTGGCATTGCTGTCGGCGATGTCCAGTGGGCTGCCGATCGTGGCGTTCGACATCGCGGGCGTGCGTGAACTGATGGCGTCCGCTGATCAGTTTCGGCTGGCGCCGGTCGAAGATGTCTTGAGCCTTGGCAGCGCTCTTTCAGCGGTGCTCTCGGACGAGAGTTTGCGGCAACGATTGGGCGCTCTGGCGCGCCGCCAGGCAACCGCGGAATTCAATCTCGCCAAGTACACCGCTCGAATTGAGGAAGTCTTTTGCGCAGCGCTGCAAAGCAGCCCGTTGTCCGCTGACAATCAGGTAGCACCAGAGATGCGCGAGCCGCCCTCGCAGATTCGCGATTGCGCCTGACGGTAGTCTGTAACGCAAGCTGTTAGCTTGCGATTGGTCGATTACCATTCAACGCAAGCGCAAACCCGGGGTGGTCTTACAGCTTGCGTTACATCAAACCAAATTGAAGAAAATTCTCTTCGTTCACAATCATCCGACTCAGTTTGTTCGTCTGGATCTGGCCGAGCTCAGAAAGCATCACCAGGTCACGGAGTGTTACCTGCAGTCGCGCTGGATTAATCCGGCCGCAATCTGGCGTCAGGTAAGCACGCACGATTTGGTTTTCGGCTGGTTTGCGTCATGGCACACACTTCTGCCGCTGGAGTTTGCCAGGCTTCTGGGCAAACCTTCCGTACTGGTAGTCGGCGGCTATGACCTGGCTGACATGCCTGAGATTGGCTATGGCCATCAGCGTGGTGGTGTGAAAAAGTGGTTGACCCGGCGCACGATGTATGCAGCCAGTTGCCTGATCACCAATTCTCAGTACAGCCGCGGCGAAGCGGCAAGCAATGGCACTGTCGCAAAACAAACGGTGCATGCAATTTATCACGGTGTGCCTGATCGCTTTGGAGCGTTGCCAGACGGCGCACGATCGCGCATGGCGTTGACAGTGGGAAACGTGAACCGCTCCAACTTGCAGCGCAAAGGCCACGCAGCATTCGTTCGCACCGCTGCCCTCATGCCCGGCATTGATTTTGTTTTGGTCGGCGATTGGCAGGACAGTGCCGTTGAGCAACTGCGGGCGATTGCCACGCCGAATGTGAAGCTCGTTGGTCGAGTGAGTGATCAAGAGCTCGACGATTACTACCGCCGCGCTTCGGTCTATGTGCAAGCCTCGAGGCATGAAGGATTTGGTTTGAGCGTCGCCGAAGCGATGCTGGCGGGATGCGTCCCAGTTGTCACCCGAGCCGGCGCTTTGCCTGAAGTTACCGGCGAATCAGGCATATTTGTCGCTACTCCGGAACCAACTGTTTTGGCTCAGGCAATCGAAAAGGCGCTCGCGTACCCCGGCGCCGGTAGGGCGGCGATCAGACAACGAATACTGGATCGCTTTCCCATGGAAAAGCGCGGCCGGGCTTTGGAAGACTTGGTTCGGCCGTTGATGAACGGCTCTCATTGAGCTTCCGCGGTAACCTGAAATGGCGCTACGAGTTCAAGAGTTCGGCGCGACTGAGAGCATGGGCCAGGTAAATCGTGGGCCAGCGCTGGGGCGTGTTCGTTCTTACCGCTGGGTGCCGCTGCTGATCTTTGCGGCGTCGATTCTGATTACCGTGACCTTTTGGAAAATCCTGCCCGGCGGTTTTCGCGCCAATGAAGCAAGCGATTATTTTGCGTTCTATGAGCCTCAGGCACGAAACCTTCTCGCCGGTCGGGGGTTCGCACACACGGATGGAAGCCCGGCTACTGAATACCCGCCCGGTCATCCGCTTATCCTGGCAGGGATTCTTGGAATGTCCCATTGGCTGCACCTTCGCGAGGAAATAATGCTATCCGTTTTCGCGGCCGTGGGGATGGGCCTGAGTTCAGTTCTGATTTTTTTACTTGCTCGTTTGCTTTGGGGATCAGGGCCGGCCCTGATCGCTGCCTTGCTTTGGATGACCTATCCGTTTGCGCTCTGGCTGACAAAACAACCGAACAGCGAGATATCGTTTATTGTCGCTTTCTATGCAGCTCTCTTACTTTGTTGGTATGTACTGGTTCGCCGGCCCCAGGCGCGAGTGCTCTATTTTATTTGTGGAGTGCTCTGCGGTTTTGCGATGCTCATTCGTCCGATCGCCATGGGCATAGGAATCCTCCTAGCTTTGACCGTTTGGTTTGTCAAACGCGAGACACCGGCGCGCGCCCGGCTGTTGCTGGTCTCTCTGTTACTGCTCGGTAATCTCGTCGCGATCATTCCCTGGGAGGCCTGGGCTTATGCCAAAACCGGCAGGGTGATTCTGCTTAGCACGAATAGCGTTAAGAGTCTGCGTGACGGCGTAACCTTCGCGGTAGAGACCAAGGGTTATCGCGAAAACAGCAACCTGCCGGCAGATGTACTCCTCTTGATGGATGATATTCGCGCTCGGCAAAGCGAGCTCAATACATTCGCAAGCATGGGTCGAGTGATGTCACTCGAGTTTCGATCCCATCCGGTCGCCGGGACAAAGCTGGTCCTGCTGAAACTCGCACGAAGTTGGTATGGGACGGATAGCGGTCGACTAGAGTGGCAGATTCTGCTGATTCAGTTGGCCTACCTGATTGTGATTTCGTGGGGCAGTTGGCAGGCCTGGAAACAAGGCGGCATACATCGATGGTTTGTAATTGGAGCGCTGTTGCTCGTCGTCTACTTTTGGGGAATGACTTTTTTGGCTCTTTCGATTCTGAGATACACCGTCCCGGTCGTTGGTTTGGTGTTTGTCGCGAGCGCGGGTGGTTACCGGCGGCGAACTCGAGTCCAGGCGACTTGAATCAATCCGTGTCGACTGCAGGGGAAATCAGAACCATCTCCAACACTTCGAGCGGAACCGAAGAAGCAACGGCCTATCCGCTGGTGTCGGTGCTCATGCCGGTGCGCAACGAAGCCGCCTTCATCGCCCGCAGCATGGGCTCAGTCGCTTCTCAGGATTATCCGCATCAACGGATCGAAGTATTGATTGCCGATGGTTGCTCAACCGATGCGACTCGCGCAGTCGTCGAGAGTCTGCGGCAAACTTATCCGGATGTTTCGCTGACTGTGTTGGATAACCCCGAAAAGATTGTGGCTACAGCTTTGAACACAGCCCTGCGGCAGGCCAAAGGCGAAGTCATCGTTCGCGTCGACGGTCACTGTCAGATCGCCGTGGATTACCTCAGCCGCTGTGTCGAACATCTCTCGCATGATGATGGAGTTGAAGCCGTCGGTGGACCGGTCGAAACCATCGGTGAGTCGTACGTTGCGCGCGTGATCGCTCTGGCGATGAGTTCGTGGTTTGGTGTCGGCGGCTCAGCCTTTCGTCTCGCCAACAGCAGCACGCAATTTACCGACACCGTAGCCTTTCCGGCCTACACACGCCGCCTGATCGATCGAGCCGGTCCATTCGATGAAGAGTTGGTACGCAATCAGGACGATGAATACAACTATCGACTGCGAAAGCTGGGCGTGAAGATCCTGCTGGCCGCGGATGTTCGATCTTGCTATTACAGTCGCGCTACTTTGCCGGGACTCTGCAGCCAGTATTTTCAGTATGGCTATTGGAAAGTGCGGGTGATGCAGAAACACCCGCGACAGATGCGTCTGCGTCAGTTTGCTCCGCCGCTGTTCGTGGCGGCCCTGTTGTCAGTCGCGGTGCTGCTGCCAATCATTTCGGCGGCCCGGTATCTTGCGATCGCAATGGCCGGCGCCTACGCGTTGACGTCGATAGTCGCCGCGATCCTTTCAGTGAAGAAACAGCAATGGCGCTTGTTGCCGCTGTTGCCGATCGCCTTCGTGATTCTACATGTGGCCTATGGTTTAGGATTCCTGATCGGTTTGGCAAAGTTCTGGAATCGTTGGTGGGGACCTAAAGTTGTGGCGCTGCCGGCGGTGCAGTAGCCCGACTGTTAAGGAGGGCTGATCTGGGCACCAAAGCCCTTCTAAACAGTCGGGCTACTGCACCGTGCGCGTTTCGGAATAGTGATTGAGGGACCTGCACGCATCCGCATTTCATGCGGCGAGTCCCAAGGCGAATAAGTATGAACACGTCTAACCAGACGGACTTCGTCGTGGCTGAGCGCGAGCGCATCAAGCTGGAATACCAGCGCCGGGCCCGCGAGGTCAGTCCCGATCTGTACGCGCCGTGGCAGCCTTCAGCTCGGTTCGCGCTTGAGAGTCGAAATCGGACGGCCGCGACGATGCTGCATCGCCTGGGGGTCTTTCCTGAGACGGGAGATCAATGCCTCGAAGTGGGATTCGGAAGCCTCGGTTGGTTGAGTGAGTTGCTTGGATGGGGTGTCAGCGAATCTGACCTTCACGGTATCGAGCTCGATCCGGCGCGAGCCGCAAAAGCGCAGGGGATCTTACCTGCCGCGGACTTGCGTACCGGAGACGCGGTCGAGCTTCCCTGGGACAGAGACATGTTCCAACTGGTGGTTGCTTCGACGTTATTTACGTCCGTGCTTGACCTTCAGGTCCGGCGGCTGATTGCGAATGAAATTGTGAGAGTGATGGCGCCCGGCGGAGCTTTGCTCTGGTACGACTTTGCTTACAACAACCCGCGCAACCCGAACGTTCAAGCCATCGCCCGCGCCGAAATCAAGAGACTATTCCCGGCCTTGCGAGGGGAAATTCGGGCCATCACGCTGGCGCCGCCCCTGGCTCGCGCGATCGCTCCGCGTTGGTGGACGCTGGCAACATTCCTGGAAGCGATCCCGCTGCTGCGGAGTCACTTGATTGCGGTTCTGATCAAGGGTTCCGGTAGCTCGAGTGACTAAGTAGCATAGACTTTAGTCTGTGGTTAGCAGCATAGACTGCTTAGTCTGTGATACTGAGTAATCTATTGAGGCACGACACAGACTAAAGTCTATGCTACCTGTGCGCCGGCGGGCGTTGTTTGCATCCCTACTTTTTCTCGCTGCCGTTCTGAGAATCTACGCAATCTCCCTCTACCCGCTCACCGGCGATGAGTATGAGAGTATCGCCGGCGCCAGGAATATTCATCTGAATTGGAACTCGATCATTTATTCACTCCTGACGCACTTCTGGATCCGCATGGGCGACAGCGAATTCTGGCTGAGACTGCCTTCAGCAATCTTTGGTATAGCGACAGTTTCGATCATCTTCAAAGCCGGGGAAAAACTGGGTGGATGGCGCACCGGGTTCGTTGCCGGTTTGTTGGCCGCGACATCGGCTTTCAATATTTATCATTCACAAGAGATGCGATTCTATTCACTCTTTGTTTGTGCGTCGGCAGGATTCATGCTCGCGACATTTCACTATGTTGATGCTCGCAAGACCCTTCGCTCGCGCGGGCTGGTTTTGGTCGCTGCCCTGGCGTTGATTCTTTCGCACTTCCTGGGGATCCTGGCCCTCGCTGCACAGGCCACAGCGGCTGTTCTGGCAAACAAATCGAGTTGGCCGAGACGGGTACAAATATCAGCGTTCATGGTCCTGACGTTGTTGATGGGTTTGCCGCTAATACCGACAGTGCAGCGAAGGCTTTGGGATTTTTACAGCATCCATGCCGGAGTTACAGACTTTTCGCGACCGGTGATTAATGGAGTGTCTGCCGTAAACTTCGCGAAAGTGGCGGTCGCGGGATACACGTTCGTGTTTGGTTACCACGTCTATCCTCTTCGATTGGTCCCGGTGATCGCTGGGTTATCTCTGACCTTGCTGTTCTTGTGCCTTGGCTGTGCGCGACTGTGGCAGGCAAGCCCATGGAGAATGCTGCCCCTCACGTATTTGCTCGCAGTGTTTGCAGTCTTCTTCGTTTTGAACTCAATTGGTGGTGCAGTATCGACTGTGATTGGTCCAAGACACGTGGGATTCGTATGGCCGGTATTTATCACCATAGTAGCGATCGGTATCACCTCATTTCAGAAACCTCTCTTTCAAGTCACACTTGCAAGTTTACTTGTGATAAATGGCTTTTCGATTTGGTCAGGTTGGCAGAAAGCCTGGACCTATGGCACGCCCACTGACTATCGATCCGCAGCGGCATATGTTTCTCAAGTCCTGACAAAGGAAAGCGCGATCGTTCACGATGGTCGCTCATCTGCTCCGATCGACTTTTATTTTCCCAAGAATGTGCCACTAATCCGTGCGCCACTAATCGACGCGGAGGCCCATATTCAGGGACGAGACGCTTTTGCGCTACTCGGCTATCAGCGACTGATTCTTGTCACGGATGACTGGGAGCCGGTGCGGCGCCGGGGCCTTGACCAGTTGCTGGCCAGTTTGACCGAGAGGTATTCGCTTGTTGATGGTCATGTCGACTATCCACTCTTTGAGTACGTGCTGGACCGCAAGCCCGGGCCGGGTTTGCGCGGTTATGCGCTCAGCGGCGAGGCCATGCAGGTGCAGCAGCCGCTGAGCTTCTATGGACTCGAGTTTCAAGACCTGCATCTGCCGGTGGCGGTAAAAGTGAAAGACGTGACCCTAAACGTGATCGGCGCATACGGCTTGCCCGATCTTGAGAGACGCAGCGAACTGAGCATTCCGCTCGCGGCGTCAACGATCACCAGGCGTGTGGTCTTGTTGAGCAACATCGTCGGCGCCGGCGGACTGCAACCGGGTCAAACAGTCGGACAGATTTCAATCGAGAGTAAAGACGGCCAGACTCTAACGATGCCGCTACGTCTGGGTCAGGAAACGGCGTCGTGGGACAAACGCTGCGCGCCGAACGCAGCGTGCGCCACGGTTTTTCAGTGGCACAAGCGACTGGCTATGGTGGGGCAGAATAGTTACGAAGGAGCGTTCAGAGATTTTCCCGCCGGCCTGCAAGGAGTTGTCCTTGACCTGCCCATGGGCCAGGAGGTCCGCAGGCTGACGGTTCGTTACACGGGCGGCGCCGGGCGTCTTTATTTGTGGGGGATTGCACTGCCGAAATGACTAAGATCGACTCGCGGTAGTGCTCTAGTGTGGTTCTTGTAACGCAGATTGTTAGTTTGCGCGCGCGTTGAATGCCATTCACTCATCGCAAACTAACAGTTTGCGTTACAAATTAGCGCAATACCCTGCGCGTCCCAGGATTTACATGACCAGACTGCAAGTCCCATTCTTTCGCCCCGCGCTCGAGGAAGCAGAAATAGCTGAAGTCGCTGCAACCCTGCGCTCTGGTTGGTTGACTAGTGGGCCGAGAGTTAAGCGTTTTGAAAAAGAGTTTGCCATGGCTATTTCAGTTAACGGCAAACGTGGAAGTTCAAACGACGAAGTCCATGCCGTCGCGGTTAACTCTGGTACGGCGGCGCTGCACCTGGCAGTTGAGGCGCTTGGGTTGAAGCCGGGCCAGGAAGTCCTGGTTCCCACCATGACCTTTGCCGCCACCGCGGAAGTCGTGCGTTACCAGGGCGCAATTCCGATTCTCGTCGATTGTGATCCCGTAACGCTCAACATGAATCTTGATGATGCCGAGCGAAAGTGCGCAGGGCAGAAGTCAGAAGTCAGAGGTCAGAAGTCAGAGGTCAGAAGTCAGAAGATAGAAGGCAAAGGCCGAGGAGCGCAGGCCCGAGAGATTGTCGGCATCATGCCGGTTCACGTCGGCGGCGTGATGATGGACCTCGATCGCCTGCAGCAGTTCGCGACCAGCCACAGACTATGGGTGGTTGAAGACTCGGCGCACGCTTTCCCGGCCGGTTGGCAAGCCCGCGACGGATCGTGGCAGCAATGCAGCAATGGACCAAAGGCCGTCTCCTGTTATTCCTTCTACGCAAACAAAACCATCACCACCGGCGAAGGCGGCATGGCGGTTACGAGCAACGCAAAACTCGCGCAGCGAATGCGTCTGATGTCCCTGCACGGGCTCTCAGCCGATGCCTGGGGGCGTTATTCGAGCAACGGCAACTGGGACTACAAGATCGTTGCGCCGGGTTACAAGTACAACCTGACGGACATAGCCGCGGCGATCGGCATCCATCAACTCGGCCGCGCCGAAGCGATGCGCTGCGAACGAGAACAGATAGCCCGGCGATACTGTGAAGAGCTTAGCGCCATCGAGCAAATCGAGCTGCCGCTCGACACTACCAACCGAATTCAGTCCTGGCATTTGTTCGCGATTCGCCTGCATCTGAAACGCTTGCAGATGAATCGTGATGCCTTCATAGTTGAACTCAAGCGAGCCGGTGTGGGTTGCTCAGTCCACTGGCGCCCGCTGCATCTGCATCCGTATTACCAGAAGACGTTTGGTTGGCGAGCCAAAGATTTCCCGGTGGCCACAAGGCAGTGGAAACGGCTGATCAGCTTGCCAATCTTTCCGGGCATGCGTGAAGACGAAATCGAGCACGTGATTCGCACCGTCAAGGAGATTTGTAAACGCCGTCGTGTTTGATGTCCACGGATTACGCAGATTAGATAGTGGCTCAGTTTGGTTTACTCTGCGTGAACTCAGCGTGCTCGGCGTCTCTGCGGTGGAGAAAAGTGGGGAAACACTCACCGCCGAGGCGCCGAGAACGCCGAGGACGCGCCGAGAATTCAAACTGAACGACTAGCCGCAGATTACGCAGATGATCAGGACTCAAAATGAAGACAGAGAGACTCGAGCGCCAGCGAATTCGTTGGTTTCTGCTCCGATTGAAGCTGCGGAATCTGTGAAATCTGCGGACTCAAGAGGATTGCCGCGTGCGGTTGATGTCGTGGTTGCCCTGGCCGGGCTGATCTGTACCGCGCCACTTGTCGGACTCATCGCATTCGGGGTTGCCGTCTCTTCGGGCAGGCCTGTCTTTTTTCGCCAGCGCCGAGTGGGCCGGCACGGCCGCATCTTTAAGCTCTACAAACTGCGCACGATGAAGCCATCCAGCGATGGTCCGCAAATTACCAGCGGCAACGATGCGCGCATTACTCGCCTGGGAAGATTCCTGCGACACACGAAGCTGGATGAGCTGCCGACGCTGTGGAATGTGCTGGGCGGCGATATGTCGCTGGTCGGACCGCGCCCCGAAGTGCCGCGCTTCGTAAATCTGGAGGACCCTGTTTGGCAAAGGGTACTGACGGTCAGACCGGGGATTACCGATCCGGTAACGCTGCAACTGCGCAGCGAAGCGGATCTGCTGGCCCGGATCGAAGGTGACACAGAGGAGTATTACGCCAAAGAGTTGCAGCCGTCGAAATTGAAAGGCTACGTCACTTACCTCGAAGAGCGGAATTGGCGCAGTGACCTCCGCGTCATCTTGCGAACCATGGCGGCAGTGGTTGCTCCACGTAATATCAGACTGCTTTCGGTGGACAGAGTCAGTGCACCGCAGTCAAATCAGAATGCGGGGAAGTAGACGAGGAGCTAGCGAGGTGTTTCGGAAGTGGGTGCATGATTACATCCGCTCGCAATCGGAGAAATTCAGGCTTAGATAGTGCAACCGCGTTGCGGTTGAGGGACTAATCGTTCCTTTTCCCAGGGTAGCCGAAGCGGCCAACCCTGGGCTGGAGGGCGTAACCGCTTTGCGGTTTTCTGTAAACACATCTCTGACCTTTTGGCGCCGGCGTTAGGAAGGAACGTCTGATGAAGGAAATCCCTCCGGGGAAACACTTGCTTGCTGCGGGAATCCAGGTCTTCCTGGACCTCTCGCTGCTGCTGGCGGCATTTGTCGCGGCTTACCTGCTGCGCTTTGATTTCACCATCCCTCGGGAGGAAGTCCGTAACTTTCTCACGCAGGTCCCGCTCGTGGTCCTGTTACAGTTCGTGGCCCTGACAATCTCAGGAGCCCGTTCGACGATCTGGCGCTATACGGATCTGGCCCACGTTAAGTCTTTCCTCTACGCCGCGTTCGCTTCAGCGGTAGTGGTGGCCCTCTTGCGCTTGGGCTTGCCCACGCCGCACCAGGCCTGGAGAGTGCCGCTGTCGGTTAACCTGATCGATTTCGTGCTGGCCTTCTGCGGAGTCTTCGGCATACGCCTGCTGCGCCGGGCCGAGTATGAATACTATCAAAAACGTCTGCAGCTAAGGAACCATGTCAACGGTAACGGCAATGGAAAGAAGCGGCGCGCCGTGCTCTTGATCGGAGCCGGTCGCGCCGGCTTGCTCGCCGCCAAAGAGATCGAGGCGCGCAGCGATCTTGGTCTGGAAATCAAAGGCTTTGTCGACGACGATCGCGCCATCCTGGGCCGGTCGATAGTGCAAGGTTACAAGGTCCTGGGTTCGACCAGCGATCTGTCGGGATTGGTCAGCTCGCTGGGCATCGATCATGTGGTCATCACGATTGCCTACGCGTCTCGACAACAGATCCATCGCATTGTGCGGAGCTGCGAGGAGATTCCCGTGCGCGTGAGAATCATCCCCGCCCTCCACGAAATCATTGAAGGCCATGTCGAGATCAGCCGCATCCGCGACGTGCAGATCGAGGATCTGCTCGGTCGAGAACCGGCTGCGCTCGACAACGAATCAATCAGTGAAGAGCTGACGGGCAAGACGGTGATGGTGACCGGCGCTGGTGGTTCAATCGGATCGGAACTGGCCCGGCAAGTACAACGCTTCTCGCCGGCGAATCTGCTGCTGGTCGAACGGGCCGAGAATGCGCTGTTTGATATCGATCGCGAATTAAAAGCAGTTGACGCCACTCACTCAATTGTTTCGCTGGTTGCCGACGTCGGCGACGAATCAAGAATGCGTGCCATCTTTGATTCGTATCGCCCCCAGGTAGTGATCCATGCCGCCGCGCACAAACACGTGCCGCTGATGGAGAGCAATGCTACCGAGGCCGTTCAGAATAATGTCTTGAATACACACCTGCTGGCGGACCTGGCGGGCGAGTTCAAGGCTGAAGCCTTTGTGATGATCTCCACTGACAAAGCGGTGCGGCCAACTTCGATCATGGGCGCCACCAAGCGCGCGGCGGAGTTAGTAATCCAGGATCTGAAACGGACTTATGAAACACGTTTTGTGGCGGTGCGTTTTGGCAATGTGATCGGGTCCGCCGGTTCGGTGATTCCGATCTTTCGCGAACAGATTCGCAGCGGCGGGCCGGTAACGATCACCGACAGGCGGATGAAGCGCTACTTCATGACGATCACTGAGGCCGCGAAACTGGTCCTCCAGGCCAGCGTAATCGGTAAGGGCGGCGAGGTGTTTATCCTCCACATGGGCGAGCCCGTGCGCATCCTGGATCTGGCGGAAACGCTGATCTCTCTGTCCGGCCTCAAACCGCATGAGGACATTTTGATTGAAGAGACGGGAATGCGGCCCGGTGAAAAACTCTACGAAGAACTCCACTTCGAATCAGAAGAGACTCTACCAACCTCGCACCCCAAGATCTTCATTAACAAACTGGCGACGGCTGAGCCGGAAACAGTGCAGACGGCGCTGCGAGTGTTGGCGAGATTGGTGCGCGAGAGAAATGAAGATGAACTGCGGCGCTTTATGAGCGACTTGCTTCCGGAAGCAAGTCTCAGTACTGCGCCGCACAGGGCCGGACGGGAAAGAAAGAAGCTGGTGCTGGTGGCAGAGGATCGCCAACTGGAATCGGAAGCAGCAAGGTGAGCCTCGGCGTCCGGGTTCGGCCTTCAACCGCAACGCGGTTTTGTGACCGGCACAACGGTCGAGCATTCACAAAGATTTGATTTGATTCATCTGCGGCAAATTTTAATGTTGCGACGCGACTGCGACCGCAGGCGGCACTGACCGGTTTTATGGGCCAGTATTTGTGATGCCCAAGGCTGCTTTTCAGGATGAAAACCCGATTGCGATTCAAGCTGCACCATGGTATAAGTTTGGTCCACGCAAACGTTGGCGGTCAGGCTGACACTAACCAGCTTTTTATCGAGCCGCCTCCTTTCTTTTTGAGGCTCCAGTAGTAACAGTGGCGGCGGTTCCGGCAGATGCTCAGCGCCACGTCGCGGATTTACCAAATCTTTAATTGCATGCGCGCCGTCCGGGCGCCGCGATCGCCACTTAGTTCCCGTTTAGGTCAAAGTCCAAAGGCAACGGCTTGAGCGTTTCGTCAAACCTTGCGAAGAGTTGCACTGGTTAGCTACCAGGAGCTGCGGCGCGGCTAATCACTTCGCAATCATTGGAGGCTGTATGAATCGAATTACCCCGTCGGGTTTCCCCACGAGGCGCGAACAAGGATTAATTGTAGACGAGTTGCCCGATGAGGTTCTGGTCTACGATCTCGAACGGCACAAGGCCCACTGTTTGAATCGCTCTGCGGCGCTGGTGTGGCAGCATTGCGATGGCCAGACTGCGCCCGCGGAAATCGCGCGCCGCCTGGCAACCGAATTGGACCAGCCTTTCGACGAAGAGCTGGTGTGGTTAGCGCTCCGTCAGTTGGACAGTCTCCACTTATTGCAGGAAGCGATCGGTTTGCCGCCTCAATTCGCGAACCTCTCGCGGCGCCAGATGGTCCGAGCCCTGGGCCTTGCGGCAGCCGTGGCTGTACCCCTGATCACTTCGATTGTCTCGCCCACTGCGGTTCAGGCTGCAACCTGTCTGCCGCATCAGGCTAATTGCTCAACCAGCGCGCAGTGTTGTTCCCACTTTTGCAACGGAGGCGGGCATTGTGTGTGACATGTTCGCAGCGCAGTTCGAGTTTGTATGTCTGAGTCGATGAAAGAAAGGTCCCGCGCACACTTAATCGCCAACGCCCTCTCCGGCTCTTGGCGAAGCTCAATCGCGCCGCTGCAGATTTCCGACGCCGAGCTCACCGAGGTTACCGAGTTACTGATTCAGGGCGGCGCGGGCGCGCTGGTTTGGCGGCGAATCTGTGATTCCACGCTCGCCACGTCGGAGGCGGCTGGCCAACTGCGACAGGCGTACCGTCTGCACCGTCTGGAAGCCGTCGTACATCTGCGAAAGATCAAACAGATCCTCGAGCGGATGCGCGCCGCCGGAATCGAGCCCGTGCTGGTCAAGGGCTGGAGCGTCGCGCGGCTTTATGCCGAACCCGGGCTGCGACATTTCATCGACGTTGACCTGTGCGTTGCGAGGCGTGACTACGCCCGGGCGCAGCAACTGCTTGCCGGCCTCGGCGATGAAGGGTTGTACGTCGATCTTCACGAGGGGTTGGACCACCTCGACACGATTGCCTGGGATGATTTCTTTGCGCGCACGCAATTGCTGAGAGTTGACGAGACCGAGATTCGCGTTCCCTGCGCCGAAGACCATCTGCGGATTTTGTGTATTCACTGGCTGCGGCATGGCGCGTGGAAACCTGCGGGCCTGTGCGATATCGCGGCGCTCGTCGAGTCCCGTTCCGCAGACTTTGATTGGCAACGTTGCCTCGGCGTCGATCCAGTTCGAGCGGGTTGGGTGGCCTGCACGATCAGCCTCGCGCAAGAGTTGCTGGGCGCGAACGTCGACGCTAAGTTAGGCGCCGGGAGCGCGGACATCCTGTCCGCCTTGAGCGCGCAGCGCGAACTGCCGTGTTGGCTCGTGCCCGCGGTGCTACGTCAATGGAGCCGCAGCCTCAGCCCAAACAATCGCTACGAGGCATTGCCTTCGCTGCTGAGCAACATCACCAATTGGCGAGCATTTATCGGCGAAGCCTATTCGCGCTTGGACCAACCAATACGCGCGACCATTGCGCTGCACGGGCGCTTCAACAACTATCCGCGCTGGCCCTATCAGTTAGGAGAGTTGCTGCTGCACAGCCCGGAAGTGCCCAAGCAGTTAGCGTCGCTGTTGTACGAGAAACTGAAAGAGGTTCGCCGTTCGTTGTCCTCGCCGCGTACCAGCGATCTAAGTCTGGCCCTGTCAGCGAAGACATGGCAGCAGAAGCATTAGATTCAGTGTGCTCTGTCCCGCGAGACAGGATGAATGCGCAGTGATCGGTTGACTGTCACGTGCTACGTCGTGAATGGTTTTCCTAAAGGAGTCTTATATGCGCCCCACTCATCACTGTAATTGTCCCAACGCCCCGAAGAATGTTCGGAAGAGCAGTGGAGGATTCATGAGGCGAATAGCTTTCCTTGTTGCAGCGGCGTTTTGTGTTTCGGCGATGAGCACGATTGCGTCGGCGTCCACTTATTTCTCCCAGGGAAGTGTCACGCCCAATACGCTCACAAACTGGAACACGGTTCGATTAGGCGGTGGCAGTTCGCCGGCGAATTTTACGTCTGGTGACATCTTTGTGATTCAAGGCACCGGGAACGGTGGTACTTCACCGCATTCGATGACCACCACTGCTACCTGGACTGTGTCTGGCGTGGGCGCAGAAGTGCAAATAGAAAACGGCGCCTCCCTCTCGCTGGCTAATACAACAACCGTACAGCGGTTGACGATACTCGCCGGCGGATCCGCAAACGTAACGGGCGCTGTTGCATTCACAGTCAACAATGGTAACGCGGCGGGGTTCGATCTCTCAGTCGCGGGAACCTTAACTCTCAGTAATGCGGGTTCATCCTTTGCATTCGGTGCGGGAGCCACGGGTGAATTTCTTTCCGGCGGCGCCTTCACACTTGCTCGAAACGGTGGTGGAGGAGGGACCATACCCACAGCGACATGGGATGCAAACTCTACCGTCAACATCACAGGAGTGACCAGCACTGCCGCCGGGGGAGATGCTCAAGCATTCGGAAACGTCACCTGGAACTCTGCGGTGCAATCCGCGACCCTGAACTTTACACCGACATCTATTGCGGGTGATTTTCTGATCTCCAATACCAACAGCCAACAACTCCGAGTTCAGACAACTGCGCTAACGGTTGGTGGAGACTTTACCCAATCAGGCGCAACCAGCAGTACTCGGATTGGATCAAATACCGCTCGTACCTGGACCGTGGCTGGGAATGTATCCATCACCGGTGGAACCATAGATATGAGCGACGGAAACTCTCCGGGAACAATTAACGTTGCCGGTGATTTTTCGATCACCGGTGGAACGCTTACCGAGTCAGGCAGCTCGAGCGGCGAAGTAGTTTTCAACAAAGCGGGAACGCAGATCTACACATCGGGCGGAACAATTACAAACTCGGTCAACTTTACGGTCAATAGCGGCTCGACTTTGCAGATGGCGGCGGCTGGGTCCATCGTTGCCGGCGGCGGAACCTTCGACACGGTGTCAGGCGCCACCCTCGGCATTCGGTCCACGGTCGGAATCACTACAAGTGGGGCAACAGGCAACGTCCAGGTTACTGGAACCCGGACCTACGCGACGGGAACAAGCTACATCTATAACGGCAGCGCGAATCAAGCGGTCGGAAACGGTCTTACGCAAAACACACCGGCCAATCTGACCATCGCGAATACGGGCGTTGGCGGTAGCAACACCGTTTCTCTGGGGGCGACAACGACTATCAGCGGAAGTTTGATAATGACTTCGGGCATTCTTAATCTTGCTGCAAACGCAACTACTGTAGGGGATCTGCAAGGTAGCGCCAATATCACAAGCAATACAGCCGGCGCTGTCACCTTAACAACCGGCAGCAACAATGCGAGTACAACCTATTCCGGAGTCATTTCGAACGGAAGCGGCACAGTTGCGTTAACGAAAAACGGTACTGGCACGCTGACTCTTAGCGGCGCGAACACCTACAGCGGGACGACGACGCTGAGCGCCGGGACGCTGAACATCAACAATGCGACCGCAATCGGCTCTGGTACCTTCACGATTAGCGGAGCCAGCACGATAGACAACACAAGTGGTGGCGCGATTACGCTATCAAATAACAATGCGCAGAACTGGAATGCAGACTTTACGTTTACGGGCACGAATGCTTTGAATCTTGGGACGGGAGCCGTGACGCTCAATGCAAACCGGCAGGTGACAGCGAGCGCGAGTACGCTGACGGTCGGCGGTGGCATCACGGGAGGGACGCGCAATCTCACCAAGGGGGGTGCTGGTACGCTCGTGCTGAACGGAGTGATCGGGACGACCACTGGCAATGTGACTGTTAATGCAGGCACGTTGACGCTGGCAGGCACGAACACGTACACCGGAGGGACGACGCTGAGCGCCGGGACATTGAACATCAATAATACCCAGGCCCTTGGAACCGTAGCGGGCACCTTCACAATCAGCGGGGGGACGATCGATAACACCAGTGGAACGAGCATCACTACGCTCAACTATCCGCTAGCATTGAATGGTGATTTCAGTTACAGCGGTTCTGTGCCGCGAGATCTGAACTTAGGAACGGGAGCGGTAACGCTAAATGCGAACCGACAGATCACCGTGAGTGCAGGTACGCTGACTATAGGCGGTACGATTTCAGCCAGTACTCGTGATTTAACCAAGGTTGGGGCCGGCACGCTAAGTTTCGGTAGTCAGACCGTGACATTGAACAGTCTTACGATCAGCACTGGTACGCTGAGATCGACTTCAGGCACGATGAATCTAGCCGGGAATCTCACGAATAATGGAACGTTTACTCATAACAGTGGCACCGTGACTTTCAACGGAAGCTCCGCTCAGACGATTGGCGGATCAGTCGCTACAGCGTTCAGCAGCCTGACCATCAACAACAGCGGCACGGGAGTCACTCTGGATACGAGTACGGACGTCGGCGCGAGCGTCAGCACCGCCTTGACGCTGACGACCGATCTGATCGTGAGTGATCCGGATTTTCTCAATGAGACCGGCGTTATTACAGCGAATTCCACCGGAGCCGGTGATGTAATCGGAGACGTGCGCCGCACGGACGCGGGCACCACGACAAGGCCGTTTGGGAATGCCGATGTTCTGATCACAAACGGCAATGCCCTGGCTCAGTTGGATGTGTACCTGGCCAAGAGTGCGCCCGGAGGTTTTGCCGGGGCAGTCACGCGCAACTATACGATTGTGACCGCCGGTTCAGTATCAGGCGCAACGTTGCGGCTACGCTATCTGCAGTCCGAATTGAACGGCAACACCGAGGCCTCTTTGACTTTGTGGCGGGCTGTCGGATCGCCATCGGCCACCTGGACGAATCAAGGTCAAACCAGCAGGAACGGCGTTGTTAATTGGGTCGAGTTGTCCGGTGTTGGTGGTTTCTCAACCTGGACGCTCGCCGACGGCACTGCGGGCCATGCGCCGACGCTGGTGCGGCTGACGGGCTTTATGGCCAACGTCCTCAAAGATGGTGTGATGCTCGAGTGGAAGAGCGGCTTTGAAGCGAACAATCTCGGCTACAACGTCTACCGTTATCAGGACGGCCAGCGCACGCGAGTGACGCCGTCGCTGATTGCCGGGTCGGCCCTGATTACCAAAGGGCGCGGCCTGCTGACTTCAGGCTTTTCGTATGGCTGGTTCGACGCCCAGGGTTCCGCGGGCACGCAATACGAACTGGAAGCTGTGGATCTACGCGGCGACCGGCAAACTTTTGCGCCGCGTTATGCAGCCATCAACGCTTACCATGGCGATCCAAAGAAAGGACGATCTCTGATGCTGGCTGAGATCGCGACAGCCAGTCGTTCCGGCGCAAATGCCCAGCATGGTTGGGCCACCGGTACGGCAATGGCGCCAGCGAAACAAACTGCTCAGCAGCGGGCTGACTCGCTTGCGACGCAGCAGTGGGTGGCGGCGCAGCCCGGCGTGAAGATTCGCGTGAACCAGACAGGTTGGTATCGCGTCACTCAGCCGCAGTTGGTGGCTGCCGGCTTTGACGCAGCGGCAGATGCGGCGATGCTCCAGCTTTACGTGGATGGCAGCGAGGTGCCAATTCGCCTCGGCGGGAACGGGCCGAAACTCGGGCCCACAGACAGTCTGGAGTTTTATGGCGTCGGCCTTGATGCACTGACTACCGACACGCACACTTACTATCTGGTCAGTGGAACCCAGCCCGGACTGCGCATCAGGACCGAGAAGCGCAAGCCTGAAGCTAACCGGCCTGATCCAGTCTCTACGGACTTTGCCTACACCGTGGAAAGCAAAGAACGAATGAACTATTTGCCGGGACTGCTCAACGGGGATAGCGACAACATCTTCGGCCAGATCGTGATGACCGATCCGGCCATTCAAACGATGACGCTCAGAAACGTCGACACCGAATCGACGGTTCCGGTGCAACTGAATGTGATCCTGCAGGGCTTCACGGAAGTCGCCCACCAGGTGCAGGTGCAACTGAACGGCGCCTACGTGGGCACGATCAACTTCAGCGGCGCCACTCATCAGTCGAGCACACTGGCCGTCAATTCCAGCTTCCTCAGGGAAGGCGCGAACACGGTGACGATGACGGCGGCCGGTGGCGACTCGGACATCAGCGTTGTCGACGCAGTGCGCGTGACTTACGCGCACGCTTATCGCGCCGACAACGACCTGCTGACTTTCAGCGTGGGCAATCGTTCGGCAGTTGTTGGAGGCTTCAGTTCACCGGCCATCCGCGTCGTGGACGTTACTGACCCGAATGCGGTCCGCGAGGTGACGCCGAACGTGCGATCCATCGGCAGCGGTTACGGATTTACTCTCCAGAGTTCGGGAACGACACGGAACCTGATCGCCTTTGTTAATAACCTGGCCGGGCAGCCATCGGCGATGCTCAGGAACCAGCCTTCCAACTGGAACGCGAGCACGAATGGCGCGGACCTGGTAATCCTGACGCACGGCGACTTTCGTCAAAGTGCAGATCAGCTTGCGGCCGCGCGTCGCACTCAGGGAATGCAAGTGTCGGTCGTCGACGTGGAAGACGCCTTTGACGAATTCAGCTACGGCGTGCACAAGCCTGAGGCTTTGAAGGATTTTCTGGCCTGGTCCAGCACGCATTGGACCAAACATCCGGCCTATGCGCTCTTGTTCGGAGACAGCAGTTGGGATCCGCGCAACTATCTGGGCCAGGGTAATACGGACTTTGTGCCGACCAAGCTGGTTGATACCGCTGAGTTGGAGACGGCCAGCGACGATTGGCTGGCTGATTTTGACGGCGACGGGATTCCGGAGATCGCCATCGGCAGGCTGCCGGCACGAACGGGTGCCGATGCCGCCGTGATGGTTTCGAAGATCTTCAGTTACGACCAGGAGCGTGCCGGCGGCGCCAACCTGCGCGGCGCCCTGCTGGTAGCCGACGCAGGCTTTGAGAGCCAAACGGCGCAGGTGCAATCGCTGCTGACGCCGATAACCACCGTGCAAACATTGCAGCGCTCGGTCATCAATAACGACGACGCGATGCGCACTCAGATCGTCAACGCCATCGATCAGGGCCCGGCCATCGTTAACTACTTCGGCCACGGGTCAGTCGGTGTGTGGACGGGAGCTGGATTGTTGAATCAGGACAATGCCAGCACGCTGACCAACGGCAACCACTTGTCGTTCTTTGTGATGATGACCTGCTTTAACGGCTATTCGCAGGACGCCTACGTTGACTCTTTGAGTGAAACGCTGTTGCGGGATCCGCAGGGTGGCGCGTTTGCGGTGTGGGCCTCTTCGGGTCAGACGGAACCGGATGGCCAGGCGCAAATGAATACGCAGGTGTACCAACTGCTGCTGGGGAACCAGCCGATGACCCTGGGCGAAGCGGTTCGTCACGCCAAGATGTCTACCGCGGACTTTGACGTGCGACGGACATGGATTCTGCTTGGCGATCCGTCAATGCGTCTGAAGTAACGCGGTTGCGTTTCGCGATCATCGATCCGCTTAGAACGATCCGCTTAGATAGGGCCCTTGTGCCCCTTGCGTCAAAGGCGGACAAGTCCGCTTTCTAAACGGGAGTTCTTGAGGGTCCTGCTCGGCCGAGTGTTACCCGCCCGCTACCGCAGGCGGTACTGACCTATTAATTTATTGCGAGCATTCCGCGTTGCCGTGCGTGACGACTGGGCTAAAACGAAACTGATACTCTGCCGAGGTCAGAAACGAACAAACCATGCCGCGGAAGTTGAGCGGATTGCTACTGTTCAAAACGTTCAGCCAGAAGTTATAGCCTCCCTGATCCGGGTCACGCCGCAGATAACCAAAGTACTGCATCGACACAAACGCTGAATTGTACTCTCGCTGCCGGAACAGTTGATTCTCTGCAACTTTCTGTAGCACGGTCGCGCGTGTCTCTATGCTGTTCTTCATCCCGTTGACCAGACCATCTCGTTCAGCCTGCGTCAACGAGCCTCCCGTGTTGGCATTGAGCTGGTCCACATAAAGCTCAGGTGTGATACCCGCTGGGTATTGCACCAGGAAAGCTGAACGAGCGACAAAGTCGGCAGCCAGGGCCTGCTTACTGGCAGCCAGATCGGGATTGCCTACCACTCGGCCGCGATCAGCGGAGAACTCATCAAAAACGGGACGCCTGGCATAGGCGGCCTTGTAGATGCGATAGACGAAGTAGCCTGTCTCCTGGAACTCTGATTCCACAAAGAAAGCTGCGCTCACACTCGTTCGGCCTGCGCTCAGGCACGCCGGATTCCCGCCGCAGTTGTTGAGCGCCCCTGTCCAATAGTCCAATCCACTTTGGTCTGCGTCTCGATTGAGAAAATCCAGGTAGTGTTGACGGACGAAAAACTGTGCGCCATCCAGCGGGTTGCCCGACGGCTGGGTCACGTCGTTGTCGCTAATCGTAACGGTCGCTGTACTCTGACCGCCCAGGGCGCCTCCGGTTGGGTTGGTCAGTGTCAGGTTGATGGTCTCCGGAGCTTCGACGTAGGCGTCGTCAATCAGGAACACGGGAAAAGTTTGGCTCGCCTGGCCTGCTGGAAAATGCAGTGTTCCCGCAGCGCTCGCATAGTCAGTACCGGCCTCCGCAGTGCCGTTGCCGGTGGCGTAATCGACGGTGGCCGCTGCTGACACATCGCCGGGTCGCGTGACCGTAATCACAACGCTTCCCGCGCCTTCATTGGCCGTGTAGTTCGCCGCGCTGAACTGGATCGCTGAAGGCGCAGAGACGATGGTCAAGCAGCCCGAGTGCGCGGCCAGGTAGCCGTTCATCTCGTCCCTGGAGAACTGGCAGAAGTCGAACGATTGCCCGACCACGCTATTCATTATCGTGCCGGCGCAGGAGGCCGATTGCCCCTGCTGATCCGGATGCGACGCCCCCAGGTTATGACCGATTTCATGAGCACTAAGTGAAGATTTGAGGTTGCTGGAAATTCGCATGCTAACGCCATAGGCGTAAGTTGCCGAGTACTGGCAAAGCGTTCCCAGCCACGCTATCCCGATCGTATTTCCTTCCATCTGCCTGCCGGTCCACATGTGGGCCATGTCGCGCGGCTGATTGATGTTCGCATTCCAATAGTTCGTAAACTCGGTCAGCATGTCGTCTGATACGGTCGTGCTGTAGGGGTCGTTGTCCGCGGTCCAGGTGTGCTGATAGGTAATCTTGAACGTCACACCCATCTCCGCCTGATAGAGACCGTCCACCTGATTCATGATGTTCAGGATCTCTGTGTTGGCTGCCGCCGAGCTGCCAAAGTAATTGACATAATCAAAGTCTGCTTCAGTCGCCAACTCGACCTGGCGATTACCCGCGTCCAGAAGTCCCTCGCCGGCCAGCCGGCCGATCTCTCCTCTGAGCTTGCTGTCCATTGTGGCGCCACACGCGCCCAGCGCCCCTTCGATGACGTCCGAACCCCTGTAAAAGACGTAGTCGCTCGCGCTCGCCAGATCCGAATAATTGCGGCGAGGCTCGACGTAGTAGCGCTCTTCGGGAGTGATGATCACGCCTTCGATCTTCTGATCATCAATCGTAAAGCGTGCCTCGGAATTTTTTAGTCCACGAACCGTGCCGCGGAATGTTGGTGCTGCGTTGCGCATGTCGACCGAACGCAAAGTGCCGCCGGGTGTAACTTCTTCAGCCAGGTAGCCGGCCGCGCGCAGATCGTGCGGTGTTAGCTCAAGCTCAAAGTTTTGAGTGAGCGTGGCCAACAGAAATCGTCCGCTCTCGCGCACCTGGCGTGCTGCTTTCGCGGCATCCATTTGCAACGCTTCATGGCGCCTGAGTAGTTTTTCAATTTGTTGGGGTTGTTGATGAACGACGGCTTTCGACTTTGGTGCAGCAGCGCCGGCGCTGAGCCACGTCATGAATAGTCCGGTTAATGTTGCTATGGCAAAGAGGGAACGCAGAGTACTTTTTGCAGGCATGTAAATTCGCTCGATTCAATGAGACCAAAGGCAGATTCGTTACCAGCGGGATGGGGTTGTGACAACGGGGGCGCGCGCGCAAGGGAGCGCCGCGACAGCGGTCCGGCAAATCACGATGCCGGTTCAGTAGCTGGTTAGCTGCGGGTTAATCAATGAGAGGTGACGGAGGCAAGCGGACATGACACACGGTTTTCCGGTGCCGCTCTTAGATTAGAGACTCGATGCGGAAATGTCTAGAGAAATTTGGGATTGTCATATTTTGTAACGCAAACTCTTAGTTTGCGATGACTGGCCGGCATTCAACCCGCGCGCAAGCTAACAGCTTGCGTTACAAAGAAATCGCTAGCTCTTTGCCGGCGCTCATCGCGGCCGGTTGTTGGTCTTGCGCCGCCAGTCACCAACAGGCACCCGTGTTATGCTCACGCCGAATAGCAGGTCGCTGGTAGTGACTCAGTTTGGTTTTTCTCTGCGTGAACTCTGCGTGCTCAGCGTCTCTGCGGTGGAGAGAAGTGCGGAAAACAGTCACCGCCGAGGCGCCGAGAACGCTGAGGACGCGCAGAGAATTCAAACTGAGCCGCCATCCCGTTCGCTGATCATTCGCCAAAAATACTGGTCAAGATGCGCTTCTGGCTCTCAAAAAATAGCGAGGTTCCTCTTCGCGAACAATTGCAGGCTCAGATCATCCTGGGCATTGTTAGTGACGATCTGAAGGCCGGGCAGAAATTGCCAAGCACGCGCGAACTGGCGCGGCGTTACCGCATCCATCCAAACACGGTCAGTGCTGCCTATCGTGAGCTGGGGCGGCGCGGTTGGGTCCAGTTTCGCAAAGGCAGCGGTGTGTATGTGCCGCAGTTGGGGAGCGAGTCGCTCGACGGCAAGCTCGAATTGGATCGCTTGTTTGTCCTGCTCTTCAAAGCGGCGCGCACACACGGGCTCTCGCTCAGCGAGATTCAGGCTCGCCTGCGACCCTTCCTGGCGCTGCAGCCGCCGGATCATTTTCTGGTAATCGACCCCGATCCGGAGCTGCGGAGAATACTCGTCGGCGAGGTCAAGCAGGCAACCGGAGCGCGTGCTGAGGGCGCGAGTGTCGAGGAGTGCGCTGGTTCTGAGTCTGTGGCAGGCGCTGTCGCCGTGGCTTTGCCCGCGCAGGCTGAGCGAGTTCGAGGCGTGCTGCCTCCGCATTCCGATCTCTTAATCCTGCAAACGCGATCGGTAACCGAGTCGCTGCGGGGTCAAACGCCTCCGGCGCGCGACGCAATGATCGCGGTCGCTTCTCGCTGGCCCGACTTTCTGCGTTGGTCGCGCACCATTCTGGTTGCCGCCGGACTAGATCCCGCCTCCCTTAGTTTTCGCGATGCTCGCGAGCGCGGCTGGCAAAAGGGAATCAAGCTCGCGGCCTTCGTGATAACGGATTCGGTAACCGCCGGCGAGTTGCCTGCGGGTTGTGATGCGCGCGTTTTCAACGTGCTCTCTGATGCCGCCATCGCGGAAGTGCGGCGGACTGCAGCGCAGTTCAAGAGGCCTTAGCTTGTGCCGTTTCGCCGCAACCCGATTTTTTGAAACGCAACCGGAAAACTTTTCCAGAACTGGCTGAATACGCAGCGAACGCTGACGCGCGATGAAGACCAGAAGGCCTTTTTCCTCTATGCAACGAATCAGATCAAGCGCTTTCAGGAAGATCCGAAGAAAATGAACCTTAGTCGCGCCAACGACCTGCCCGACGGCCAGCCGATTGGCACTGACTGGTGGAGCCGGACAGATTGGGAGTGTGGTTGGAAATAGCAGACCCCGTAGTGTCAGCGCCGATAAGATCGGCAGTGTCCTAAGGTTGTGTTGCTGGGAATGAAACGTCGGCCGGCAACACAACTTTCGGACACCGCCATAAGATCAAATCTATTGATATGTTAGGGGCATCTTTGATAAGATTTCTCTCGTGCGGTTTTGGTTAAGCACATCGCCTCATCATCTTTAACCTCATCATTGCTTTCTCAGACTTGATCGGCTTCTAAACAACAGCGCAGTCTTGTGCCTGAAGCCGAATACGACCGCCGGGTTTCTGCACGAAAACCAAGCTTATGAGGTTAGCAAAACTAGCCCTAAGAAGGGCCGGGGATACGAACGGGCCGCTGCCTGGTAAGCCCAGACGAATACTGCTAAGCGCCGCCGTTGTCTGGCTGGCACTTGTTGCCGGGGGACTTTGGCTGCTTTGTGGCTACGAGAATGCGCCCGGTGTATCTGCGACGCCCCCTGAAAAATGGCCGGCCGCTTCCCAGATTCACCCGGCGCTAAACCAGGCCACGCTAATAATTCTGGCGCATCCGCATTGTCCATGCACCAGAGCGAGTATTGGAGAACTGGCCGCAATCATGGCGCACTGCCAGGGACGTTTAACTGCCTATATCCTTTTCATCAAGCCTCCTGGCGTTTCCGATGATTGGGAGATGACCGACCTATGGCAAACCGCTTCCCACATTCCCGGCGTTCGTGTGATCCAGGACGATGACGGTAGCGAGGCGCGGCTGTTTCAAGCTGCGACTTCGGGTCAAGCCATCCTTTACGACGTCCATGGTCGTTTACTTTTCACCGGAGGAATCACTGCGTCACGGGGACACTCCGGCGACAATGCGGGTCGAAGCGCGATTGTCTCCCTCGTAAATGCCGGGAGCGCCGATCGAAGCGAAACGTTTGTTTTTGGCTGTCCGCTGTTTGATCCACAGACTGAATGCAAGGTAACAAGAGATGAACGAACCAAGCGCTGAGTTGCAGGGGCCGGATGCGACCGCTAGTCGCATCGTAGAGCTCTTCAATGAACATCAACTGGATATCAGTAAACGCACGGACCACATGTTCGCCGTTTTGATGACGCTCCAATGGATCGGTGGGGTCATTGCTGCTTCCTGGATTTCACCATCCGCCTGGGTTGGTGTGACCAGCCAAACACACGTTCACGTCTGGGCGGCGCTGTTCCTGGGTGGGGCGATTAGTTCGCTGCCGATCTTTATGGCAGTGACAAAACCGGGCCACACTTCAACTCGCTACACGATCGCCATCGGACAGATGTTAATGGGCGCCTTGCTCATTCACTTGACCGGGGGGCGGATTGAAACACACTTCCACGTATTCGGTTCGCTGGCCTTTCTTTCTTTCTATCGTGATTGGCGGGTATTGGTACCGGCGACGATAGTCGTTGCGCTCGATCATTTTTTCCGAGGTATCTTTTGGCCCCAGTCGGTTTATGGCGTAATCACAGCGAGCGAATGGCGCTGGGTCGAACACGCGGGGGGGGTCCTGTTCGAAGACAACTTCCTGCTGATTGCCATCAAACGGTCGGTTAGTGAGATGTGGGGCATCGCCGAGCGAACGGCAGAGATTGAGAGTTTGAATCAGGGACTCGAAGGTCACGTCGCGGAACGTACGCATCAGTTGGCTGCGGCCAACCAAAATCTGGAATCAGAGGTCTCCGAACGCAAGTTGGCCGAAGAGGCGTTACGCGACTCGGAAGGACGTTACCGCCTGCTGTTCGAAAGCAACCCTTTTCCGATGTGGGTTTATGACAGGGAGACGCTCGCTTTCGTGGCCGTCAACGAAGCCGCTGTACTACGGTATGGGTATTCGCCGGAAGACTTCCTGACCATGACGATTAGGGATCTCCTCCCGTCCAAGGATTTTGAGACCTTGCTTGAAAGCGTGTCCAGGGTTTCCGCCTCGGGAGTCAGGCGGTCGGGCGTGCGGCAACATCTGACCAAGGACGGAACTGTAATTGATGTAGAGATCACTTCATACCCGTTGACCTTTGCCGGACGTCGATCCCAGTTTGTGCTGGCTAATGATATTACCGAGCGGAAACGAGCCGAAGATGCTTTGCATCAAAGCGAGGAACAACTGCGCCAGTCCCAAAAGATGGAGGCGATTGGAAAACTCGCAGGGGGCGTGGCCCACGACTTCAATAATCTGCTGACGGCAATCACCGGCCACAGCGAAATGTGTCTCAGACGTCTGGCTCCGGACGATCCCGTCTATGGCCGGATAGAACAGATAAGAAAAGCGGGTGACCGGGCCGCTGCGCTCACTCGCCAACTCCTGGCCTTTAGCCGCAAGCAGATCCTGCAACCTGAGATCCTTGATCTAAATCACATTGTGGTGGAGACGAATAAGTTGCTGCGGCGGCTAATCGGTGAGGACATCGATCTCCTGCTGGGACTTGCTGCTGACCTGGGAAAGGTTAAGGCCGATCCCAACCAACTCGAGCAAGTACTGTTGAATCTTTCCGTCAACGCGCGCGACGCAATGCCAAACGGCGGCAAGCTGACTATCGAAACAAGCAACGTATTTGTGGATGAAAGATTTGTTGGCAGTCATGGATCGATCCCCAGCGGAAGGTACGTGATGTTAGCCGTCAGCGATACTGGATGCGGCATGGACGCACAGACGCAGGCTCGCGCCTTTGAGCCCTTCTTTACCACTAAGGAAGTCGGGAAGGGCACCGGCCTGGGCCTGGCTACGGTATACGGGATCGTCAGGCAAAGCGAGGGAAGCATTTGGGTTTATAGTGAGTTGGACAGGGGCACCACTTTCAAAATTTATTTACCATGCGTCCGAGGCGAAGTGACGAAGGCCAGCCACGAAGATGACAATCCGCGGCCGCTGGGTGGCACTGAGACGGTGCTGCTAATCGAAGACGAAGAAATGGTCAGGGAAATGGCGGCGGAGATACTTCGGGAGAATGGTTATCAGGTCCTGGAAGCGAAGCATGGTCGACAGGCATTGAGTTTGAGTCAGCAACACCCGGGAGAAATTCACTTGATGCTTACCGACGTCGTGATGCCTCAGATGAGCGGACGCGAGCTGGCAGAATTCATGAAGCCGCTGCGCAGCGAGATGAAGGTGCTCTACATGTCCGGCTATACGGACGATGCCATAGTGCATCATGGTGTCTTGGAAGAGGGCACGCCGTTCATTGCCAAACCATTCAGCCCGGATGCGCTGGCGCGGAAGGTGCGCGAGTTACTGGATGTGCCCGTCGCCGTATGATTGACCGAGCGGTATTCGGCATTCGAAGTCAGCGCGAAACCGGTTGCTCAGGCTAGCTACTCCTCACGCTCAATCAGTTGGATCTCGATCGCGTAACGCACCAGGCCCGCCAGCGTGTGAATGTCCAGTTTCTCTGCAATCTGAGCGCGGTATGTTTCAACGGTCTTGACGCTGATGCCAAGCACCGCGCCAATCTCTCTTGTGGTGTGTCCGCGAGCAACCAATTCCAGTACTTCGGTTTGCCGGCGCGTCAGTTTGCTTTCGTGTTCAGTTGGTTTTCCAGAGTCGATGTCCGGCGATGAGTAGGCGCCACCGGAGGCCACGGTTCTGAGTGCGAGTACCAACTCAGAGAGGGATGCATTCCTGGAAAGCAACCCGGCGGCCTCTTGCGAAATTTCTTCGCGCAGCCCATGAAGCGGCTCCGGGTCGGTTAGTACAATCATGCGAGCAAGCGGACAATCCTTACTAAGCATCCGGACCAGACCTGATTCAAGCAAGCCGGCCAGCATGATGTCCAGCAAGACAACATCGGGCTTCCAGCTTTTCAGATTCTCGATCAGCTCTTTGGCAGTCGCTGCTTGTCCAACCACTTCAATCTCCTCGATTCTTTCCAACAGCGCCGACGTTCCGGCACTCACTAGGGCCTGGTCAAACGCGAGGACAACTCGTATTGATCTTGCTTTGGGTTTGTTAGCACTCATATCGGGGAAGGTCAGCAGTGAGGAAGGCTCAACCGCAAACACTGTATGTAAGGTGGTCTCAGTCGCACCCGGTTATTTGGCAGCAACGTGTATGCCGCCGGTGTCAAAGAATGGAGAAGTCAATGGTTTGCTGGGCTTTGAACCATCGCATTGACTTCATGCCTTCGGGAGTTGAGATCGGGAGTCGGTCAAGGTGAGACTTGCGGCTTCAGTCTGATTGATTCCGCCTGTAACGCAAACTGTTAGTTTGCGCTGATTGAATGGCATTCAACGGGCGCGGTCCCCAGCCGAGCAGCTCGGCTCGGGTTGTCTTACAGCTTGCGCTACAAATCAGGATGCTGCGCGCGACAATGCAATTCGATTCCGCGCGAAAGTCTGATATTCTGGCGCTCGTTTCCAAGCGATACTTGATTGGTGCGGCGCCCCTGTTTTCTGCCGATTTGTTTTCCCGCCTTCGAGGAGTTTTGATGCGGCATTCACTACTTCGCTATTTCCGGCTGCGTTTGATCTACATCGCGGCAATATTCTTACTGGTCGTGTGGGTCGGTGCGGTTGGCCAGTCCAACGACGCGCGTTTTCCAACGCCGGTCAGCTCAAATGAAATCGTTGACTCGATCGCCGCGCGAGATATCGGCGACTCGAGGTTGACAGACTATTTTTACACTTTTACAGGGTTGCCCGGCGATCTGCTGATCACCCTGGAGAGCAAGAACCTGAACGGGGATCTTGATGTTTTCACGGCCGGCGAGCTGCGACCGCTCCTGAAAATAACCTTCTATGCTGAAAGCGGAGGACCCTCAACCAAGAATATCTATTTGAGACGAAGAGAGAGCCTGATTCTCCGCGTCGAGGCGCGGACACCGAACGACGACCCGGGAACCTATCGCATTCGCTTCACTGGTTCATTCGAGCCGATTAGCGGCGGCGCGCTCGAGGCCGATTCAGAAAAGCCTGGAGAGAGCAACAAGGGTTCGGGGCGAACCAGCGACAGAAAGGCAACCAGGGTTTCGTCGGTAGGCGCACGCATCGACGAGCCCGCGGAAGAAGTTGCGGCGTCGCCCACGCCGAAGCCGACTCCCGACTCGACGGCTCAACCAAAAGCAGAACCTGTCACCGAGAAGACTGCGACAAAGCAACCGCCGCGCGAGACGACAGCAAGAACCGGCCGTGGCCGTCGTCCTGCTTCCAGGCGAACACCGCCAAAGCCTTCAACCCCGGCTGAGACGACGGCGGGAAATACAAAGGACTCGGCGAGCGAATCAGCCGAAAAGCCTTCGTCGGAAACCGCCGCGGAGAACGCGACTGCACCAGCGGGATCGACCACAACTGATAAGAGCGCGGGAGAAGAGGGAGAGAAGAAAACGGCGAGCGCGAAAAAGCCCGAGCCCTATCGCCGTCCCAGCGTCAGAAGAACTCCCGTTCGCAAGCCGCCTCCGAACCCTGCTCCGGAACCTGAGAACAAAGCGCGGCTGGTCATCGAAATAAAAGATGGTACGCGGCACGAGTTCATGATGAGTAATATTCGTAAAGTGACGGTGGAAAATGGCGAGATCGTCGTGGTCGCCAACGATGGCGTCACCCAACGAATTTCTATGTCCAAGGTAGCGCGAATGTCGATCGGCCCGTGAGGTGATCGGCTGCAGGGCCGCAGCTCCGAATAACGCTGAAAGCGTTTGGAAAACGGGTCTTTGGAACCACTGGCATCAAAACTATTTTGGCTTTCCACCGGACTTCAAAGTCGTCAGCCGTTGGCGAAAGGTAGCCAGGTCCTGGTTGGTCGGATCGATCTTGGCGAGTTTGGCGATCGCGTCTTCAGCTTCCTTAGCCTTACCCAACTGCAATAGGACGTTGCAGTAACCATCCATGATTCTGGGGTCATCAGGCTTCTTGGTGACCGCCGCTTTGTACCAGGTTTCGGCGGTTTCAAAGTGGCCCGCATCCATATTCACCATTCCCAGATTTCCCACAGTTTCCGGATCGTCAGGCTTCAGTTGATTCGCTTTCAGCAAGTAGGCGATTGAGTCGTCGTAACGCTGAATCTGATAGTAGAGTTCTGCTGCCTTTAGCTGCGCTTCAAAATTGGTCGGCTCGTTGCGAGCCTTAGTCAGCGCGGCTTGCACGTCGGCCTGCATACCGCCGGAGTTTGGCGCGGCACTCTCGCCAACCGCCGGATGGTCCGCAGGCATTGCCTGGGTGCGTGACGGGGGCGCTGCCATCTCCTCGCGCCGCATGATATTACTGGCGAAGAGGAAGCCGACAATGAAGCCCAACAGAATTCCGATGATGGCGAAAAGAAGATTGTCTCTGGTCATAATGAGATTGGGTATGAAGACGATTAAGCTTTTTTCGGCGTGGCGTTAGTCAGTGTCAATGCTCTGCGAAAGAAGGTAGTGCTCTAATTTGACTCGATTGGTCGTTTAGCAGGCTGCTGAAAACTCAACTGTTTGGAGTGCGGCGGCAACGACGCCGCTTTGGATATTGACTCGCCCACCTCAGAAAGTATTGGAAAATAGCGTTAATCCTAAGCGGCGTCGCTGCCTCCGCACTCCAAATTTTGCGCCTTCTCTGAATCTCAGAGTTTTTCAGCAGTTTGCTAAACGGAAATCAGGTGACTACCAGAGAGAAGCCGGTCTAACGACGGCGCCCTTAGCCGGCGTTTGCGGGGCCAGCGGCATCTCTCAGTAGCAGTCGTAATTGTTCACGCAATTCGGGTCCTTCCGTATGACCGTGCGCCGTGACCGCGTGGAGCACCGCTACTTCCAGCACCTCCTCCTCTGTGCCCTCGATGCTCAGTGAGCAGGTCCGATCACTCGGATACCACCGGCAATCGATTACCTTTCGCTGGGACATATTTTTTCCGTCCTCCGTCGCCTGATTTCCCGTTTAGTCTCAATGCCGGATAACTTTACTTCGTTGAAGTGCCTTTAGCCAACCTCTTGGCCTCGGCAATTCTTTCCGTGACCGGCTGCGCGACATCGGCTGAATTTGGCGGCAAGGTTTTCAAGAGTTTTTCCCAGTACTGGATGGCCTGATCGTATTTCTTGAGGGCAAACGCGGCGTCGCCGGCAAGCACCAGAGCCTTGCGGTTCTGCGGATCTATAGCCAGGGCCTTGTTGATGAACTCAGTCGGCTTACCTTGCATCTCCTTGCCGTTGATCATCGCCACAGCAAAGGCGTAATCGGCCCAGAGGTCTGCATCGTTAGCGGAGATGGAAGTAGCATGTCCGTAAGCATCAGCGGCGTCCTTGTATCTCTGCATCTGGCTGTAGGAACGGGCGAGCATCGTCCAGCCCTTGGCGTCATTTGGATTCTCTTCGAGACGCTTGGCCAACTTTGCGACGTTTGCTTCGATGGCTTGCTGAGACATTGGGCCGGACTGATTGGCAACTGACGGACCAGGCGCCGCGTTTGCAGGCGCCTCAGCGGACGGCCTGAGCTTGTCGCGCTCATTCGCGTAAGCCAATGGGAGATAGAGCAGAACCGCGAACACCGGCAGGGCCACGGCCAGTGAATACGCAGTAGTGCGATTCGTCGAGCGAGCCAGCAGGCAGAGCCCGCCTAAAACTATCAAGAGGATCCCAATTACCGTTTGTCCTTTACTGCCCAGTGCGATGACAAATGAATTGATCAATTCAAACCGCAGTCCAACAAAGGGGAGCAGAAACGAACCTATTCCGAGGCCGACAAACGCCATGGCCCAACGGTTTAGTGCCGCGTTGGCCGCGGCAGTCGTGGCCTTTGTCGTATCTCCTGTGTCCGAAGTGTCTTCCAACAATCGCCGCTCAATCTCTTCCCGGTCTTGCGCGTATTGCTCTTTGCTGACGATACCGTTGCCGAGATCGGATTCAAGCTCGCGAAGCTGATCTCGATAGACAGCGACGTTGGCTTCCTTCACTTCTGCGGCGTTATTCTTTTGGTCGCGCTGCCACAGCGGCGGCAGCACGAAAGCCAGCGCGATTAGAATCATCACCGCTGTCACTAACCAGAAAACAATCATGCGGGCTCCTTCCCGGGCTCGGTTCGCAAGAGATCCTCGGCGCGTTTGTGATCTTCGGCAGAAAGCGGTTGCTCGACAATCAACTCACGCCGCCTCCCGATGTACCGGTAAAAAGCAAACAGACCGCCGCCCAGCAAAATAAAAGGGCCGAACCAAAGCAGGTACGTGCGACGGCTTATCGGCGGGTTATAAAGAATGAAGTCACCATAGCGCTCAGTTAAGAACGCCACTATCTCCTTATCCGTTTTACCGGCCTTCATTTGTTCGCGAATCTGCTGGCGCAGATCCGCGGCCAGCTCAGCATGCGAGCCGGCGAGACTCTCGTTCTGGCAAACCAGACAGCGCAGTTCTTCAGACAGCGCCATCATCCGCTTCTCGAGCGCCGGATCGTCGGAGAGTTCCTTTGCTTCTTTTCCAAGCGCGAAGCAGGGAAGCGAGCAAACGATGATCAGGAACAAAACTATCCGCTTCATTTGTTCAATTCCTTGATCAACGGGAGGATCTTCTTTTCCATGTTTTCCGCGTTCAGTTGACCGACTTCCTTGTAACGAATGATGCCGTTCTTATCGATCAGATAGGTTTCCGGAGCTCCGGTGATGCCATAGTCGATGGCCACGCGCCCGTCGGCATCCGACACGTTGACTACATAGGGATCGCCGAGCTCATCGAGAGTTGCCAGCGCTGCGTCGCGTTTGTCTTTCCAGTCGAGACCATAGATGGGTACAGTGCCGGAGTTCGACAACTGAATCAGAAAAGGATGCTCTTCACGACAGGCAATGCACCAGGAGCCCCAGACATTCAGCAGCCAGACTTTGCCGCGCAATTGTTTTGGCGAAAAGATCCGGTTGGGATGGCGCAGTTCGGGCAGTTGAAAGTCAGGGGCCGGTTTGCCGATCAGCGCTGAGGGAATGATGTGCGGATCGTAATCTCCGCGCAGCCGGCTGGCCAGGAAGGCGGCGATGATTAAAAAGACAACTAGTGGAATGGCGTAACGCATTTGACTACTTAAATCTCCGGCGAACGGTGTTTCCGATCTTCGCGGCTCGGCCGCCCGACAGTGCGGTAAGGCTCTGCCTTACCGATCCAGCTCTTTCATTTTCGAGGTTATGCCTCAGCTCGAATCAAGAGGCACAGCCTCCAAAAACTAGAGGGCTCTTCTTGGTAAGGCATAGCCTTACCACACTGGCAAGCGGCAGAGCCGCACGGATTCTCGACCAGCGCCCGATCGACCTTCGTCGCCCCTCAATTCTGCTGGTTTTCAATTCGCTGCTTCCGCTTTCGCGGGCGCGCCTGCAAGTGCCGGCGCGGGCGAAGCCTTTGCCGCCTCCAGTGCTTCGCGCTGTTTCCGTGCGGCCAGCGCATAACGGCGATCGCTCACGGCCAGGCCTCCGCCAATCGCCATCAACACGGCGCCGCCCCAGATCCAATCGACGAAAGGCTTGTGATGCACACGCACGCTCCAGGCTCCGCCGTCACCCACCGGCTCGCCTAAAGACAAATAAAGATCGCGAAACAGCCCCGTGTCGATAGCGGTTTCGGTCATCGCGTTTTCCGAGACATTGTAGATTCGCTTTTCCGGAAACATCGATCGCACCAGCGCGCCGTTCCTGCTCACTTCGATGTTGGCGCGCGCTCCCTGATAGTTGGGACCGATGATGTTCGACGTGCCGTTGAACTTGAAGTCATAACCACCCACATTGACTGTGTCGCCCACGTCCATGCGCACGTCTTTCTCGGTCGCATACTGAGTGACCAGCGTGATGCCGACGATGAACACCGCCACCCCCACATGAGCGAGTTGCATCCCATAATAACTGCGAGACTGTTGCCACAACTTCTGAAAGACATTCAGTTGACCGGAAGTCGTGCGCACCCGCTCCCAAATATTGAGCGCCACCGTAGTCACGATCCACAGCGCCAGGAGTAATCCCAGACTGACGAGTACTTTCCATTGCCCGATCACAAAGGGAAGAACGATGGCGGTAATGGCGCTCGCGGCAAACGCCCAGCGTAACCTGACGGCCAGCTCGGGAAGGGTCGCTTTCTTCCAGCGTGCGAATGGGCCAACGCCCATCAAAAACGCCGCCGGCACCATCAACGGAACGAACACCGAATTGAAATAAGGCGGACCGACGGACAGTTTCGCGAGTCCCAGGGCGTCAATAAACAAAGGATACAGAGTACCCAGCAGAACGGAACCCGCGGCGACCGTGAGCAGAACATTGTTGGTCAGCAAAAACGATTCGCGCGAGACCAGGTCGAACTTTGATCCCAACCCCACTTGCCTGGCGCGGTAGGCATAAAGCAGTAGCGAGCCGCCAATCACCACCCCGAGAAAACAAAGAATGAAGATGCCGCGTTTTGGATCCGTCGCAAACGCGTGCACCGAGGTCAAAACGCCTGAGCGAACCAGAAAGGTGCCCAGCAGGCTTAACGAAAATGCGGCAATAGCCAGCAGCACGGTCCAGCTCTTAAAGCCGCCACGTTTCTCGGTTACGGCGAGCGAATGAATCAGTGCTGTGCCGACCAGCCAGGGCATGAACGAAGCGTTTTCCACCGGATCCCAAAACCACCACCCGCCCCAACCAAGTTCGTAGTAGGCCCACCAACTGCCAAGCGCAATGCCGACGGTCAAAAACATCCAGGCCACAGTGGTCCATGGTCTTGACCAGCGCGCCCAGGTTGCATCCAGACGGCCGCTAATCAAAGCGGAAATCGCAAAAGCGAAAGCGACTGAGAAACCGACGTAGCCCATGTAGAGCATCGGCGGATGAACCACCATCGCCGGATCCTGCAGCAGCGGATTCAAATCCCGACCATCCTGAGCAG
>Ga0179594_10000066_pt1 | contig 43256 bp, 36 predicted proteins | sample CZOMad1_1_08_16f_FD_148625 | JGI IMG/M metagenome (GOLD analysis project Ga0179594, IMG submission 148625) | Vadose zone soil fungal communities from Angelo Coast Range Reserve, California, USA - CZOMad1_1_08_16fungal (Illumina Assembly) | ecosystem: Environmental > Terrestrial > Soil > Vadose...
ACAACGAAGAACGACCACACGAGTCTCTGGGCCACATGACGCCCAGGGAATATCTGTTAACCCCTCGACCGGAAATCTCTACTAATGAGCGGACCTAAAATGGGGAGGGTTACATACCTTCAAACTTTTGGTCAGCATGAGTATGAACAAGCGGTCTCTGCTGAGCAGCGTAGGGCAACGGACGCACGACTAAGAAGGTCACACTGAGCCAACGGCAAAGGAATAGAAGGATGTGAGAAGGTTTGGTGCAATCGTTATCGTAGTCACAATTGCAATTGCTGTCGTGGCTTTTGTGCCGTTCGAAACGACTGTGGTTCCGGTGTGGAAACTCAGGGTAATAGATGAAAATGGGAAACCCTACGCTAATCAAAGGGTTAATGAATTCTGGGCGAACTATTCCTTGGAGTTAGGCGCAGCCCAGCACGGCGACGAACGATGGACAGATCAAAATGGGCACGTAGAATTCCCGCAGAGGACCATTCGTATGAGTCTACTAGGCAGAACCGTTCGTAGGACTCTTACGGCTATTGGTCGATCCATGCACGGTAGCACTGGCATTGAAGCATACCTTGCGAGTACTGGGCCCCAAGGAATAACAAACGTCCACTATGATCCTGGTAAAGTGGTACCCGACATACTAGAGTTGCCCAGATACGAAAAGATCAGTGTCAAACCCTGATCAAGAAGCATCGGCTTTGTAGGTGCTTCATCGTTCCTTGTCTCGGACATCCCCATTCTCCGAGACGCATGCGATAAAAATCCTATGGCTGCAACTTTTCTTATTGTTGGATTTAGGATTTTACGTGGGCTCGGATTATGAATCACGCTCTAAAAGCCGACCCGAGTAACATAACAGCCGGGACTCTTTTGATAACGGGCGTCGCTCGCTGATGTTTGAATACTGAGAACAAAGAGAAAGGCTCGCAAAGTTACCGCGAGCCTGTAAGCATTGAACTTAGAATTTAGAGCTTTCACTTTCCTCCTTGAAAGTTGTGACCGTATTGTGACCGGAATTTACATAACAGCATTGGGACTGCGTGATGCTCCATATAGAAACATCAAGAACCCGTGAAAAACTGCGATGGCTGCAACCGTTTGGAATTGTTTGAGTTAAGGTTTAGCGTGGGCTCGGATTATGAATCCCACGCTCTAACCACCTGAGCTACCCCGCCACGTCTGCAGGCTCAACACTTTACGACAAGCGATAAAGTGCCGCAACCCTCACTTGTGACCGTGTTGTAACCACGCTGATTTCTTAGCAGTAGAGCCTCACCGGCGCGCCGTCTCCTCGATCGATCAGGTAGCACCGTTTTGATAGTCTCGTTGCAACGGCAATCCCGAATGCGATGAGTCCGACAAGTGGCGCGGTCAAAACTCGACGCGCGTGCCGATCTGTTGCTCGTTTGCCTTTTGATACAGGTAGGAAGCCGCGGCGAGATCCTCGATCGCCAATCCCAGAGATTTGAACACAGTGATCTCGTCCCGCGTCGTGCGGCTGCGGGCCGTACCGATCAGGATTTCGCCGATTTCGGCGCGTATGTGATCTGGTCCAATCGCACCTTCGCGGGCCGCAAGCAGATAATCGCCGGCTTCATTGAGAGCGGATTCCCGCCGGTCGACATACAACGAAGCGGCTGCCATCGTCTCAGTGTCGAGTTCTCGCGCCGCGTGCGAATAAGTTCCGACGGCGTTGATGTGTGCGCCCGTCGCGATCCACTCACGCTGCAGCACAGGTTCGAAAGCAGTCGTGGCAGTCACGATGATATCGGCGCCGGCTACGGCGGCGCGGACATTGTCGACTGCCTGGAGGGGAAACGAACAAGTCGACTGCATCTCGCTGACAAAGGCCTGGGCGTGGGTTAGGGTGCGACTTGCGATCCGCGCTCTGGAGATCTTACGCACACAACTCATCGCAAGCAGGTGCGAACGCGCCTGAACTCCGGCGCCGATGATGGCCAAGTCACTCGCGTCTTCACGAGCCAGCAGTTGAGTCGCCACGCCCGAGACTGCGGCTGTGCGTATTTCGGTAATAGCCGAGGCATTCATCATCGCCAACGGCTCACCAGTCGCGCCGCTGAAAAGCAATACTCCACCCTGGTGCGCGTCTTTGCCCTTGGCGGGATTTTGCGGAAAGACGCAGATTGCTTTCAGGCCGAAGACTGCTTCTGCTCCCGATCTGTACGCGGGCATCATGGCAATCACTCCGCCGGCCGTCCGAGGCTTAACCACCATGCGCAACGGTTGCTCCATCTCGCCGCGGGCGAGCGCACTGAGCGCTGCTTCCATGACCTCAATGCACTCGGCCATCGGTAAGAGTCGCTGAACTTCTTGGTGCGTCAGGATCAGGATGCTCATAAATTTCTGGTAGTTATAGCGTTCACTTGATACTGATCGCCAGTGTGTCGTGATGTGAACTGATCAACGTACGAAGATAGGGGCCGATACGGCTGGCGGCTGCGAAACCTGCGGCTTTGGCGGCGGCTTCTTGATCTTGCTCAGGAATGCCGGCGCTTTCCGCGAAGTGTTTGAGATCCCGGTAAGCACCAATTGTGAACACATCCCAGTCAGCACCCTGATCGCGCACGAAGATAAAATTCTCCGGACGTTTGAGAGTCTTGAGATACACGTTTTCCATCTCGCGCTCTTTGATCAGCTCGGGTTGCTTACCCGCGAGGGCGTGAAACATTTCCACGTGAAAGAACGATGACAAAGCAAAAGCCTGCCGCAGCTCGTTGAGCGGCGGGCCGTAAACGAACAAGTCTTCCTGCCAGGCGATGTTCTGATCGATCCCTGCTGCCGACGCTCGGGTTGAGGTCCTTTTCGCCATGCGCTCCGGATTGTAGTAATCGCTGTAGTTCTTCATCGGGATCAAAATGAGTAAATCCCAATGATCTCCCTGACTGTGGCGCATCCACATTGGCGCCTCATCGCCAGCGTCCTTGTACGCGGCAAATGATGCTTTGTAGAGGTCGAGCAACTCCAATATTTTCCCGGGCGCCGCTTGCACGAGCGTCACCTTATAGAGGTAGGTGGTTTCGGCGGCCTGCGCGGCCGGAAGCGCCACGAGCAGACTGGTCAAAACCAGCAGTCGAAGAATGATCATCTTTCCTTCTTTCGATTATGGTTGGCAGAGACTCACTAACGAAACGAGGCCTCAGAAACAAAAACCAGAAAAACTAACTTAATAACAAATAAAACGGATCAGATAAACTTTGCGTGCTTTGCGTGAAGAATCTTCCGTATTTTAATTGTCATAACCTGGAGAAAGAGTCTCACGCAAAGGCGCAAAGCACGCAAAGATAAGTCACGGCAAAACTTGACTCACTCACAACAGCTTCTCTCTCGCAAGACTTGCTAGGGCGCCGGTGTTGAAAGCAAAAAGACCGCGAACGATGCAAGCCAATGCTCACCTTCGTAATTGCCGCTCGAGACATGGGCCAGCGCGTCCTGAGCGTGTGCGGTGGCTGCCTGGGTCAGCATCTTTCGCGCCGGATCATTTTGCGGCAGGGCCGCAGCGATGCTCCGCATGCACCAGGCCCGGCTCAGATTCAGACCGTCAAGATGGACCAGCTTGGGATCGGTACGATCACTGACCACGGCTGGATGGAGGAGTGACTTCGGCTCGCCTTTGGCAACGGCCGGCAGGAAGCGTCGGAACCACTGTTCGAACTCAGCCGGTTTGAGCACTCGCCTCATCAAATCCGCTTCGATCAAAGCGGGTGAAAAAAAGTCTTCGCCGCCCGGCTCCCACGCCGCCGGATAATTCACATCGTTGGCAAAGTACGTGCGGCTGCGCTCTTCAATCAAACTCTGCATTTTCTTGTTGCCCCTGGCGGTCGCATAGTCCAGTGCAAAGGCCAGGCCAAAAGCCGTGTTGGGATGAACGCCGGTGCGAATTGGATAGGTTTGTTTCGGCAGAAATTTGACGTAGCTTTGCGCGAGCGCCTCGGCGAGCGGTTCCAGATTACTGGCCCACCGTTTCCCATCTGCGTCGGTCCAACCCTGCAATGTCTGTGCAAGTTTCAGCAGCCAGGCCCAACCATAAGTGCGTTCGAAGGACTGCCGATTTGGCTGGCCGAGATAGGTGACTTCGGTAGCAATATTTTCCGCCGAAAGATTTGCGCTGAGCGCCGCGCGAATCTGCTTGCCCTCGGGCAGATCGGGAAACAGACGTAACAGCCGCACCAGCATCCAGTGTCCATGCACGGAAGAGTGCCAGTCAAAGCAGCCGTAGAAAGCCGGATGCAGCGTGCGCGGGCTCTGCACATCCTTGCCGTCATTGACGGTGTGATCGGGTTTGTTCGGATACTCCTTGGTAACGCATTTCAACGCGAGCTGAGCAAAATGCGACGCTTCAGATTTGGTTAGCAATAGTTGGTCTGCATTACCCGCCGTGGTTTTGGTTTGCGGCATAGCCTGGAGTGGAGTGCTTAGCGAAAGTAGAGACGCAGTCGAAAGGATCGCGATGATCAGAGAATGGACGGGAGCAGGCCTCATGTATACCTCGTAGCGATCGATTGAAGAATCCGAGTGACTCTATTACACGCGAGCAAAATGTCAAGCGCGACTGGAAAGTGAGTCGTGTCCGAATTTGGACCAACCGGAAGGTCCGATTCCGAAGAAATAACTTCAACGCAAAGGACGCAAAGGTTCTTCGCCAAGAACGCAAAGGGTTACCTTGCGCTCCTTTGCGGTTCTCCTTTGCGTCCCTGGCGTTAAAGTTCCGACCATCAAGAGCATCCCCCGCTGGTCCATTTGATCAGAAGTTACCTCCCATTTTTCGGACTTTTCATGCAGTTCAGGCTGCTGGGCCAGAGACGAAGCCGCTCTGTCACAAAGCTCTGCCTGTCTGTCACAAAGCTGCGCTTTTCCTCAACCGCGCTTCGTACTGTCTCGTGAACGTTGCTCAAGAGTTACCGCTCGCCTTTTGGCCTTTGGGCCAGTAACAGTTTTGGCAATGGAGGTGATGTGATGTCATGGAGTCGCCTGTCAAGAATCGCATTGATCACACTGGTTGGTAGCTCCCTCACCTTAATTAACGGACTGGCCCAGCAGAGGCAACTGACGGCGCAGACGATAGCAGCGCCGCGAGACGAACGACTCGAAACCCTGGAGCAACCGAAACACGATAAGTCTGATCCTGCAGCGGCGCAGCTCAACTCCGAAAGCGCTGCAAGTGCGGATGAAGAAACGCGCCGTGCTGATCAACCGGTAGACGAAGCGGAACTCTCATCGCGTAAGCCCACACCAATTCCTGAAGCTTTGTTCCTGCCCAGCGCCGGGCGACTTTCGCCGCTCGAAAGCGCTTATCTGGACGCGTTCAGCATTCTGAGAGAGGACAACACCTGCAGCCGCTTCTATGGCGGACCACAAGTGATCGAGGTCCTCAATGAATTGAAGAAGCAGCTAACGACCACGAACCTCAGTAACACTATCGCAGTGCGGATGAGCGGGCCGACAATGTCCGTAACCAGTCTCAAGTACGGCATTTCCTACCGGCTGTTTGAGAAGGCCGAGTTGAACCTCAGGGGCTCGTTCTATCACGCGAACACCTTTCGCTATGAACAGTCTGTACCGGCGGTTGGCGGCTTCGCGCCGAACTCCAGAGAAGCTCGAGTCACAATTCTGCTTCATGAGTTGGGGCACCTGATCGCGAAATCACACCTCGCCTGGTTGTTGCCGAACGACGGCGGCGATGAGTTGCTCAGTCACAAAAACACCGAGCAAATCATTGCCGTGTGCGGGCAACAGATAAAGCAACTAAGCGGCGCCAGCTTTGAAAGCGAACTAAGAGCGGCTCGACCTTCGACCACCGATGTGACTGTGCATGCCAATGTCTCCCGGTAGTAGCTGCCTAATTTCCGTTTAGAGGCGGGCGTTGCCCGCCGGTGCCTGGCGGAAGGAATTGAATTCACTTCTATTTGCGTTGGACCGTCGTGGAAACGCGCTCTTTGGAATTGTTCCGTTTAGATAGCGGACTTGTCCGCCATCGCAACGAGGGGCACAAGTGCCCTGTCTAAACAGAGAGAGAGAGAGAGAGAGAGAGAGAGAGAGGTTGCGTGGCTGAACACCTGCCAAAAAAATGGTGATGGGACTTCAAATTCCGCCGGCTCAATCCTGATTCGTACGAGAAATCGAACACATGGCGCACGCCGAAACGTGAGAAGCGCAGGCAAGAATCCAAATCTCACAAGATATGCGAAATGAAAAATCCAAAACAGACAAGACTTCGTCAGGCGCCGAGATTCAGTTTGCTCACATTCTCCGGTTCTCGTGGGGCGGCGATTCTGTTGACTGGTTCCGGGAACGCGTTTTGCGCCGAGTCAGAAAGAGAAGTTGGCTTGCGCAAGCCGTCGTCCGAAATTCTGGAAGGTCCCACGATCCGTAAAACCGTTTGCGACGGATAACCGAGGCCGCTCAAATCATCTTCCCATCATGGCAAAGGGGAAATAATCAAGCATGGAGAATTGGAGGATCAATACGATGTACAAAGGATTAAACTCGATCGGTGCGTGTCTGTTGTTAATCCTGGCGTGTGCCGGCGCGGCGCTGGCCCAAGCCACGGCTGGATCTGTTTCTGGTAGAGTCGTGGACGCGAACGGCGCGGCGATTACTTCGGCGACAGTGAATTTGAAGAACGACGCGACCGGACAAACGCTGACCACGCAAACAACCGGGGCAGGGACTTTCAGTCTGCCAAACACCGCAATCGGTAATTACACCATCAGCATCGAAGCGCAGGGCTTTCAGACTGTTTCACAAGCAGTCAAGGTGTTGCTCAATCAGGAGAGCACCGTGAATGCCACGCTGCAAGTCGCCGGCGTGGCCGCGGCTGTAGTAGAGATCGCTTCGGGCAGCGAAGCACTGGTACAAACGGACACGTCTCAACTGGGGCGGAACTTCGAGACTCGCCAGGTCCAGGACTTGCCGATCTTCAACGACATTCGCAGTCTCGCGCTGCTGTCGCCAAACGTGGTGGCTCAGGGCGTCGGTGTTTCCGGAGATGGCGGCTCAGTCGGGGGCACGCGGCCTCATGCCAACAGCTTCAATATCGACGGCGTCGATAACAACAGTCCTGACCTTACCGGTAAACAGATCGATGTGATCCAGGACGCGATTTCCGAAGTGTCGATCTTGACCAACAACTATAACGCCGAGTTCGGCACCGGCGCCGCTGGTCAGTTCAACACTGTGACCAAGAGTGGAACCAACAAATTTCATGGTTCCGGCTTTTATTATTTGCAGAGCGATAACCTCAACGCTACTACGACCAGCGAAGAGTTCAACATCAAATCGGGCGTAACAAACAGGAAGCCGGAGTTCAAGGATCAGCGGTTTGGCGGAACGTTCGGCGGCCCGATCATAAAGAACAAGCTCTTCTTTTTTGGCGCCTATCAGCGCAATCCGATCAATCAACTCGGCAGCGGCGTCGCCTATACAGCGCCCACGGCCCCGGGCCTAACGCAAATCGCCGGTTTGCCCGGAGCGCGACCCTTCGTGGTTGATTTGCTGCGTAACAATTTGATTCTTCCAACTACAGCCAGCAGTACGCAGACTGTGCTTGGGACGTCGGGAATCCCATTTGGCGTCGTCTCGCTGATTACGCCGGGAGACTCGCGAGAAACTCAGTATCAGATCAACATCGATCACACGATGGGCACGCGGGATCAATTTCGCTATCGCTACAGCCGGCAAAACCAGAGCCTGGAACAGCCGGGCACCGGTAACCCGAAATTCAACAACCAGCAGATCCTGAGTGCGCATTTGTTTTCGGCCGGCTGGGTTCATACCTTAAACGCCCAGTTGGTTAATGAGGCGCGTCTGTCGTTCAAGCGCTACGGTTTGGACGAACCTCTCAATGATCCGGCTTTCAATACTTTCCCAAACATCACGGTGGCGCCGCTGAATTTGGGTCTGGGACCAAATTCGAACTTGCCCCAGGGAGGGTTTAATAACTCCTATCAACTGTATGACTCGGCGAGCTACAGCCGCGGCAAGCACACCTTCAAAGCTGGTGGCGAATTGCGCGTGCTGATCTTTACCAGTTTCTTTCTGCCGCGCGGACGTGGTGATTACAACTACACGACATTCGATGAGTTGATCACTGACTCGCTTCCGGGCAACGTTGACCTGAGGGGCGTCGGCTCCTCGGCGTTTACCGGCAACCAGAAGAAGTACTATGGATTTTTCCAGGACGACTGGAAGCTGCGGCAGAATCTGACTCTTAACCTTGGCTTGCGGTACGAGTTCCTGACGCTGCCGCGCGATGCCGCACTGCAGGCACGGAATGCGATTTCCGACGCACCCGGGTTCATCACTTTTGGCGTACCAAAGACGGATAAGAATAACTTCTCGCCGCGGCTCGGGTTTGCTTACTCACCGGAATTCAGCAGCCGTTGGGGAAAGATTATTTCCGGCAATCGCGGTCAAAGTTCGATTCGCGCGAGCTTCGGACTTAACTACTATGAGACTTACCAAAATCTCTACTTGCTGAATTTGCCACCGCAATTCCAGCAAGAGGTAAGCGCGTCGGCCCAGAACTATCAGCCACCTTTTCTCCAGAATGGAGGGGTTTCGCCGACACCATTGCCACCCACCACGACTGCCGCAGCAAGGGCGGCGACGTCGTCCTTTATTACTGACGCGGTCGAGCCCTACATCATGTCCGGTACTGTTTCCTATCAGCGTGAAATAGGACACGGCACGGTGGTAGAGTTGCGTTACCTGCACACGGCTGGACGCCATTTGCCTGTGCAGATCCGGCTCAACGGCGGCGTGATCGACAACAGCAAGTTGGTGCTACCGACCTTCTTCGCGAGTCCGACTGCGGCCCAGCTTGCCGGCCGGCCGACACTGGGCGCGCTGGGATTGGACCTGGCGGCCGACGGCAGTTTCAATCATCGATTTCCCACACGGCTCGGCGCCTTGGGCTTCCGCGGCAATCTGACCTCCTTCGAGCCTGAGGGAAATTCTCAGTACGACAGCGGATCGGTGAGTCTGACTCGCCGGTTTAGCAAGTCGCTTGCTTTCACGGCTGCGTACACCTATAGCGCGGCCTTCGACAATGCGACCAACGAGTTGTTCTCGAGCACCGTGAATCCACGGCGCGCGGAGAGCGGTTTTGATTTGAGTCGCGAACGATCGCGCTCAGCCATCGACATACCGCAGCGCTTCGTAGCTTCATTCAATTACGATCTGCCGTGGTTCACACACAACAGCAACGGCCTGGTAAAAACTTTACTGGGTGGCTGGCAAGTGAACGGTGTGTTCCAGACTCAATCAGGGCAACTGATCACACCGCAGTCTGAAATCGACAGCAACCGGGACCGAGACTCGGCCGGCGATCGCACGATTGTTAATCTCACTGGCGTGCCCGGCACCGGCAGCGGTGTCTATGCAGTGAATGCAGCCGGCCAGCGAATCGTCGACGGGAATGGAGCAGACGTGCTGGGAGATGCTTCGACTGTCGGCTATGTTGCGATCAACCCGAACGCGCAATACATTCAGGCTGGTTACGGTGCGCGCACCAACGCCGGACGCAACACCTTGCGGACGAACGCCTGGAACCGAACTGATATGGTCTTTGTGAAGAACTTCCGCTTTCGGGAAGATCGGTACAACCTTCAGTTCGGCGCCGAGGTTGGCAACCTCTTCAATCAGCGTATTCGGACGATCGGAGACTTTGGTTCGCCGTTCTTCGTCAACCAAAACGACTTCAACGGGACGAATCAATTCGGGATTGGCGCTGTCTCTTTTGCCTTTCCTGATGTGACCAGTTCGTTATTCAACAACTACAGTGCCGGCAATTTCAGCGGCCGGACCGTGCAAATGCGTTTGAAGTTCATCTTCTAGGTGGAGGCCACACGCAGCATCAGAGAGTAATGACTCGGATTACTTCCGGGTCATTACTCTTTTCAATTTTCGATAGTGTCTTAATTTGTAACGCAAACTGTTAGTTTGCGCGGATTGAATGGCATTCAACGGGGCGCGCAAGCTAACAGCTTGCGTTACGGGGCTAAGCGTTTTTGGTACGAGCGCGATGCTGTTATCCTTGATTGCGGCGCGGCGTTTTGACGGTGAATCGGCTCTTAGAGTGTTGACTGACCTGAAGGCTTTTCAAGCCGCTTCATCACGGCCTCAGGACCGTTGGTCACAAGAGTCTTCTCGCGCGGAGTGCTTTTTATTAAAGACTGGATGTTCAGCGGTTTTGCGGCGCTCTAACCCTTGGGCATGGGCTCCCGAATCGCTTTGGACACCTCCCTTTAGATCTCGTTTTCACGGGGCTGAAAGCTATGGACAACACAGTCGGGTCTGAGGAAACCCAGTCGGGAGTCAATCGCCTGCTGGCACGTCGGTTTGTGCGCGTCGCGATTATCTGGATTGGCTGGACCCTGGTCGGCTTGTTCTTCACCAGCCAGATCCTCGTCTCGTACTCCTACATGGAGAAGTCTATCCCGTTTGATAAGGCTCTCTTCTGGCAGCTCTCTATTTGCTATCTTTGGGCTCTGGCCACTCCTTTGGTTTTTTGGTTGGCCCGGCGTTTTCGCATTGAGCGGCACAACTGGTCGCGGCGCCTCGCACTGCACGCCGTCGTCGGCCTCTCGCTGGTGGCCACCATTTGCGTGGTTCATTACCCCATCTTCATGCCGTATCTGGGTCGTGCTCAGGACATGACCAGGTCGGGTGCGTTTCGCTATGTGTTCTTTAATCTGGATCGGGAGCTGGCTATCTACTGGCTGCTGGTGATGATGAGTCACGCGCTCAACTATTACAACAGTTTTCGACAGGGGCAGTTGCAGTCGGCGCAACTCAGAACACAACTCGTGCAATCGCAACTGGAAGCTCTGAAGATGCAGCTTCATCCCCATTTTCTCTTCAACACCCTGCATTCCATCTCTGCGCTCTTAAACAAGGACACTGAGGCAGCTCGCCGCATGATTACGCGACTGGGCGATTTTCTGCGCCTGACACTTGAGAATGCCGGCACTCAGGAGGTAACCCTGCAAGAGGAGATGGAGTTTTTGAACGGCTACCTGGAGATTGAGCGCATCCGATTCAGGGATCGCCTGACCACCAGTGTCGAGGTTGAGCCGGGCGTGTTGGATGTGCGTGTGCCGAATTTGATCCTGCAGCCGATTGTGGAAAACGCCATGCGACACGCGGTCGCTACACACAGCCAAGCCGGCAGAATTGAAATCACTGCGTTTGGCCGTAATGGTTGTTTGCGGATTCAGGTCAAAGACAACGGTCCGGGATTGGCATCCGATCAGACGCTCGCCAATCAGATTGGTAAGGGAGTCGGTTTGTCGAACACGAAAGCGCGGCTCGAGCGATTGTATGGCTCGGAGCATTTGCTGGAATTGGTTAATGACCCGAACGGCGGGCTGGTGGTGACGCTGGAGATTCCGAGGAGGGAGTAGGGGAGCGATCTCGGATCTCAGATTTCAGATTTGAAATTTAGAATTCAAAATTCAAAATCCAAAATTTGGAATCTGAAATTTGAAATTTAAGTCTGAAGTCTCAAATCTGAAAGCTCAGGTCTCCAAGCTCAGATCTCCAGGCACAGATCTCAACTGAAGAATTGAGATTCCCAAATAACTTCCAAGACTAAATAATCTCGCGCTCTTCACCAGTCAAATTCCGGATCAGATCTCAACCCCCTCATAACCGCGCCCCTCATAATCTTAGTCAATCAAACACCAGTCTTAGTCAATCAAACACCACATCCGCCGCCACAGTCCCAAAAGCGAGACTCGCTTTCGAAAGCGAGAACCAAAAAAACCTTCTCAATAACGGCGCCTTTGCCGCGTTCGCCGGCAGGATCGTCTACAAGGGCGCCGGCAATTGCAGTGTGCGGCTCAATAACTATCCCCCCGATCAATTATTGGAACAAACTGTTTGTGGCGCGTGTGCATCAAAGGACCGCAATCCGGCTCGTTCACCTTGTCCATTTATTCGTACAGCAGTCACCAGTGTTCGTAGCCGGCGCGTTCGACATTGGCCGAAACATTTGTTCTTCAGCAGTCGTAACTCGAACCAGACAGCACAACAATCAGGCGAGGCACCGTCTCCCGTGCTTTATTTGCCACGAATCGATCGCTAGTGGTGTTTCATTGGTTAAGGCTGAATGTCGGCATTTCCAGGATTCAGGTCTAACGTAAACAATTCGGTTGGGGGCAGCAGATGACGAACGCAACGCCCATTAGAGCGTTGGTCATTGACGACGAACCACTGGCCCGCGAGATGATTCGCGAGATGCTCGAAGCTGATCCCGAAGCGGAGATCATCGGCGAGTGCGCGAACGGTCACGAGGCCATCGCCGCGATCCGTTCACTCTCTCCGGATCTCATCTTTCTGGACATTCAAATGCCGGAACTGGGAGGATTCGAAGTGCTCGAATCCTTCAAAGGCAACGGCCTGCCTTACATCATCTTTGCCACTGCCTACGATCAATATGCGGTGCGCGCCTTCGAGGTCCACGCCCTGGACTATTTACTCAAGCCGTTTGATCAGGAACGCTTCGACACCGCCTGGCAGCGAGCCAAGACCCAGATTCGTGAAGAGCGGCTGAATCAGCGCGAACAACACATCCTCGCTCTGCTGGAAGAACTCAAAGCCGGCCCGCAATATCTCGAACGACTGGTGGTCAAGACTGAAGGACGCGTCTTCTTCCTGGACGTGGATGCGATCCAATGCATCGAGGCCGAAGGTAACTACATTCGCGTCTACAATGGACAGAAAGCCTATCTCTTACGCGATACGATCAGCGGTCTCGAGTCGCAGCTTGATCCAAAGAAGTTCCTCAGAATCCACCGCTCGGCGATCGTCCGCATCGATAAGATCAAGGAGCTGCAGCCCTGGTTCCACGGCGAGTATCACGTCATCCTCGAGAACGGCAAGCAACTCACTTTGAGCCGTAATTATCGCGCGAACCTCCAGGAAGCAGTGGGCAAAGCTCTCTAAACGGCACCCATCCTTCAAGTTAGCCTCTCTGTCACCGCAAATAGCCCGCTCGTCACAATTTCTGTGGAAATCCAACCGATTTTGCGTACCTTCGCCGTGCAGCCACACGTGAGCGCGCAGTCGCGGAGTCTTCAGGGGAATCAGCCAAACGACTGGCGCGCAGGCGAAAGGGAATCCCCAGCCCCGGCTGGCAAATCGAAGCGAGCAAATAATAAGGTTCCCGGAGGAGATAAAATGAGTACTTCAATGACTTGGGGGAGTGAAGCGCTCCCGATGGCCGAAGCAGTCGGCACGATACGCAGTGAAGTTGCCATGGACAATCGACTCAACACGCTCAGGGAAGTGGCCCTAACACTGTTGCGTGAAGTGGAGTCGCTCAGAGTTTCTCAATCAGATAACAGCAGGCGACGAGTCAAGCTCCATGACGAAGTGCAAAGATTCGAAGTCGATTTGATCCGCAGCGCCCTGGGCCGAACCGGTGGTAATCAAACGCGAGCGGCCCAGCTTCTCGGCGTCAAGATTACAACTCTCAATACGAAGATCAAGCGCTATAAAATTGAGCCGGTCGGGTACGAGTCGAGTCTCGAGAATCTCAATGAACAGGAGACGATGCTCTAAATAGTCGAGAGACCAGTTAAGAAAAGCACCGCCAAGCTCTGCTGTAGCACAAAAGCCCGGGTTCCGCCCGGGCTTTTGCTTTGCTCAGTCACTCTTGCACGGCATCATATCGTCTCTCACTGATACCCAAAGTACGAAATATCGTAGATCAGCCTCCTGCCTATTGACTGGGCTAATCCAGATTTCGCAAGTTGCCATCATTCATTTATCCAAAATCTCACAAGCCTGCCCCGCCGCTTTGGATATAGTGTCCCAAAACAGAAGGCTGCTCCAAGTTTTTGAAAAGGAATGAGTCTTGCACGGAGGGGTGAGGAATCGATGCGAAGGATGTTCCGGATGATACGAAATTTCGGAGAGTCCTGAGACAAGGCGATAGAAATATCTCCCCCCAACCAAACGACGAAGACCCAGAGAAGGAGAGCCTAAATGAGTTTTAGAACTTTCATGCTGATTTTCTTGATCGTGTGCGGTGCTGTCGCCTCTTCAGCACAAACCAGCCGCGGTACTGTGGGCGGTACGGTCGCAGACCCCAACGGGGCAAGAATTGAAGGCGCAAATGTCACGCTAATTAGTACCGCGACCGGATTAGAACGTTCGACCACAACAAATGCCGAAGGGATATATCGCTTCGAGGCAGTCGACCCCGGCCTCTATTCAGTGAAGATAGTTGCCAGCGGGTTTGGAGAAGTTCTCAAGACAAACGTCGACGTCCGCGCAAACCAGATTGCGGAAGTGGGTGCCGCGATGAACCCGGCGGGTCAAAATCTGACAGTTGATGTCACCTCGGAATCTGGCGCTATGCTGCAAACAGAAGCCCCGGTTCGCGGTGGCAACATCGAGCAGAAACGAATCACCGAGCTGCCTTTTGCCGGACGAAACCCTGTTTCCCTCGCGCTGACCCTGCCCGGCGTCTCCTCTAATCGCTTTGGATTTGGTGTCGGAACGTTTTCCGTGAATGGCTCGCGCGGCCGTTCCAACAATTTTCTAATCGACGGTACTGAAAACAATGATATTTCAGTGGCCGGCCAGGCATTCCAGATTACTAATCCGGACGCCATTCAGGAGGTTTCAGTTCAGACGTCGAACTTTGACGCCGAGTTCGGACGAGCGGGGGGGGCAGTGGTCAACGTCATTACTCGCAGTGGTGGCGACGGTTTCCACGGCACGCTCTCTTACCTGCTTGATTCGACTCGCGATGACGCGCTCACCAACACTCAAGCCTTGAATACTGCTTCAGTTGCCGCGCGCAACGGCCATCCGCCAGTCGGTACCGAGCAGTGGTTCTCGGGCACGCTCGGTGGTCCTATCAAGCGCCAGCGAACATTCTTCTTCGCGGCTTATCAGGAACAACGGCAAGTCTCTTCGTCGACTTTTAACCGCGTAGTGCCGTCAGCGGCGGGGCGCGCGACCCTGCGTTCGCTCTTTCCCGTGGGCGCAAACGCCAGGCTCGACACATATCTGAATGCGATCGGCAATACCGTCGGCACGGCGAATCCTTTCCTGATCTCTCTCAGCAACAATCCTGCCAGTGCTTGCGGTGCTTTACCGGGCGGCAGTCGTCCCTGCGCGGAGTTTGCTACCGGATTCATTGCATTTGGAAGGAAATTCCTCGATCGACAGATTCAGGTTCGAGTTGACCACAAGATTGGCGAAAAAGATCAGTTGTCAGGACGTTATCTCTTCGATAACGCGTTTGACCCCCTGGCCAGCATTACCTTCCTCACTTTTGAAACGTCGCAAAAGAACCGCTACCAGAACTTCCTGGTAAGCGAGACACACACCTTTTCACCCACCATCACGAATGAATTGCATGTGGCCTATAACCGGATCAAGCTCAGCTTCCCGGTTGACTCGTCCAACCCTCTGGCCCAAACGCTCCCCAGCTTCGCCATTTCCCAGGTTAGCACCATCGGCGTGGCGACAAATCTGCCGCAGGGTCGCGTTTCCAACAACTATGTGGTGCAGGACACGATGACCTATCTGCGCGGCAATCACACGTTCCGCTTTGGTCTCGACGTGCTCAAACAACGGGCTCGGCAATTTGCGCCCATCGTCGAACGCGGCTTGCTGACCTACGCGGCGGGCGGCGGCAGTTGGTCGGGTTTTGCTAATTTCCTCGATGACTTTGGTGGATCCGGCGGCGGCCCACGACGAGACTTTGGCAGCGCGAAATATTATCCCTTCCTGACTCGCCAGGCTTACTTCTTTCAGGATCGCTGGAAATTCAACGACGCCCTGACAATGACGCTGGGGTTGCGCTACGAAAACTTTGGCCAGCCGGTCAATTCGGTAAGAACCTCGGCTTACACGGGACTCTTCAATGTTGATCCCCTGACCCTGCAAGGGCCGTACAATCAGCCGAACACGACTCAGTCAGACAACAATAACTTGTCGCCGACCGTCGGGCTCGCCTACTCCCCTTCGTACACGCACGGGTTGCTTGGCCGTCTCGCCGGCGACAAGAAGAGCGTACTGCGCATGGGCTATCAGATCGGCTACGACTCGTTCTTTAACAACATCGCGTCAAACGCTCAGACTTCTGCTCCGAACGTGGTTGCGACAACCATTTCTTCCCTGGTTGCCACGGCCACGCCACGCGGGTTGGGGAACACTTCAGGATTGCTTCCGACCGTTTCGCGCGCGGTCTTGCCGCAAGACAATCAAAACCTGGTGGTCAAGAACCTGGTCAATCCCTACTATCAGAAGTGGTCTATCGGAATTCAGCGTGAGATGCCGTGGGATATCGTGGTTGATGCTTCGTATGTGGGCAACAAAGGGACAAAGCTCTATGCCAACGAAGACCTCAACCCCTCGGTTCCTGCGATAGCAAACGCGGTTCTGCCTGGTGTTCAGCGCAGTGCTGCGCCGGCTAATTTCCCGGTGTGCTCGGTGGGCGCCATCCTGACGGCTGCTAACGCGACTGCCCAGTTTCCGGCTGGAAGCACCTGTCCGCTTACGGGCCGTCTTGACAACATTCAGGGCTCGCGCCTGATTCGTACGAACGGAGGTTCTTCAAGCTATCACGCCGGACAGTTGCAGGTATCGCGCCGCTTTGCCAAAGGCTTTGCGTTGTCGGGTTCTTACACCTACTCGAAGCTCATTGACAACGCCAGCGAGGTCTTTGGCGTCGCCGACACAAACCTTCCGCAGCAGGCTGTCTTCCCGTCGATCTTTGGTGGGCAAGCGGCGGAGCGGGCTGTCTCTTTCTTCGACCGCACGCATCGCGCCACCTTCACCTACGTCTACAGCCTTCCGTTCTATAAGGAACAAAAGGGTCTGGTCGGCCACGTGGCCGGCGGCTGGGAGATCTCTGGCGTGACAACCTTTGAGAGCGGCGTGCCGCTGACGGTGGTCAACGGCGCGGATTCCGATTCCATTGGAGGAAACCTTGATCGTCCGACCTTCAATCCGCTGGGCCAGTCGGGCGTCCGCGCCCTGCCGGCCGTGGCCACCGCGACCAGCAACCCATGCAGTGTCACCGTCGGGGCGACCTACTATACGAACCCCGAGGCAGGTGGCGCCTGTATTGACCGGAACGCCGCGATGTACATTGGCAACCTGGCGGGTAGCGCTATTCGAGGTAATCTCGGTCGCAACACCTTGCGCACGCGGGGAACTAACAACTGGAACATGAACATCCTGAAGAGAATCAGCATTTCGGAGAGCATGAAGTTCGAATTCCGCGCGGAGTTCTATAATATCTTCAACCATCCGCAATTCGGACTGGGCAGCGTCAGTCCCTTCTCGCCCGGGGATACGGGGGTCTCGGCCAGTGCTACTGGTTCGACCGCAGGCCGCTTTCTCCATCCTGAGTTCGCCGACGGTGGCGGACGCGTGATTCGGTACCAGGTGAAGTTTTCCTTCTGATGCTGTCAACAGTGTGGGGCCGAGTGTGATGCTCGGCCCACACGACACCGAGGGCCCAGCGGTCATTCATTTGACGGCTGGGCCCTTTTCTTCGCCACAAATTTCGGGTTTCGCTAAATTCTTCGACGGTGCCTCACGGTTACATTGCCTGGACAGGCCTGCTTAAGAAACACGCTATTTCGAAATCGTTCTGTTTAGACAGGGCACTTGTGCCCTCGCTGCGACGGCGGCGAGTCCGCTATCTAAACGGACTTTATGGGATGGAGTAACTTTAGAACCACACTAACGAATGCGAGACCAGACAGCGTTTCACTGCTTTAGACAATTTGCTGACGATCCTCTAAGTTAAGGGTGGCAACCAATCATGAAATTCCTCAGGCTGGTTTGGAAGAAATGGCGCGCCTTTGGCCAGGTGATGGGCGATTTTGTCGCCCGCATTTTCATGACCGTGTTCTATTTCACGGTGGCGATACCGTTTGGTATCGGCATGCGCCTGCTGAAGGATCCGCTGCACTTGAAGTCAAAGGAAGTCGCCTGGCTCAAGCGCGAGGAACGCGAAGAGACTGTAGAGAGCGCACGCAGGTTGTACTAGTGTCCGACAAACTTCAGTTTGTCGATGATGATGATCAAAATTGTCGATGGATGATCAAAAAAGGAGCCTCCGGTTACGCCTGGCGACAAACTGAAGTTTGTCGGACATTCCAGCAATGAACATCCTCGGCATTTCCTGCCATTATCACGACGCCGCGGCGGCGCTGATTCGCGACGGCAACCTGATCGCGGCATCAGAAGAAGAGCGCTTCAGTCGTAAGAAGCACGACCACCGGTTCCCGCAACTGGCGATTGAGTTCTGTCTCGCCCAGGGTGGGATTACCGGCGACGATCTCGACTACGTAGTCTTTCACGAAAAGCCGCTGGTCACGTTCGAGCGCATCCTGATGTCCGTGCTCGGAGCCTACCCCGGCACCTCACGCGTGTTTCGCGAAGCGATGGTTTCCTGGTTCAACGAAAAGCTCTGGATCAAAGGCCACATTTTGAAAAAGGTCGGCGTGCCGCAGGACCGCATCCTTTTCAGTGAACACCACCTGTCGCACGCGGCCAGTGCCTTGTTCTGTTCGCCGTTTGAGGAAGCCGCCATCATGACGGTCGACGGCGTCGGTGAATGGACCACCACCACGCTGGGCCGCGGCCGAGCAAACTGGAACGGTGACGGCGATAATCGCATCGAGCTCTTCGAAGAGATTCATTTTCCCAACTCGCTTGGTTTGCTCTACTCGGCCTTCACCGGCTTTCTCGGTTTTGAAGTTAACGAAGGCGAATACAAAGTGATGGGCATGGCGCCGTACGGTGAGCCGCGCTATCTGGATCAGGTTTACAAGTTAATCGACGTTAACGCCGACGGCAGCTTTCGGCTCAACATGGACTACTTCGCTTTCCATAAGTCGACCGAGCACAGCTTCAATTCGCGTTTCGCGGACTTGTTCGGCAGGCCTCGCGCGCGTGACGCGGAGTTTTACACGACCACGACTCATCCCCGGCGCGATCACCCACACTGGGACAATCAAGTCGCCGAGGACAACCAACACTACGCCGACGTGGCGGCCAGTATTCAGCGAGCAACCGAAGAAGTGCTCTTGAAGATGGCGAATCATCTGCACCAGAAAACGGGTCTGAAGAAGTTATGCGTCGCCGGCGGCGTAATGCTGAACAGCGTCGCGAATGGCCGCATCCTGCGCGAGACTGCGTTTGACGATATGTTCATTCAGCCGGCAGCCGGAGACGCTGGGGCTGCGCTTGGCGCCGCACTTTGGGCCTATCACGTTCTGCTGCAAAAGCCGCGCACGTTCGTTTTGGATCACTGCTACTGGGGCGAGAGTTTTGCCGATGCGGACGTGGCCGAGTTTCTGCGCGCGCACAACATCGCGTACGAGCAGATTGACGACCAGGAGAGGATGCTGGATCGAGTTGTCGACAGTCTCACCCAGGGAAAAGTCTTTGGCTGGTTCAAAGGGCGTTTTGAGTGGGGTCCGCGGGCGCTCGGCAATCGCAGCATCCTCGCCGATCCGCGCCGCGCAGAAATGAAAGGGATCGTCAACGAGAAGATTAAGTTTCGCGAACCCTTTCGACCGTTTGCCCCAGTGATCCTTGACGAGCGCACACGCGAATATTTCGATCTGCCGGAAGGGAAGAACCATCACGCCGCACGCTTCATGCAGTTTGTCACGCCCATTCGAGAGGATAAGCAGGAGTTGATTCCGGCGGTGAATCATCAGGGTACGGGGCGGTTGCAGACCATCCAACGCGCAGTCAACCCGGCGTATTACCGGCTGGTGGAAAAGTTTGGCGAAGCGACCGGTGTGCCGGTGTTGCTCAATACGTCATACAACCTGCGTGGCGAGCCGATGGTTTCGAGCCCGGCGAATGCCTTCCGCACGTTCAGCAACAGCGGGCTGGACATGCTGGTGATGGAGAATTTTTTGATTAAGAAATAACTTCTCTTCGTTCCAAAGGCCCGAAGGGCCGATATTCAATAGCCACGTCCGTGAGGGCGTGGGTCAAGCGTTGCAAGGACCATAAGCGCCGAAGGTGCGGCACAAGTAGTGATAAATGAAAGGATCGACTGTGACGGCCCTTCGGGCCTCAAGCAATTGGATGTCTACGTTTCCACGCCCTAACGGACATGGCTATTAAATACCGGCCCTTCGGGCCTGAACCCATGAAGGTTAGTAACATAGATCGTCTAATATAGATCGCGAGGGTGCGATCGTAGTGAAACCTAAGCCCTTGATCTAGCGACCGAATGATTCGGCACTCTTGAGCGCGGTTCTAAAGGGGAAGCGGTCGTGAGCATCTTTCAGAAGCTGTTTGGCGGTACGTCGAAATCGAAATATGATGCTGTGCTTAACGTGTGTGATCTTGCGATGGTCCGCGATGAGATCATTGACTTTCACAAGATGGTAAACGCACAAGCCGAAGCAGAGGGAGGGAAGTATCTCTTCCAGGCAGATTATGTCGCCGCTTGGGAAAACTTTCGCGACAATCCCAATACTGAGAGCGCACGAAGGCTGTTGAACGTCGCCCCCACGTTATCAAGATACTCTGAAGCCTGTGTTCCCGGTGGCGATCTGTTTGCGGCCAACTCTTTCCTAAAAAAGCGTGGCTTGAAGTAAGCTGGCACGGAGAGTTAAGGATATTCTTACTTTATGAAGAGATGGTTTCAAAGCTTTGTCGCAAACGCCGGCGTGTTGGGCGAGTTCCTGGTCTTCCTCTGGAAGCGAAAGTTGTGGTGGCTGATTCCGATGGTCACGACGCTTTTGCTTTGCGGTCTCTTGCTGGTCTTCGCTTCGTCAACCGGCCTTGGTCCATTCATCTATTCGCTGTTCTAACAGGCGGTTGAATGCGGCACGCATCGGTTACAGAACCGGGAGCGGTAGCGACCGGATCCCATACTCAATGAAGAAACTGTGTGTTCACACAAATCCTCATCCTGAATGTCGAGTTAGCATCCGGTCGCTACCGCTCCCGGTTCCGTAACAGTGACGAAGCAAAGCAAAGCTCTCGCAGTCGTTTCCGCGCTGGCGCTTGCCGGCGTGTCTGTCATGCTCGGAGCTACCAGACTTGGTGTGGGCGTCCCGCCTGATTCCACGGTCTATTTTGACGCGGCTCGGAACCAGGCAGAAGGTCGCGGCCTCATAGTCATGTCCGGCGCTCGCGCTGAACTCGTACCGCTGACTCACTACCCTCCGTTGTTTTCTTCTTTGCTGGCGTTGGCAGTGTCGCGCGGCGCAAGCGTCGAGAGCGCAGCGCGCTGGCTGAACGCGATTCTTTTTGGCTTGAACATTTTTCTGGTTGGTCTGGCAGTCAGTTTCTGGGCCGGCGATTCTTTTTGGTTGCCGGTGTGGGGCGCGTTTCTAATGCTGAGTGCGCCAGACGTGCTCGCCAACCACTCTGTCGCCATGACAGAGCCACTCTATTTGGCGATGACCTTTGGCGGCCTGCTGTGTCTCGGAGGTTACCTGCAAAACCAGCGACAGCGCTTTCTGTTTGCTGCCGCAGTTTTGATTGCGCTCTCCAGCCTGACCCGGTACGTCGGCGTCACCGGGATCGTGACGGGAATCGTTGCGCTCTTGCTTGTGCGAACTAAAGTGGACGGCGAACCTCGTTTGGGATTCTCTTTGTCAGACCTCTTCGTGAGGCGCAAATTTGTCGATGCAGTGATCTTTGGCGCCACTGCCTCGCTGCCCATCTTCTGCTGGTGGATCAGGAATCGACTGGCGACGGGTGGGGCGGGCGGGGCAGCGGACCGGCAACTTGCTTTTCATCCGATTAAGGTCCAGAACGTCGTATCGGGGTTTTCTACTGTGGCGCAGTGGTTGGCGCTGGGTAAAATTCGTCTCGACTTTAGATTGGCGGGCTTTATTGTCGAATTCCTATTGCTGGTTAGCCTGGCGATTTACATGATGAAAAGAGGAACGCGTGGGGAAGGCATTGATGCGGTGGCGAGGCCAATCCTGCCGCAGATCCTGATTGTCTTCATCATTGTCTACGTCGGCATTCTGGTTTTCACGATCACTTTTTTCGAAGCTGATAACGTGCTCGACGGTCGCAGTTTGTTACCGGTTCATGCGGCGCTTGTGGTGCTGGCGCCCTGGATCGGCAGCTTGCTCTACGGGCGCTTGCCGCATTCGAGTTCGCTCCGCACGGTGTTTGTCCTTATCGCTTTGCTGCTGGTTGGTTCATACGCCCTGCGCGGGACTCGTTGGCTGACCGCTGCTCAAGCCGACGCTCAGGGCTATGCCGGTCGCGCATGGAAGGGATCGCCGTCGATTGCGCTGATGCGGAACCTGCCCGCGGGAATACCAATCTATTCGAACGGCGTTGACGCGATCTATTATTTGACCGGCAAACACGCGCACAACATTCCGGAAAAGATCATCCACGGTACGGGCCGGCCCAATCCGCGATACGAGGCTGAGCTGGTTGAGATGGGTGACGATATGCGTAGCCATCACGGCGTCCTCGTTTACTTCGAGACGTTGCCCGAGCGCTGGTTCCTGCCTGCGGAAAGTGAACTGAACAGCCGGCTGCCCTTAAAAGAAATGACCCGCCTGTCAGATGGCTCGGTCTATGAACTACAGAACCGCGAGCGGTAGCGAGCGGGTCGCATAACAACGGCTTGGGAAACTCTTGCGGGATAGCGCAAGCAATGAAAAAGTCGACCCAGTCGCTACCGCTCGAAAAGGCGACCCGGTCGCTACCGCTCCCGGTTCTGTACCTTGTTTCTATTGAACATGGTTGCCGACATCAACTATAGTCGCGCCACGGAGGATGCTATGAATCAATCTGCAATAATCGCAAACAAACTAACGGCGATCGTCGCGCTCTTTCTGCTGCTCAGTGTCGTTGTTTCGTGCCGGATGATCGAATCGCTAGGCGGCGGGGAAAAGGCCGGCACGGTGACCAATCTCTGGTCTGACGTGCCGCCGTTTGACGGCGCAACCAAGGCCGACCTGCAAATTCCGCTGGGAGCGCGATTAGCCCTGCGCGTCGCGATGCAGGGCAAGATCAACTTCATCGCCTTTACAACTACCAAAAGCGCCCAGGACGTGAAGGACTTTTACAACGCTGATCGGATGAAGTCTGCCGGTTGGACGCCGAACGACAAAGGCTGCATCGGCGATACCGAAGACCAAAAGAACCAGGGTGTGGTCTGTCTCTTCCAGCGAAAAGACGGCGACAAGAAGGAAGGCTTGGCGATCATCACGACTGAAGACTCGAAGACCAAGCAGACAGATATCTTCTATGCGCGAATTGACATGACAGAGCCAACCCCATCGCCGAGTAGATAGCAGGAGACTGTTGTGAGAGACAAGGATTAACTAGCCGCGGATGAACGCGGATTCAGATTTGAAGAGAACTGAAACGATTCATTCCCTGTCTCCGTTTAGATAGCGGACTTGTCCGCCGTCTCAGCGAGGGGCACAAGTGCCCTATCTAAACGGACAATTCCAAGAGCGGTTTCTAAGAACGCGGAAAGACTCCGAGGTCTTGAGGCAGCGCCTGGCTACTGCGGTGTCTCTAAAGCCAGGGCATGAAAACGATCCACGAAGAGACACGAAATAACGCGAACTCGCACGAATTAGCACGTTCTTTTTTCGCGTGACTTCGCGCTGCTTCGTGTGGATTTTGTGGATGGTACTTTTCTCAGCAGCGTGCCGGCTCGGCGCGCATCCGCGCAAATCGGCGCGCCATCAGTAAAGCATGTTCCCAAACCTGAGTGAAGACTTGCGGCGGTACGGTCGTTATCGTCAGCAAGTAAAAGCATTGTTGTTTGCTCCGCGAGTGTGGGCCATTGTCGCGTATCGCTTCGCTCGCTGGGTTCACACCGCTCGCCTTCCTTCAATCATTCGCCTCCCGCTGAAGGCTCTGGTAACCATCATCGCGGTCTACGTCGATATTGCCAGCAGTATTGAACTGCCGCCGCAGGTGGCTATCGGACCGGGTCTCTTCATTCCGCACACTGGGTATATCGTCGTCGGCTCGACGTCGACTATCGGCCGTCATTGCACACTGACACAGGGCGTGACCATCGGACATCGTGGTGGCGGTCAGGTCTCGTCTTTCGCCGGACCCGTGATTGGTGATCGTGTTTACATCGGCCCGGGAGCCGCTGTGCTCGGACCAATCGACATCGGCGATGATGTGCTGATTGGCGCTAACGCAGTGGTCACACGATCAGTTCCCGCCCGGGCCGTGGTGACGGGTAGTCCGGCCCGAGTGATCTCGATGAAGGGATCTTTTGATCTGATCAGTTATGACTGGCGGGAGCATGATGCAGAACGAGCGGCGTCTTTGGCGGCGGGTGAGAGCGAACCAATCAGCGGCATCGGTGAAGCAGCGGACGGCCGCAGAAGCGAGGATGAAATGTCTTCCTCTGTCTCCGTTTAGATAGCGGACTTGTCCGCCGTCGCAGGAAGGGGCACAAGTGCCCTGTCTAAACGGACAAATGTATTAAGGAACGTTCGTAAGTTTCTAAGTCAATCGTCGATGCCCTTCATAGTCGATGCTCTTCTGTCTTTAGGATCATGCTAGGGCGCGGTTCTGGTGATCTGCTGGTAGACGTTGACGTACTCGGCCGTGACGATCGCCGCAGAGAACCGCGCGGCGAGCTCCTTGTTGTTGCCGGCCATCAACGAGCGCAGCTCCTGGTTCGTCAGTATCTCGCTCAGTTTATCGGCCAGCGAATCCGGACGCTGCGGTTCTGCCCACAAACAGTTCTCCGGTTCCTGCAAATAATCTGCGGCCGCCCGAATCCTCGTAGTGACGATCGGCAATCCCGCCGCCGCCGCATTAAAGATAACCATCGGAAAACCTTCAAAGTGGTATGTCGGGAAGCATAGAACGTCGCTGTTGGAATAGAAGCCGGCTGTCTGTTCCTCTGGAATGTAGCCAAAAAAGCGAGCGTGGTCTTGCAAGTTAAGCCGCTTGACCAGGGCTTCCGCGTCTGGCCGAGCCGGGCCATCGCCGAGACAGAGCAACAGAAACTGTTGGCCTCGATCGCGTAACAACCCGCAGGCAGTAATCACATCGAGCAGCCCTTTGGCCGGAATGAAGCGACCGATGAACAACAGCAAAGGGCGATCTTCGGGCAGGCTCCAACGACGCAGGAATCCCGAGTCTCGCTGCTGAGTATTCTTCTCGACGACATTCTTGACGACGAAAATCTTTTGCTCCGGAACCCCGCTGCGCAGAAAGTTTGCCTGCTCTTCCGTCGACAGCACACCTATCCCGTCTGCGTACGACAACAGGCGTCGTCGCAAAGTAGCCAGGCCAGGATTCTTTGTTTCCAGCAAGCGCGCGTCTGAACCGTGAAACTTCAGAAAAACTTTCGCACCCAGAGCGCACAAGCGTGGCACGACGACGGCGTCGCGCAACAGGGCCTTTTTGTCGAACGAGGTGTTGATATGGACGAGGTCGAAGGTGCTGTCGCGAACGCATTCCTGGAAGCGGCGCGCGGTGCCAAGCACTCGATTGACTCTGGTCAGACCCGAAGCTGCTCCGGCGAACGCGTAAGTCTCTTCAACAACTTCGTGGCCCAGGCAGCGCAGTTCATCGTTGAAGGGTGGTTCGCACGCGGCCGGTCCGCCCTGCGAGCCTGCTTCGGGCATGCCGACTAAGATGCGCACAATAATTTTAGGTCTGGAGAGAGGAAGGGCCTCAGGGTCTGGTTCGAGTTTCTTGCCGGAACGTCCTTTACTTTGGTGATGCCTTAACGCGTACTTCCAATACTTTGTTATCGGCGATGCGATAGGTCACCCGCACTGTCTGCCCGGGTTTGTAGTCTGCAAACGTCAGGTCCTTTTTCCCGGCTAATTCGATCTTTTTATCCGCTGTCTTTCTGGCCTTTTCATCGACGATGAATTTTACGGGCCCTGAGTCACGAAGCTCGACAACCAACGAGTGATCGGCGGTGCTGACTTGTAATACCTTTCCCGTTACAGAATGACTGTAAGGTGCCGGATCGGATCGGACCGTATCCAGGCCCACTGTGGGCACACCGCTGTGGCTCGGAGACGTGGGGACCCTTTGAGCGGAGGCGACTGCCGCGAGCGCGAGTACGATTATCAAGGCCGCCAGAAACTTGAACATTTCAATCTCCTCCTGCGGAAGTGGTTCACGCAAAAATCCAAAGTGAGCTTACCTTACTCTCGCTCCGCACAGTCGTCAACGATCCGGAAGCGAGCTAATTGGCGCAGTTTATTATCGACAGAGGCAGCCTGAGATTCAAGGTAAGTCTCGACTAAATTTGCAAACCGCAACTTACCAATTAGGCGTGAACGTCACTTGACCAAAGAAAGGTACAGCTCCCGCAAGTTGCGGATATGTGCCTCGATACCAAATCTGCTCAGCGCCCACTGCCTGGCCGCCGCCGCGAGCCGCGCACGATCTTCCCCGTCATCAACAAGCTGGATCAACTTCGACGCCAGATCATTCTCGTCGCCGGTGCGAAAAAGGGACGCGAACTCGCCGTCGTTCGAAACCTCTTTGAGCGGAGCGATGTCGGACAGAACCGTGGGCACGCCCGCCATCATTGCCTCGATCACTGAAATCGGCGAACCCTCCCAGCGAGAAGACAGCACAAACAGATCGAGGGAGCGGAGCACATCGGGGATGTCCGCGCGCTTGCCGATGAAATGCACCCGATCAGAGATCTGTTGTTGCCGGCACAGCTCGACGCACTCGTCAAAGAGATGCGGGGCGCCGGAGCTGTGGCCTACAAAAACAAAGTGAGCCGCGGCATTGCTTTCAAAGAGTTGTGGTAAAGCTTTGCAGACTGTTAACTGATCCTTGCGCCGGTCGGGGTAAAAATTAGCGACCATACCGAGCAGCATCGCATCATCACCCAATCCCAATTCAGTTCGCAGGGTCGGGCCGCCGGATCGCAGGCGAGCCGGATCGACTCCGTTGTTGATGACGATGAAGTTCGTGCCTACGTCGACACCCTGTTCTCTCGATAGCCAGGCCGCCAAATCTTTACCCAGGAGCACGCGGGCGTGCATGCGAGGCAGGACAAATCTCAACGCCAGATCGTTCTTTGTGCCGGCATAGACTCCGTGCAGCGTCAACACCCGTTTGACCTCGGAACCACGCGTCGCCAGGTACAGATGCAGCGCTTCAACCGGTTGGTGACTGTGCACCACGTTGATGTGGCGCTGGCTGATGATCCCGCGAAGCTGAGAAACCACACCGAGGTCGACCGGCAGCCGGCGCTTAAGACTGATGAACTCGATTCCTGAGTTGCGGAATTCTTCTTCCAGATCGCCGCCGCCAGTTGCCGCAAAAGTGAGGTCAAGATCATTGGCGCGGGCATTTCTACAGAGATCCAGTTCCATGATCTCGGCGCCGCCACGGTTTAGCGAATCGAGGATGTGCAGGACTTTGATCAAGTGGAGTGAACTATTGGCGCCGCTTCATTGAAGATCGTCTACTTAGTCGCAATCGTATCAAGCCCGTAATACTCCGCCAAACAGCGATTGATCCGAGAGTTAGGATCCATACCGGGCTGTAAGTCCGCACGGCCCCAACCGAGTTCCCGTTCGTTCGCATTGATTGCCGGTACCAGCAAATTCCTGACGCCCTGGTCTCTCGAACGCCGTATCTCCTGATCGAGGTTATCCCACACGGACGCGGCATTGCGGGCTTTCCCTCCAAGAGCAAAAGTGTGCCGGGCCGAGGCCAAAGGTGAGACGATGCATAGTGCGAGCACGGCCAGGGAACTAAGCGCCAGCACAATCCTTCTGCCGCGTGACCACGCCGGCAAACGCTCAAGTAACGTCAGGCTTCCCAGGAATACCCAGAACACCGTCGCGGTTATCAGAATGAACTTGGGCATAATCAGCGCGCGCCCCGGGGGCGGCTCGGAAAAAACATTAAATCCTGGCGCGACCGACACGATCATCAATATCAGGACGGCCACGGGAACGATCACGAACAGCGAGAGAGCTCCGCTCCGATTATGCGCAGACTTCGGCGCGCTGTCTGGTCCACCTGGCTTGCCAGTGTGCAAGGCAAACGCAAGCCACAGCGGAGCCAGCAGTGAAAGGAGTGCCGTTGTGCGACTGTGCCGCGTGTGCCTTTCGACAAAGCCCAGCGAATACGAGACTGATGATCTTATTACGTCTAATAAATGCGGATGAGGAGGAAAGAACGCCCTTCGAACGTCGTTTCCCGGGGCAAACGCCAAAATAGGGAAGGAGAGCACGGCGCCGACGAGGCCAGACATCGTCATCAGTAGTAGTAGCCGCCTGGTTGAGCCCGACGCATATCTGAAAGTGATTAGAGCCAATAAGGATAGTCCCGCGATTTGAACCAGACCCGAGATTTCCGAACAGCCTCCCGCAAGAAATGTCAGCACAGCGCCGGCAATTACCAGTGGCGAACCGATTCCTAAGTTAGGTTTCTTTCTCACTACATAGATTATTAGTCCGCAATAGAGCACTAACAGGATCAGCGGCAATGTATACACCAGCGCCCCGCACTGCCAATAAAATGAGCCGACGATATCCGGAGCGCTATTGAGAGTCGAGTAGACAATCAGTGTTGCCAGCAGAAATGAACTGGCGAGCGGCGAGCGCAGACGCATGAGTGAAAACAACTGATAGATTGACCAGGCAGCCGCAACTAACCAACTCACTAATAGGGTTACCCCTAAAAGAGATGCGCTTTTCGGTCCCAGATAAGCTAACACGGTGTTGATGAAGAGGAACGTATAGCGTCCTGTCCAATGGCTATACCAATAGATTTGGGACCTGACAAACCCCAGCCGGTGGACGGCTGCTGCATAGCAGAAGTCATCGTACCAGTACCGAGTAAACAGGCTGATGTACCCCCAGGCTATTAAGGGTGTTATGAGGCTTGCGATTAATGCCAGACTGATGGGGATGTGCCACTTGCTGCCTCTTGGCATATTGTCTTGTCGCGGTGCACGACACCGCTGGAAAACTGTTAGTTTGCGGCGGCTTGCAACCTAGCGAGTCGCGTTACATAGGAAGGATCGAGCCGCAATTCGGTCCGTCTCTCAGGTTTGAAATAAGCCCCGCTATGACGTATAAGCTCTTGGACTTCGGCCCGGCTATTCTGCAATGTCGTCGACACCGTGTCTAGCCCATCGAGATGAAACAAACGGTAACTCTCGCCCTCCTGGCCGGCGCCAACATTCTCGTCACGCTGGCCTTTCAGTGGTTTGTCATTACGCAATTGGGAGTGGGAATTGAAACCGACGCGCTGTTTGCCGGGATGGCTGTGCCGCAGTTGATCCTTTTGGTTGTCTCGAGTTCGCTCACGCATGTGCTGGTTCCGCTGTTGGCAGTCGAAGATGAAACTACATTTCAGCAGAATGCCTGGGGATTTTTCCTGGGTATTAGCGGCTTGTTCGCGGCGCTGGCGGCTTTGCTGTTTCTAACGGCGGCGTATTGGGTGCCCTGGCTGGTGCCCGGATTCTCGAAAGGCGGACAGCAACTGACCGTCAGTCTCACCAGAATCCAACTGCTGAGTATGATCTTCACGGCGTCGGTTTCGGTGCTTTGGTCCGTCTACCGGGCCAGACAACGCTTCATTTGGGTTGAACTCTCAACGCTGCTCTCCAGTGTGATCGGCTTTGCGCTACTGCTAAAGGTCCTGCCGGTTTATGGAGTCGTCGGCGCTTCGCTGCTGATAGTCCTGCGCACAGGACTGCAAGCAGTCTGGCTCTTGCCGGGTCTGGGAAAGTTCTGCTGGCCCGACTGGAGTTCGACGGCGATGCGCGAGGCCTGGCGGCGCGTGCGGCCGTTACTGTTGGGTAATTCGTACTACCGCACTGATCAATTGCTCGATCGCTTTCTTGCTTCGATGGCGCCGGCAGGCGGGCTGTCGTTGCTTTATCTGGGACAGCAGATCTATGGAGTTGCGAACGTAGTGACAGAAAAGGCGATTGCTGCGCCGATGGTGCCACAGTTGGCCCAGCTTGCCGGGGCCGCGAGGTGGCCGGAGTTTCGCCGCGCTTATCAAAGACGTCTGCTGGCCATGGCTGGGTTGACCGTGCTCGGGTACGCCGGTCTGCTCGTCGTCGGTGAGCGGATCCTGAACCTTTTGATCGGGCACGGAGGCGTCACCAAAGACAACGTGCACCTTTTATGGCTGATCATGGTGGCGCTGGTCGGTTACTTTGTTGCCGGCGCGATGGGCTTTGTGACCGCGCCGACTTTCTATGCGATGGGTGATACGCGCACACCGACGCGGATGTCGGTAATCATTTTCACGTTGTACATTCCGGCGAAGGTGTTCGCGTTTATGAAGTATGGGCTGCTGGGAATGGCCTGGGTAACCAGTGCGTATTTGTTCCTGAATGTAGCGATTCAGGTCCTCGTGCTGGAGAAATTCGTAATACCGAAGCGTCAGCAATAGAAGCTGACTGTTTCGTTCTCGTCCTCTCTGCGCTACCTCGGCGTGCTCGGCGGCTCCGCGGTGAGCGTGTCTTGCAGCATTACTCACCGCCGAGGCTCCGAGCTCGCTGAGGTAGCGCAGAGAGTTGAACTTAAGCGAAAAGCGAATTTCGACTTTAGTGTCACTTCGAGATATTTCGTGCTACTTCTTGGATTTGGATCGTGAATAATTCAAACACGAATGCCTAACAATAAACGACAGAGTTGGTTGAGGCGTTTGTTACCTAAGCTCGGGCTGATCCTGCTGGGTCTCTCCTTTGGCGCAATTGCCGCGGAGATCACCTTGCGCATCGCCGGTTATTCCTACCCCGAGTTCTACCAGCCAGACGAGTCGCGCGGTTATGCTTTGCGACCGAATATGGAGGGTCGCTATCGCAAAGAGGGTGACGCCATGGTGCGCATCAACGGCGATGGCCTGCGCGATCGCCAGCACGCCCTCAGCAAACCGCCCGGCACTGTCAGAATCGCCATCATCGGCGATTCGTATCCGGAAGCTTTCCCTGTATCAATGGAAGAGGCCTTTTGGTCCATCATGGAAAAGCAACTGCAGCAATGCGGCGCGTTCGGAGGCAAGAAGATCGAGGTGATCAATTTTGGCGTTTCCGGTTACGGCACGGCCCAGGAGCTGATCACGCTCAGAGAACACGTCTGGCAGTATGCACCCGATGTTGTCATGCTGACGGTCACGACCAATAATGACCTCAGCGACAATTTGCGTGTTTTGAAAAAAACTGACGAGGTGCCATATTTCGTCTATCACGATGGAAAGCTGGCACTCGATGACTCATTCAAAGAGTCCCGGGGCTTTCTTCTGCGACAGTCGCTGCCCTATCGCCTGGGCAGATGGTTCAAGGATCACTCGCGCCTGATCCAGGCCATCAACCAGGGACATCATGGTTTCAAAATCTGGCTGGCCGCGAGGCGCGCGCGACAGGCGGCAGCTTCGCGGCCGGCGAATGAGGTGGGGACGAGGAATGAAGCGGCGGCGTCTGATGAATTGGGTATCGACAACCTGGTCTATCGCGAACCGAGCGACGCAGTTTGGCGGGAAGCCTGGGGCGTGACCGAAGCTTTGATCCGGCAAATGCGCGATGAAGTGGCAACACACGGCGCCCGGTTCGTCGTGGTCACTTTGAGTAATGGTATTCAAGTTTATCCCGACGCCGGCGCGCGCCAGTCTTTCCTGAAACGTATCGGCGCCACTGATTTGTTCTATCCCGACAATCGCATCAAGAGTTTGTGTGAGGGTGAGAAGATCCCGGTGGTCACTCTGGCGCCGCAACTGCGCGATTACGCCGACGAGCATCACGCTTTTTTGCACGGATTCGGCGGCGACCTGGGCAATGGCCATTGGAATCAGTTGGGTCATCGCCGGGCCGCAGAGTTGCTTACGCAGAGATTTTGCGGCGGACTGCTGAACTAGCGAGGCAGTAGAAGTACCTTGGAGACGCTATTCAACCAGCGGCGAAGCGGCGGCAGTTAATAGCCCCGTGCGTAAGCTCGGGGTTAAGGATTTCCTGTGGCGGGCGTTAGCGCCGAAGGTGCGGCATTCGCTGGCGCGCTTCGTTGTTGCACTAGTCACATGCCAGTTGAGACCACAGACGTGACATTGAATACCGCAACCGCTTCCAGCGATGACTCGGTCGAGTTATCAATCGTCATGCCTTGTTTGAATGAAGCGGAAACGCTCGCCACCTGCATTACGAAGGCCCGGAGTTTTCTGCACGAGCATCAGGTCGCCGGTGAGATCATCATCGCCGACAACGGAAGCAGCGACGGGTCGCAGGAGATCGCCGAACAGCTTGGAGCACGAGTTGTTTCGGTCGCGTCGCGTGGATACGGCAGCGCCCTGATGGGTGGGATTGCCGCGGCACAAGGCAAGTACATCATCATGGGTGATGCCGACGACAGTTATGATTTCCTGGCGCTTGGTCCATTCATCGAGGAATTACGCGCTGGTTGTGACCTGGTGATGGGCAACCGTTTTCGCGGCGGCGTCCGGCCCGGCGCCATGCCCTTCCTGCATCGCTATCTCGGCAATCCGGTGCTGACGTTTGTGGGCCGGCTTTTCTTTCATAGTCCGGTCGGTGATTTTCACTGCGGCTTGCGTGGCTTTCGCAGGGACGCGGTGCAAGAACTTGATCTGCAGACGACCGGGATGGAGTTCGCCAGCGAGATGGTGGTCAAGGCCACCCTGCGGCGGATGCGAGTCACGGAAGTGCCGACGACGCTTTCAGTCGACGGTCGCAGTCGCCCGCCGCACTTGCGCAGTTGGCGTGACGGTTGGCGACACTTGCGGTTCCTGTTGCTTTACAGCCCGCGCTGGCTGTTTCTTTTTCCCGGCGCGTCGCTGATGATTCTGGGAATGTTGGTAGGTCTGTGGTTGCTTCCCGGACCGCGTGTGGTCGGTGGCGTAACGTTTGATGTGCACACGCTGCTTTACGCGGCCATCGCCGTGATCATCGGCTTTCAGGCGATCGTCTTTGCTGTGTTCACCAAAGTATTCGCGATCAGCGAAGGGCTGCTGCCCGACGACGCGAGAATGGCTAAGGCGATGGAGTACATCAATCTTGAAGTAGGTTTGATTGTCGGCCTGCTGCTGGTCCTGCTGGGGTTGGGGGGATCGATTTACGCGGTCGCTTTTTGGGACAGGCTTTCGTTTGGGCCACTTGATCCGTCCCGCACTCTGCGCATCGTCGTGCCCGCGGTAACCTCGCTGACACTTGGTTGCCAGATTCTGCTCTCGAGCTTTTTCCTGAGCATTCTTGGTTTGAAGAGACGGTGAAGAAGTCGGGAGTCGAGAGTCGGGAGTCGAGAGTCAGGAGTCAGGAGTCAGGAGTCAGGTGATCTGGAATCTGGAATCTGAAATTTGGAATTCGAGCCCCTGAATTGATCTCGGTGACGAACTGCTAAGCAGACAATGCCTGTCAGGATTCCCAACAGCGAGACGCGAACATTCGAGCGAGTACTAGCGCACTACCGCATCGAGCAGGAACTCGCCGCGCGTCTGCGGTCCGCTCCGAAAGAGGAAAGACGGCGCCTGTACACCTCTCTCTATGATGAACTATTTCGCCGCGTTCACGATCATCCACAGTTGACGCTCAAGGCAAGCGCTGCCTCAAGACAAGCCGAGGTATCCGCGCGCCTAAAGTTGCTCGGCCCTTACCTGCGCCCCGACGCAACCTATCTTGAGGTTGGTCCCGGCGATTGCGCCCTCGCAACTGCAGTCGCCCAGCAGGTGCGCAAAGTCTATGCGGTTGACGTCTCAAACGAAATCACTGTCGGGGTCGCGCTGCCCGAGAATTTCGAGCTGGCGATCTCGGATGGCTGCAGCATTCCCGTACCTGAGCGCAGCGTCGATGTTGCGTACAGCGATCAATTGATGGAGCACTTGCACGCGGATGACGCCAGAGAGCAACTGCAAAACATTTATCAGGCGCTCAAGCCCGGCGGTGTCTATCTTTGCATCACGCCCAATCGATTGAGTGGTCCGCACGATGTTTCCCGCTATTTTGATGAGGTGGCGACGGGATTTCACCTGCGCGAGTACACGGTGGGCGAACTGACGAAGTTGTTTTCCGCCACCGGCTTTCGCAAATTCAAGGTCCTGGCGGGAGGTGGAGGTCATCATCTGCCGTTACCGCCGAAGTTGATCAGGGTGGTTGAATGGTTCCTGGAGCTGTTTCCACGAACGTTCGGAAGAACCTTGGCGCGTGGGTTACCATTGCGCGTGATTCTGGGCGCAAAGCTGGTAGCAAGAAAGTAAAGTCCGACAAACTTCAGTTTGTCGCTGCTGACGAACGAAAAATCTGATGGCGGAAACCAACGACAAACTAAAGTTTGTCGGACATCAAGACATCTATCAGACCGGCGAGTACGTCGCAAAAAATCCGACGTACCATGTCGAAGACTCAGCCTGGAAAGCCGACGAGGTGCTCAAACTTATCCGGAAACAGAGTCTTACTCCACAAACAGTTTGTGAAGTCGGGTGTGGCGCAGGCGAGATACTCAGGCAACTGCAGTTGAGCCTTAACGCGGACACTCAATTCTTTGGCTACGAGATTTCGCCGCAGGCGTTTGCGTTGTGCCGGGAAAGGGAAAACGAGCGGTTGCACTTTCTTTGCGAGGACCTGATTGCCGCCGAGACTCGCCGTTTCGATCTATTACTTTGCCTGGATGTTTTTGAACACGTCGAAGACTATCTCGGCTTTCTGCGCGGCCTGCGCGGGAAGGCTGCGCACAAGATCTTTCACATTCCCCTGGACCTGTCGGTGCAGTGGGTTTGGCGTTCTGGGCCAATCATGCGCCAGCGAGAGCAGGCGGGACACCTGCACTATTTCACAAAGGAGACCGCACTCGGGACTTTGCACGACGCGGGATATGAAGTGGTCGATTGGTGCTACACCGCCGGAGCGATTGCGAACCCGCGCAGCGTCAAAGCAAAATTGGCGAGTTGGCCCAGGCGGGTGTTGTTTGCCTTGAATCAGGATTTGGTGGTGCGCATCCTGGGCGGGTATTCGTTGCTGGTGTTGGCGCGGTGATGCGAGTAAGTAGCAGATTTCTTCAGCCCGCGGAGCGGGCGGGAGCATAAAGCCTGGGGTGAAGCGCAGCGAAACCCCAGGAAGATGACAGATGAGAAAATGAGCCCGCGCAGTGGGCGACAGCAGTTAATTGAACGTCTTGATGCGATGTGATGACCAATTGACGGGTCGCTTCAAGCTGTCGCCCGTTTCACGGGCTCAAAGTCCAATGTGCCTTTGACCCCTGGGGTTCCGCTGCGCTTCACCCCAGGCTTTATGCACTCGCCCGCTCCGCGGGCTAAGAAGTCGACCGATCCAGGAGACGCAAAATGCAATTTTACGAAAACGTTCTCGGCCTGATTGGCAATACGCCGCTGGTCAAGCTCAATCGCATGGCCCGAGACATCAAGGCCACGGTGCTGGCCAAAATGGAGAACCTCAATCCCGGCTTCTCCGTCAAAGATCGCATCGGCATTTCGATGATCGAGGCCGCTGAGCGCGAGGGCAAACTGAAACTCGGCGGCACAATAGTTGAGGCCACGTCGGGCAACACCGGCATCGGTCTGGCGCTGGCGGCGGCGGTCAAAGGCTACAAGTGCATCTTCGTGATGACCGACAAGGCGTCGGTGGAAAAATCTCGTTACCTCAAGGCGCTCGGCGCGGATGTTGTGATCACGCCGGTCTCTGCCAAACCCGGCACGCCCGACCATTATGTCTCGACCGCGCAACGAATCGCTGCTGAGACGCCGAACTCGTTTTATCCGGATCAGTACTCGCATCCGGCAAATCCCGAAGCTCACTACCGCACCACCGGCCCGGAAATTTGGCAACAGACCGAAGGGAAGATCACACACTTTGTGGCGGGCCTGGGAACCGGCGGCACAATCTCGGGCACCGGGCGTTTTCTGAAAGAAAAAAATCCCGAGATCCGCATCATCGGCGCCGATCCTTATGGCTCGGTTTTCAAGACCTACAAAGAAACCGGCCAACTGGTCCAGGCGACTCCTTATCTGGTCGAAGGCATCGGCCAGGAAGTGATTCCGCCCAACGTGCACGTCAAGTATATCGACGAAGTGATCAACGTGACCGACCGCGAGTCGTTCGATCTGGCACGACAGTTGGGCCGTGTTGAAGGAATCTTTTGCGGCGGCTCGACGGGAACCAATCTGGCGGCCGCGCTGAAGGTGGCGCGCGATGCTGACAAGGATGCGATTATCGTCTTTATAGTCTGCGACACGGGCGAGCATTATCTGACGAAGTTTCATTCCGACGAGTGGATGAAAGAAAAGCGTCTGCTTGAGCCGCAAAAGATCAGCGCCGGGTTGATCGCCGGCACCAAGGGCGCACACGCGCCGCGCGCCTTGCTTTGGGCTGAGCCGACGGATCGAGTCGCTGACGCCCTGGCCAAGATGGACGAGGCGGGTATCACGCAGTTGCCGATCCTGGAAGAAGGGCGCCCGGTCGGCTCGCTGCGCGAGAATCATCTGCTTACCAAAGTCGTTCGCAATCGTGATCTGCTCGAAGCAAAAGTGTGCGACGTGATGGAAGGGAACTTTCCCACCGTCGATGTCGATGCCGGCTCAGACGAAGTCACCCGCCGCCTGCGCACCAACGCCGCCGTGCTGGTCGAAGAGTACGGACGGATCGTCGGCATCATCACACGCCACGATGTGCTGGATATGACGACGAAGCGGTAGGTCGGAATAGCTATGACGAGCACGAAGAAGCGATTGGATACAAAGTTGGAGGCCGAGGCTGCTGAGTTCTTGGTTCTTGGCCGACTCTTGCTTGAAAAAATTACCACATTCAAAGCGTATGTGAACTACCCGGGATACGACCTCATTGCCGCCAACGCTGCAAGCAACACCTCAGCAAAGATCCAAGTGAAGAGCCGATATCGAACCGATTGGGATGGCTTCATTATCGGTAGTCTGGATTGTGACTTTGTGGTCTTTGTCGCACTGAACAGAGGTTTCGCTCGGCCCAAACGTAATGGTGATGCTGGGATTAGGTCACCTGATTTTTATGTGTTGCCAATCTCATACATCAAGAGGGTGCGCGACCCAAAGAATGCGTGGGGAAAGATCAACCGAAACAGACTTGAGAAGATAGAACAGTTCAAAGACAAGTGGAGCGAAATATCTGACTTTTTGCGTCTCAAGAAGCAGTCCTAACCGCTCAGTGCTTCGGCCTGACGTTGGTTTCAAATCATGCTGTGAAGCGTGCGCCGAGCGAGTTATACTGAATTCCATGAGCACAATCACTGAACTTGAAAAAGAAGTACTGGCACTCCCTCCTGCTGAGCGAGAGCAACTCGCTACTGCAGCATGGGAGAGCTTAGTTGACGACCCTACCGCACTTAGCGATCCTTATATTGATCCCGAAGGGATCGAACTAGCGCTGCAGCGCGACGCTGAACTCGAGTCTGGAGCGAGTGAAGCTATGAGCCATACCGAGTTTATGAGGCGCACCGGTGGTGGCGATGGATGAGAGTTGAGTATCATCACCTCACAGCGTCCGATCTCAACAAAGCGGTGGCATATTACAATCGCCGGCAACCAGGCCTCGGAGAAGAAGTCCGGTTCGAGATATATGCAGCCATTGAGCGAGTCCTCGCGAGCCCGACCCAGTTCAGCATCGTTTCGAAAGACATTCGCAGATGTCTTGTCCACCGTTTTCCGTACGCAGTCTTGTTTCGTATCGTCAGTGAAGATACTCTGCGAGTGCTTTTGATTCGTCATCATCGCCGCCACCCAGGCTTCGGTCTTCGCCGTCGGTAGCGTTTTCGAACTACAGGGCTACGCCCCGTCAGTGGGGCGTAGCCCCAGGGATGTAGTTGGGTCGATCACGGTGGGGCAGAGCCGCCACCGCACATCGGGTGGCAGAGCCACGAACGCAGACGAATCTATACATTCTGAACTTTATGTGGTTATCCGCGCGCCGGCTCAACTCTGACCGATCGCTAGAACTTTTCTTTCGAGGCTATGCCTCCCGCCGTCGCGCCGAGGCGTAGCCTCGAACCCGAGAGGAAATCATTCGGTAAGGCAAAGCCTTACCGCACTGGTGAGCGGCGAAGCCGCGTAAGGCGCTGGCTGCCGCTCCCCTTTTTTCTTGCAAGGCCTCAGGCAAATGCACTAGTCTCGCACCCACTCCCGTCCGTTGCGCTTAGCAAGTGTTAGAGATCTCGAACCAGTCGATGTAAACCTGCCCAGTGTGCGTGCTGTAAGACACCATGTGGAATCAACAACCCTATCACCAGGAGAAACGACCATGACTCACCACCGAAACCGAGCGATCAAAAACAGACGACCCGCATTGACCGTGAGCATCGCACTGACGATGATCACCGCGCTGCTTTTTTCAGGCCGTGTGCCTGTTACTTCAGCCTATAACGCCGATGCCACGCAGGCCATCACAGGGCTGGCCACGCATAGCTCCTTTCATTATGAGATGGTGCGCGTGCTTGCGGTGCTGGCGGGTTTTAATAAACAAGAGGCCGAGCAAATCGCGGTCGCGGGCGAGGCAGTGGACCTGGGTACATTCACCGGTTACGCGATTTCCGGCGGCGCCAGGACCATCACCATTGGCAACACCAACCGCTTCGGTCCCAACGGTTTGTTCTATCATTTCGCGCGGCGCTCGCCGCAATATGAGAAGGCGCCCGCGCCCGGATCAGTGAGCAACACCTGCGAATATTTCAAGAACGGCAACCCAAATAATAAGTACACCGCACCCTGCACTAGCAAGGGCCCCGAAATCGATCAGATCAGAAACTGGGCTTTCGCTTTACCAGGCCCACAGCCGACTGCGAGTCAATTGCCGCTCAATGCGCAGGGCAAACCGGTTAAGCCAAAAACCCTGGTCGCGCTCGGCATCTACCTGCATGCGATCGGTGATACCTACTCGCATGAGAAGTGCATGATCGATCAGTCGTGGCGTTTCCATAAGCCGAACCCGTTTTCCTGTAACACAAGTTGGCACACCGATCCGCGCGGCGACTTTGGCGAAGGAGTTCCTTTCACCCGGACGTCGGCGAATGAAGTTTGGCGGGCGCTGCGTCAATACAAGGGAGCAGACGCGGGGGACGTGCCGTCATTCACCACGGAATTCATCGCCGTCAACGATGCCTGTTTGCGCGTGAAGTTTGCCGTCGATACCTTCAACAAGTTGACGAACGAAAATACGGTCATCACCTGCTCGACAACTCCGCAGGTACCCGGAGGTCGCCGGCGACGCGGATGATCTGAAATCATTTAGCCTTAGAAAGTTGTTTGGTGGGTAGCTTGCAGCGGTGAGCAAAGAAGGACGCTTCAAGCGGCATTTGCACTAGCGCTTTCTTCGTTTTCGTTCCGTTTGCTCGTTTGCTTTCATGGCCAGGCGATCGACGTGATCGTACGCAGCGTTGCTGAGCGCTTCGCCGAGCGTCGTTATCTGATCCAGCATGTGTAGGAACAGCGAGGGATTGAAGAGCGGATCGTGCGGCTCGCTGATCGTTGCTTGTCTAATCAAGTAGAAAAGACAGCGGCAGTAGACGATTGATTGTTGGGCGGAAATCTCTTCGATACTCACCGGCGTGAGCGCTTTGCGTTTGAGTCCGATTTCGTAATCGACTCGGTAAGTCAACGGAATTGTCGTGCTCATTTTTGTGTCCTCTTTCGTTTTTTGTTAGATGCCGGGTGGTAACAAGCCGACGAAAGACGGCTCCGTGCTATTCCCCTTGCGGGTCTTGTATTGGCACAGCCACCCGACAAACAGACGGACACAAAAAAGCCGCAGTCTATCGGGCGCGGACTCCGCTTTCGATTGGGCTTGTTAAACCCGATAAAGCGACCGCAGTATAGCACGGACAACGTGAGCAAATCATGAATACGATCCACGAAGTTCTACGAAGCAGCACGAAGGCACACGAAACGCGTGCGTTATTATTGGTGTTCTTTCGCGTTCGTTCGTGTGATTTCGTCGGACGTGTGGCTTCTTGCTCGATGCCCTTCGTTTTTCAACTGGGACCGCGGGCGTCCCGCCCGCTTCCTTGCTCCCAGCGAGCGACTAGAGGGTAAATTGAAAGTCGACCACCACGAGCGGGCGGGACGCCCGCGGTCCCAGTGACAGAGCCGCTCTAGCCCGGGCGGCTTGGTCCTGCTGATTCGTGAAATGGATTACGACCAGACTGACATTGCTGCTACCTATGACCGGGGCCGTGATCATGATCCAGAGGTGCTTGATCTCTGGATGAACGTGGTCGCTTCACACGTGCGGGAACGGCGCATAAAGACGATCCTCGACCTGGGTTGCGGCACGGGAAGATTTTCCGAAGCGCTGGCGGCACGCTTTGACGCGGAAGTCATTGGCATTGACCCTTCAACGAAGATGTTGGAGCAGGCCCGCCGAAAGCAGTCTGATCCACGTAGTCGATACATGTCTGGCCAGGGCGAATCGATTCCGCTCCCTGATAGATCCGTCGACCTGATTTTTATGTCGATGATTTTCCATCACCTCGACAATCCGGCATCGGCGGTAGGCGAATGTCGTCGCGTGCTGCATGACGACGGAACGGCGCTGGTGCGAACGGGCATTCGCGAGCGTATTTCGTCCTATCCGTATGTTGAGTTTTTTCCGCAGAGCCGTCCGATTCTCGAAGAGTGTCTGCCCACCGGCACACAAGTGCGCGAGACTTTCGAGCGCGGCGGATTCTCTTTGATAAGCTCGCAGGTAGTGACTCAGAAAATTGCCGAAAGTTACGAGGCGTATGCAGAGAAACTATCGGCGGGATCCGACTCAGTCCTGGCGAGGTTGACTCACGAAGAGTTTGAGGCAGGAATGGAAGCGTTGCGCGCTCGCGCCGCTCACGTTGAGGAGCAGTCGGTCGTTGAGCCGATTGACGTACTGGTTTTTCGATAGAGCCACGTTAGCGGCTGCGGTTCGTCAACTGCGGCTCTGCCGCCTGATGTGCGGAAGGTCTATGACCTTCCGTTAGTGCACTCTAAACTTATGGGGCTATGCCCTTCTTGATGCGGGGCGTAGCCCCAAGCGTGAAAGCGATCCGATACCGGTGGGGCATAGCCGCCACCGCACATCTGGCGGCAGAGCCGCGAGACGCAAGGTCAGTTGGCCGGGGTGGTTGTATCCACGATTATTAACGGCTGAGGGTTCGGAGTTTCGCCTTTAGGCGGCTGCTTTTGACAGTAGAATCGAAGCCGACTCTTGCCTTTGCATCGGTTTTCACCGCCCGGCAGTCGGCCGATCCAATCGTCTGCCCTCAGTCCCGGAGGGACGCAATCTTTATAGAACCAGAATCGAAAAAGAGCGGCTCAGCTCCGGAGGAGCGAAATATGCCTGGGCTCGTCACAACCATTTCGCTCCTCCGGAGCTTTCAGGGTCCTTCGGGATCTCGGTGCTATAAACATTTCGTCCCTCCGGGACTGGACTGATTTACGGCCCAACTCTGGCTACACCACACTAGCTGGCATTCCTTCCGAGCGAGTTTTCGAGCCTGCTGGTTCTGGCCAGCACTGAATAATCGGCGCCCAAATCATTTTGGCCGACGACAACAAGCCGGCGGGCCTGTTCGGCGGTGAGAAAGTTGCGCCCGCGAATAGATCCAAAGCAGACCTGAGATCCGCAGAGGCAATCAAAGGGAACCGCCATCTGGGTTTCAGTGGTCAGATAGTTGAAAGTAATTTCTTCGCCGCGCCGGATGTCTCTTAACGCCCGAAACGTCATGTCCGCGGTGCTCATATAGCCATTGGGCTCGCAGTTGTGGTTGAGAAATTGCCAGCAGTAGTCAAGGTCGTCGTTGATTCTCCTGACGGTGGGAAAGTTGAGATGCTGGTCCGGAGCCAGCTCGATAGTGTACCTGGTCGGACGAGCGGAGATCGTTCCTCGTAGAAAAAAGATCGCCGAATCCTCCTCGACGTCTCCATTTGCAAAGACACCGTTGAAGCCGTCGTTGTCACGCACCTCAATTGGCGTGATCGCCTTGTACCCTAAATCGACTTCAGCGATTGCCAGAACTGCACTACTCGCGATACTCATGGTTCCTGCCTCCCTACACTTGATTTGTACTTCTCCGGTCTACATTTTCTTAAGGCGAAGGAAGAGGGAAAAAAACTATCATCGTGAGGGGAGAAAAAGTGATGAGTGGGGAGGGACAAGTGATGAGTGATGAGTGATGAGTGAATGAGTGAATGAGTGACCCGCCGCGGCTCTAACCGCAAAGCGGTTACGCCCTCCAGCCCAGCGTTGCCGCTTCGGCTACGCTGGGAAAAGCGGAAGCGAACAATTTGCCAACCGCCAAGCGGTTGCGTCGTTTGCATCGGAGAAAATGGCAAAACATCTCTTTGCGCACGTCGTTCACGATCCGCGCGCCCAACCAGGCATAGAGATAATCGCGGATCACTTGTGAACCGGCGGTGAGCAGAAAGCCGGCGCCCAGGCTGCCCAGAATCATGCCGAGGACCAGGGAGTTCCTCGGGGCGATGGCAAAATCAATGATGAACTTAAGGCTGAGGGCAAGCAAAATATTGAAGGCTCCTTCGACCAGGAGCGTCAGCACCAGGGCGAGGGCGCGCGAGGCGTATGGCTTGACGTAGGAAAGCAGGATACTCAGGAGCCGGACGGGACTCATCATCGCGGTGGCACTGGGTATTGGCTTCGAGCCTTGAGAGTCGAGATCTGAAATCTGAGATTTCAGATTGGAGATCTGAGATTTGAGATCTGAAACTGGAGACTTCAGATTTGAGATCTGTTGAGATTTCAGATCTGAGATTTGAAATTTGAAATTTGAAATCCCGGATTTGCTAACGCTCGACATGACGAAAACTCTCCAGAAAACGAAGACCCTGCAACGGTACGAAAACCGGGTCCAGCCTCTAAACAATGAAACCGAAAGTCATCGTACCGGTTCAGTTTGGTCTCTTCGGAGTATCTCATTCACACCATGGCTTCAGCTCGGTGGTCAACATCGCGTTTAGAAATGGTGAACCATTTCAACGGTTTTCCGTGTTTACGGCGGCTGGAAGCCGTTGAAACGGCTAACCCAAAATCAGCAAACAAGCGGGAAACTTTGATGTGTTCTTACTGCGAGTGGGCGGCAAGAATCCGACGAACCTCACGAAAGACTCGAGCGCCGACGATACGCAGCCAGCGATCTCGCCTGACGGAGAGCACATCGCCTTTCGCTCTGACCGGGCGCCCGCCGGGATTTACGTCATGGAAGCGACGGGTGAGAACGTGCGTCGTGTTGCTGACCATGGTTTTCATCCATCATGGTCCCCCAACGGCAAGGAGGTCGTTTTTAGTGATGCCGGCC
>Ga0179594_10000067_pt1 | contig 42659 bp, 29 predicted proteins | sample CZOMad1_1_08_16f_FD_148625 | JGI IMG/M metagenome (GOLD analysis project Ga0179594, IMG submission 148625) | Vadose zone soil fungal communities from Angelo Coast Range Reserve, California, USA - CZOMad1_1_08_16fungal (Illumina Assembly) | ecosystem: Environmental > Terrestrial > Soil > Vadose...
ACGCTCAAAGGGCACGCGTTACTGGCCCAGGTGATCAAAGGCGTGCGTTTCAAAGACGGTCTACAAGATGAGGCTCAGAGAATCGCCGCCTGACTGATCTCTCGTACACAACATTTGCAAAAAACTCCGTTCCATGCTTGAGTGATCGTAGCCAGGTTAGCGTTGCCGTCATAGTTGAATGTAATCGTGCGTCCCAGCGTATCTACGACCGTGGTAATGTCGCCAAAAGAATTATGGTTGATTGTGATGTAGTTGCCGTTGCGATCCTTGATCTGTGTGCACTGCCATTCATTCTCGAACTTTGTGTAGCTCATCTGTGTGCCGTCAGTGGTGCGCAGCAGCAGACTGCTGCCATTGTCGGTGAGCTGCAAATAAGAAGAGTCGCCAGCCTCGTAAACACTCGACGTGCCAACCTGCCGCAACTCAACTCGCCGGCCTGCCGCAGTAATCAAGAGATAAGAGCTTTGGCCCACTTGCGCATCGAAGAACAGTTCTTGCACCGTGGGGAAGCCCAGCCGAAACCCTGGACTGAGTGAACTGTTGTCTTCGTCGAAATAGGTGTAGGGACCCGAACGGGTCCACGTTGCTGCGGAAGAGTATGAGAGGCCCAAACCCAGGCCTAAGCCTGCCCTTCCGGGTAGATCCAAGAGAGGCACGCTCCATTCTGCGTCTCGCGCCATTATTTGATGGCCAGACTGATTGTTTGCATCGACACGTGCGGACATGAGGGACGAAACCGTGCTTGAAGGACTTCCTCCAGAAGTCACGGTCGAGACGTCATAAGCAAACTCACCGCTTTCATCGAACGCCCGGCGCACGTCCTCTCGGCCCAGCGATGGCACCAAGCCTTCCCAAAAAGACCAACCTCCAGAATCTGGATAGCGCAACAGATATGTCTCATAAAGATCGTAAACATAGTCGTGGTTCGACCTGTTTCGCGCCGAGTACTCAGCCGATTCAAACAAGGTCTTACCCATTTCCCGAGCGGCTAATACCATAGCAGTCTGACCGTGCGCTAACGCGCCTCCATGAGCGAGAGCGGCACGCAAGATGTCGTTCCAGTACGATTGCTCCGTTGAATTTGGTTGCCGTGCCAACGCCATCTGAAAGGTGTTCTGCACATACTGATAATCGACAAAGGGTGGTGGTGGCGGGGCGGCGCTCGCGTGGTTGAGCTTGGCTTTTGCTCTTGAGTTTGTCCGACTGTTTAGCGCGATCGAGTTCCGAGATGTACCGCCGTCGCTGCTGCTTGTATTGCTTTCATTCGCGGCACTCGTACTCGCGCTGTTACTCATCGTGCCACTAGTTGAGCTGGTTGTTCCTGGATCGCCAACTTTGCGCCCTCGACGAGGCTCAATCGGTTTACGCCGACTCCGCATGATTGAAGGGATGTGCGCCGGCGCTTCCGGTCTCTGATGATGCTTACGCCTAACGTCATCAAGATTGGGCAGTGTCGTCACAGGTGGTCCAGCTTCCGGCGTACCGCTACGCGATTGTGTTTGCACGCCTCCTGATTGAGTCGAGCGTCCCAGGACCAGCGTCGAAAAGAGTAAGGTGCAGCAAATGAAGAGCGCGATCAGAGTTGTTGCAGTAGACCTGGAAAGTGTTGGGCGCGTACGCATGATGAACCTCCACAAGTTAATAGTTCAAAGTTAGGCATTGAGTGTTCAAAACGTTTCGAACCTAGACAACTGGAATTCTCAAATTGAGACCGGCACGGTGAGAGGCCCGCACCGGTCCATTTCCGCCGCGCTGTCCTCGATACACGGCGGCTTCGCGGCACAATTCGCTCCCACCTTACGAATGTGCCTGCCAAGAGATGCAAAGCGGCCAGCCTCGCACCTCAAGGCTTGCGGCTCGATTCTCCCGGAACCTTTTGCTTGGGAGCTAATTTTCTTCGCTGATACCTTGCGATTCGGGTTAGCCTGAGGACATCGTGGGACTACGAATCGCGTTTCCTTTATCTTGTGCTTGGTCCAGTAATCGAGCAACCGTTTTGCTCACCGCCATAATGTCTTCCGGCTTTACGAAGAAACGCATCTGCTCCAGCGAGCTGTGCGGTCTTCTCATCCAGTGTCGCCGACAGAATGATAATCGGTGTCTGTTGGCGGTGGGCTAGGCTTCGCGCTTGCTGGACTAACTGCACTCCATTAACACCTGGCAATTCATAATCCAGCAGGAGAAGATCATAACGAGCATTGCTGGCAATCTTTTTCATCGCCGTATCCCCCTCCGCGCAGATTTCAATTTCCCAGCTCTCTTCCCTGAGCGTCTCTTTAATCATTTCGGCAACAGCATTGTTGTCTTCGGCGTACAGAATCTTTAGCCTTCGCACTCTTTTGCTTGGCTTCTTACGCGATCTGCCTGCGGCACTATTATTTCGGATGACGCTTCTGCGCGATCTGATTGGCGTCCTTGCGTCTATGAGGTCCTTGTGTCGAGTATCTAGCCAACTCAAGAGGGTCTGGTGATTTTGAAGTCCGAGCAAAAGCGCTGCTCGTGTGACTACCACCAGAATCTTTAAGTGCCAGCCGAACAAAGTGCGCCTCATAACGCAAAACCTCATCTGTAACTGAGAATTTGCTCCAATCTACAGATGCAGGGAATCCGGGGGATGCGTGAATGAGAGAAAGAACCTGCCATATGCAGTTGACTAGCCGCCTGAGCGTAGACATATCCTGGGTGTTCTTAAGCAGTTGCAACGCGTGGTCCACAGTCGCTTTCAGATCGTTGTTTGAGAGATAAGTCCCTAACTGCTCGATCATTAAGAGCGTGGCTTGAGCTGCACTCTCCGTGTCACCAACTTGCTCAGCGACCTCGACCGCGCGCTCCAAGGTTACTTGCGCTTTGTCGAAATCGCGCATACGCGTCAATGCGATTCCCTGCGTACTCAGAGCCTCTGCAAGTAAGGATTGTTCACCTCCTGTCTCGAGCGTCTGCACGGAAGAGCTGACCAGTTTCTCAGCTTCAACTATTTTCCCCTCGGCAAGCAGTATTCGTGCGCGCGTCTCGTCGACCTGTGCGAGGTGTACTCGGTCTCTGAGACTAGTGAAGAGGGCTTGAGCACGATCAAGGTGCTCATGCGCTTCGGCTAACTTGCCGATGGTGAAATACAAAAAGCCCAAGTTGTTTTCAACAGAGGCCTGATGCCGCGTAAGCTCCGCCTCCTCGAAATAGAAGCTAGCGGCAGCGAACTCAATAAGTGCGCGATCAATGTAGTCCTGGCATTGCTCGGCCACACCGAGTTTTTTCAGCAACGTACCAAAGCAGTGGTGGAACTTTCCGCTCAAGATTGGATCGTCGTTCTTCTCGATCAGAGGCGCAGCCTCGGCATAAATTCGCAAGGCGTCGTGAAATCGTTGTGCTGAGCCTTCGACAGTGGCACTGCGTAACATCGCTAATGCGATTAAGTCCGCCCGGTTTTCGCGGAGGTTCTCTAACGCTGTCTTAAGCATCACGCGCGCTTCATCAAACGCGCCTTCTCGCCTATAACAAACCGCCATTTCAATCTGTGCTTCGGCGACTCCATCCGTAATTCTTAAGGCCTGAAACAAGGAGATACTTTCGGTCAGAAGGTCTTTGGCAGTCTCCTGGGCTCCTTTAATTTGGCCGGCGCTGCCGATGTCACGCGTTAATGAACCGACCCGCAAGAGCACGGTTGCACTCGTTGCGTCAGTCAGACCATCGAGTTTTGGTCGTTCACAAACACCTTGCCATAACTCGCCCAACGTTTCACTGGCCGCTTCATAATTACCAGCCTCCTGCAGTTGTCCAGCTAAGCGGCAGCGCAGATTAGCTCGTTCGCTTTCGGAGAGGTTCTGATTGGCAATTTGGTGAAGTAAGTCTCTCGCTAACCGCATGAGAGCGTTTCCTTTCCAGGTTTATGTAAAAATAATTGCGAAACAGCTATCAACCATATAAGTGAACTTTGGGGAGTGCTAAGATAACGGACCTCAAGATCCAACTCGACATTTTATGCAACGGCGTTCGGCTGTTGCTTGGACCACTAACCTCGTCAGGAGAAAACCATGAAAAAACTCAAACAACTAAGCATGGTGGCTGTGATGACTCTGATGCTGGCCGCTTCTGCCTTTGCTGGCGATATTTGGATCGACAAAGCGCCGCCGCCACCACCACCGACGGGATCGTCTTCGAAAACGGGTGATATCGAAATTGGTAAACCAAGTGTCACTCAGGATCTGTCAATGCCGAGGGATTCAGTCGATGGCATCGTGCTGAATCTATTGCAACTCGCGCTGACGGTGTTCTAACGCTTAGTTCAGTTCGAAATCTCTCGAAACAGCCGCCCGTGAACCGAGGCTTCTGGCGGCCTAGCGGTTGTGTGTTTGGCGAGGGCGCGCGAGAAGCTGGAGAGCGTGCGAGTAAACAAATCGAAACGACGCGAGATTAACTACTCCCCTTACCAGATCGAAGGACGTTGCTCGGTTAGGCTTTTATGGATGACCTTGTGCTGCCGTATTTTCACGCGACCGATGAAGCTGAGCCGCAAGAACGCTTCAAGGAATTTCTACTGATCAATCGTCACGATTTCTCTCACACTAGAATTTCTATTCAGTTATCGGCTGTTAATAAGAATAGAGGAACCATCAACAATGGGTCTTATGCTTTCGGTTCGCAGTGTTTGTGTACGCTTGCGAGTTGAGTCGACATATGAATCGGAGACACACCGCCCTTGCCTCAGAAGCAGAGCCCGTCGTTTTGCCGCCGGCGCGCAAGGGCCAAACCACGCGGCGAGCATTGGAGCATCGAAGTCAACGAGAAGAGAACGCAGAGGCCCCTCGTCAAACTAACGATATCTTTGCCGATCAAACTAACGAGCAAGCGCGAACGATACGCGTTGAGATCGAGCGCGTAGCACGGCGACCTTTCAACATTCTGATCACCGGAGAAACCGGGACTGGTAAGACATACGCGGCTCGTGAAATACACCGGCTGTCTGCGCGCTCTAACAAGCCATTCGTGGAACTCAACTGTGCGAATTTGCCGGAGCATTTAGTCGAAGCCGAACTCTTCGGCTATCGCAGGGGCGCATTCACAGGTGCAGATCGCGATCACACGGGGCTCTTTGAGGAAGCGGACGGTGGAATTCTCTTGCTCGCTGAAATCGGCGACATCCGCTTACGGTCCAAAACAAACTGCTGCGTGCGATTGAAGAAAAGCAGATCAAGCGGCTCGGCACGAACCATCACGTATTTTGTGATGTACAGATTATCGCAGCAACTTCGGAACCTGACGAAGATGATTCAGTCTGGTGAGTTCCGCGAGGACCTTTACTGTCGACTAGCAGTACTGACCATGGAGACTGCACCGCTCAGAGATACCTCTCATATACCAACTCGAAAGCCAGTAACGGTGGTGTTTGGAGATCTTTTGTTCCCACCGCTCACGCTCTTAACGGGCTTGGGGCTACAGCCAGAGATTGGGTGGACGTACTTGAAACGCTAACGCAGCAACGGAACCTAAACTGCCTGACAATGCTTAAATGGCGAAATGTATTGTCGGAAAAATCACTTTCAAGGGCTCTACACGCATGGTGCTCCCGTTGCTACCAAGAACAAAAAGACTCGGGCAGTACACCGTGCTTCGCGAACTCAGAAGTCAATTCAAATCTATAAGGGCGGTTAGGAGGAATTTTGACTTTCTCTGAATTGGAAGCAATTAGTTGCCGGAAGCTATTGGAAGCATTAAGTTGCCAGAGCGGCAAAGTATTGGTTCAAGTTACAACCGGGTCGCCCGCAACTGATTGAATGATTGGCTGGGAGGCAGGGACTCGAACCCCGATAGCCAGATTCAGAGTCTGGAGTCCTACCATTGGACGACCTCCCAGCAGGGAAATTCACTCTACGAAGAGAAGCGGCTTGTTGTCAACTAGACAAAATGGCCCACCCGCTCGGGTGATTTGAGGTTCTTGGCCCGGGTGGATGAGTGAGCAATACAGCCCATCGGTCCGCGCTTTACTTGCAAACTCGCAATGCTCGTCAGGGGTGATGTGTGCTCCGGAGTGTGGTCCAGGCGTCAGTTATTGCGGCGCCTGACGGGCCGCATTCTTTCATCAATGGTTGTTATCGGTATCATCAAAACAAACTGTGCGAAATTCTCTTGTCGATTTTCCGATCTCGGGGCACAATGAGTTCTCACCCCACTCTTCAATAAATGCGATCCCATCGAATTAACCTCCCACTGAAGTATGCCCGAATAGAGACTGAGGAGTGGTTTGCGAAATGAGCGATGAAGAGATTCAGCAGTCTGCGGCCAGCCAGGATGCGGCACGACTCCGTGAGTTAGTCGCCGACTATGAAAGGCAGATGAATGAAATTGCCGACCTGGTTTCCCGGGTGCGGCATGAAATCAACAACCCCTTAACCGGTGTATTGGGCCAGGCGCAACTTTTGTTGCGCGAAGAGCTGAATGATAAGGCCAGAAAGCGCGCTGAAATAATCGAACAACTCGCCCGCAGAATGACTGATATCGTCGCGGAACTCCGTTTGGTGCAACGGCCGCCAAGATCCTCCGGAGCGAATCAAACAAATCCTTAGTTGCGTTTGCGTCCTACTGGAATATAGAAAATGCGTGACGGGAACCGCCACGCATTTTGGCATAGAGAATCCGGTGAAAAAGTTTAGCCCTTTGGCTGCACTTTCTTCTCTTCATCCGTAAAGACCTTGATGCTTGTGCCTTGCTTGATGATGGCCTGTTTGCCGTGCTTCAGAAAGCCGAGTGGGCCAAAGAGAACGACCAGCGCGACTGTCGTCCCGGTCTTGTCATCACCTTCTTTCCCCTTCGAAGAGCGAAGCTTGATTTTTTGATTGTCGGTGGTCACCGTCGATTCAATTCTAATCCCAAGGTTGCCACCCTTTCCCAGCATTCCAGCCTTCTTCGCGCTAGCGACCACTCCTTTGACTAAAGCATCTTTGGCGATCACTACTACGCCGTTAATTTTTACGTCCTCAGCAACCTTGAAACTCAAGGGGTCTCCTTCAGTCGCAGTCTTGCTGGAAATGTCCTCCGTGGTTAGCACTGTGAATTCCGTGCCGTCAGGCAGTACGACTTCTGTCTGAGCGGGCTTGTCCTGCTTTTCCTGATTAATAATTGAGGCAATGATGATCGAAGGAATTCCGAATTGGCCGATCACGATTAGCGTCAGGGCAACGGCAATGGGGCTTAGCACGCGCTGATTTAGCGACGAGAGACCGAGAGACATGAAAGAGTTCTCCTTCTTGGCGGACGTTGAGCTTGGGCGAGCCCAAACTGGTGAAGACCGAACTTGGAATTCAAGCCGGCAGAATAAGGGAAGAGACGGTTGTGTCTAAAGCGAGGTTCCGCTTACGGCATCACACACTTATTGTTTCCTGCTCGTGCTCTTCGACGAGATACGGCGAGACGACAATGGGTTTCTCATCCGCGTCTTCGGCGAGCACGGCCTGGATGATTGGCAGGCTCAACGAGTGTTTCCTGGAAATGTTCGGCACGTTATGGCCGGCGGCGTAGACCGGATGGCGTTCGTGTTCCGTGTACCACTCGGCGAGGTTCGCAGTCTTGTGCATGTTCTCGATGATCTGCCGCCAGCCGACGCCCGTGTTGTAGGCGCAGAAGCTGATCTCGCCTTCCTGTGTGCCGTAGGGGATCACGCACATCTCTGTGCGGCGGAAATCGTAATTGAAAAGATCCTGGAACCACATGCCTTCGACGCACAGCACGCGCCATTTATCGTTCGTCGTATCCTGACCGGCACTGGTCATGCGATCGTTGCGATCGGAATTCGAGTTCGTCGACGACGGCTTGAAGAGATTCAGGATTTGCGAGATCGGAAAGCCTTCAGGCGCACGCTCAGCATGGAAGTTACGCATGATCGCCATTCCCAGTTGCGCGTACGAAAGCTTCCTGCCGCGCGCCGAGTCGGTAATCACCGCGACGTCTTTCATAAACTGCTCGTAATCAAAGAAGTCGAACAGCGATGAATACGCGCCCGTCTGCTTATTCACTACGATCAAGGTAAAGATGCCGCAGTTCGGATGGCAATTGCACGAAGACCAGCCCCAGGGTGCGTCCGCGCCTTGCAGCATGTCCATCACACTGGTGAAAGCGGAATAGGAAGAGAGCGGATACCAGTCGCGCAACGGCTGCAGGCGGCCGCCGAGCTGATCTTTCAGATCATGGGTCATGCCGGCCAAGGTGTAGCGCTGCTGGATACGCAGCTCATCGGCGATATCCTCATCGCGACCGGTAAACGAAACGGGCTGAAAAGCGATGGTCTGTACCTTATCGATGTTTTGGGCGGCAAACTCGACAATCGCGCCGATGCCGTCGTTGTTGATGGTGTTGACGATGGTCGTGACCAGCGTGACCTTGATGCCCACGGCAGCGAGGTTTTCTATTGCGCGCAGCTTCACGTCAAACAAGTTGCCGACACCACGGTGTTTGTTCTTCTCTTCGCTGACGCCGTCGAACTGCAGATAGACGCCGTGTTGGCCCGCAGCCTTTGCGGCCTTGCAGAATTCAATGTCTTCGGCAAAGCGAATGCCGTTGGTTGCGGCCAGGATGCGATAGAAGCCAACCTTCCTGGCGTAGGCAACCGCTTCGAGGTAATAAGGCGAAAGCGTCGGCTCGCCGCCCGAGAAGAGGATGATGATCTGGCGTTTTGGTTTGAACGACACCGCGCGATCGAGGATCGCTTTCGTATCTTCATAGGTTGGCTCGTGTACATAGCCAACCTGGTTCGCATCCATGAAGCAGGGATTGCACATCATGTTGCAGCGGTTGGTCAGGTCTACGGTCAACACTGCGCCGCGGCCAAACTTGATATTCGACGTGCCGTGGTGATGCACGTGCGAGTCTTCGGCAGCCTTAAAGTCTCGGCCAAAAAAGAGCGATTCAATGCGCTCGAGAAACGCCGGGTCGGTGGCCATCACGTCGACAAACTCGCCGTGTTTCGGGCAGGTCTTCTTCATCACGACCTGGCCGTTCTCTTCCACGATCTGCGCTTTGATTTCGCCCGGATGCTCGTTCATCAGCGATTCCAGGGTGGTCTCGCCGCTTATCACGGCATCACGCACTTCTTTGACGCAACGCGGGCAAAGGCTGTCAGTTTCGCGCGGAAAGCCGAGCGGCGGCGATGTGCGTTCGTAGGATTTCAAAAGCGGACCGGGGGCCCACTTTGGACGGATGGCCTCGCCTTCCGGAAGGCGCGTGTTGACTGACTGGAATGCCTTCCAGGCGATATCGGAAAGATTCGAGACTAGCTTGGAGCTTTTTGCTCCTTTAACCAAGCCCTTATCGGACTCGCCACGGCGGAACTGATCACTAAACAATGATGTCTTCTCCTCGGCCTTTGCGTTGCGGATTTTGACGCGCTCGCTGGTTATAAGGACGAAATGCTTCCGTTACCCAAGTGCGAACCCCGTGAATCCGACAGCGAGCCCTCTGCGGCGCAGCCATGATAGTGTTCCGGAACTCCTAAGGCAAGGCAAAAAGGCCTGAAAGCGTTCACTCAGATAGCGGGTCGCGGTCCGGTTAGCGGCGCTAAGCTATTGGCCTCAAAGCCGTTTGAGTTGAAATAGGATTGCCCGATGGCCGAGGTGACCTTTCCTTAGACCTTAGCCGACGAGCGGGCTGCTGAAAAACAAGGTGTATAGATCTAAGAATTGATACGATCCACGAAGTCACACGAACGAACACGAAATAACACTAAGAAAACCGGCACCTTTTTCGTGTGACTTCGTGCCACTTCGTGTAATTTCGTGGATCGTAATCACCTAGTCACCGCTTAACGATCACCGGGCTGAAGCCGCAGTGTGAATGAAAAGCCAAACTGCATCAGTACCACGCCGCCAGGCGCCGTTGCGGTTGAAATCAGGCGCATGTAACATCCTGCCTTGTCCGCGGTCCCAGCCATGAGCATTCACTCCACCGCAATTGTCAGCAACAAGGCAGCGCTGGCGTCCAACGTTCGCATCGGCGCTTACGTCGTCATCGAAGACGAGGTCGAGATCGGTCCCGATTGCGAAATCAATGCCCACGCGGTCATCAAGCGCTTCACCAGACTCGGCGCCCGGAATCGTATCTTCGAACACGCCGTGTTAGGAGGAGAGCCTCAGGATGTGAAGTTCAAAGACGAACCGAGCGGCCTGGTGATCGCCGATGACAACCTGATCCGCGAGTTCTGTACGCTTCATCGAGCGTGCGGCGAAGGGCGAGCAACCATCATCGGCTCGCGCAACTTTTTCATGGTGGGGGTGCATGTTGCACACAACTGCCGAGTTGGGGATGACAACATCTTTACGAATGGCGCGGCGCTGGCTGGGCACATCGAAGTTGAAGACCACGTCTTCCTTTCAAATAATGTAGGGGCGCATCAATTTGTTCGCTTTGGCCGCCATGCGATGGTCGGCGGCAAAGCAAAAATCGTGCAGGACGTCTTGCCGTTTTTCATCACCGATGGCAATCCAGCGCGGTTGCGTGGGATAAATTCCGTCGGCCTGCGACGCGCCGGTTTCACAGCCGAGGCACTGCGCGCTTTGAAGAGTGCCTATCGACAACTGTTTGGAGCGGGACTGCCTTTGGAGGATGCGCTGCGTGAATTGGAAAGTGTGGCCGATGAGAATGTGCGGCATCTGGTAAACTTCATTCGCGGCTCAAAACGAGGGTTTACGCGAGCTGCGAGAAGAAGAGAAGGCGAGGAAGACGAATCGCAGCCGGCTGGTGCAGTAGCCCGACCGTGAGGGAGGGCCTCAACTGTGCAAACGAGCCCTCCCTAACGGTCGGGCTACTGCACCGATCGCAAAGGCGCAAAGAACAAAAGCCTAAAGGAGCCTACCGCCCAGTTCTGCTTTGCGTCTTTGCGCCTCTGCGGGAAACCCTTGTTCGCCTGCACTCAACCCGGGTCGTTTCCTATTTGATGAACCAATCGCACCCACTCACAATCTCCGAATTAACTGAGCGCGTAAACGGACGCATGCTCGGCGATGGTTCAAAACTGATTTATCGGGTCAGCAGCCTCGAAGCCGCAGGCGAGGGCGACATCGCCTATGTGGAAGACGAAAAATTCTTCGCCGCTGCGGGCGCGAGCAAAGCGGCATGCGTCATTGTCCCCCTGGGCGCCGATGTTCAAGCGCCTTGTCGCATTGAAGTGAGCAAGCCAAAACTGGCGTTCGTACAGATCGCCGCGTTGTTGCACCCAGCCAAAACACGGGAGCCGGCGATTCACCCGACGGCCGTCATCGCGGACACTGCCGCCGTACACTCGACCGTCTACGTCGGCCCGCATGTAGTTGTGGGCGAGCATACGATTGTCGACCCTGGCGTGCGTCTGGAAGGCGGTGTGGTCATCGGCGCGAACGTGACGATAGGCACGGAATGCGTTCTGCATCCAAACGTTGTGTTGTACGACGGGGTCACTCTTGGTGAGCGAGTGATTTTGCACTCCGGCGTTTGTGTTGGCGCCGATGGTTTCGGGTATGTCCGCGACGACATGGGATATCACAAGTTTCCGCAAATAGGCACCGTCGTGATCGAAGACGACGTCGAACTGGGCGCCTATGCCTGTGTCGATCGCGCGGCCCTGGGCCAGACGCGCATCGGGCGCGGCACAAAGCTCGACAACATGGTCCATGTGGGCCACAACTGTGACATCGGCGAACGTGTTGTGATTGCCGCCCAGACCGGCATCAGCGGCAGCGTGACGATTGAAGACGATTGCGTGATTGGCGGCCAGGTCGGTTTCGGCGATCACATCAGAGTACAAAGCGGCGCGGTGATCGGCTCAAAGGCCGGCGTGCTGCCGGGAAAAATCGTTCGTCCCGGCGTCTGGTGGGGTATTCCCATTCGACCGCTCGATGAATACAAACGCCTGAACGCTCACCTGGGCCGCGTGCCGCAGATGCGCGACGAGATCCGGGAACTGAAACGGGAGTTAGACAGACTCAAGAAAGGCCTGAGTGATAAGTAGCGAGTGTGTTCAGGCCAACAACTATTGAAGAGCGGTTCGAGTTTTCAACCGCAATGCGGTTGCGTCCCAGAGCCCAGGGTAGCCGCACGCTTCGGCTACCCTGGGTTAGTCGAATGGATTCATTCCAACCGCAACGCGGTTGCGTGGTCTCCTGACCTAACAAAGAATGCCGCAACCGCTTTGCGGTTGGTGTAGAAACGTCAATTTTGTTTGCCCACAACTTCAAGGTACTGAATCACAAGGTTTCCATTCTCTCTGCCAATCGTGGCAACCTCTGATGCCACTGTGCTGATTGCCCGCCCATTTACAGTCATACTCTCGGTTACTTCGTCAGTGGCAATTGCTGTTTTGCCGTCAGCAGAGATTTTCACCTGTGTATTCTGCCGGTTGTAGACGTAGTTGCTCCCGATCTCAAATGACTGCTGCACCATGGATCGATATTGACCTCGGGATAAGGTCAGGGTTTGCGTCTGTCCCGACGCCGTTACCGTTGCTCTGATCTGCCCGTTTTCCGAGATATTGCTGATGACAGCGTTAGCGTCCTTTTTCTTTGCCGCAGCTTCAATCTTGTTTAGAAGATCCAAAACCTCGGGCTCGGAAATGGCTTTCTCAGTCGCGGCTCCGGTCAGGCTCTGTGAGCAGCCGGTAAAGGTAAACGCGCAGATGGCTAGCAACAAGAGAGTAAGACTTGCTGCTGGAGAGGATTTGTAGTTGCGCATGATTTGTTTTTGTTTCGTAACGCAAGCTGTAAGACCACCCCAGCCTAGCTGCTCGGCTGGGGACCCCGGGCTTGCGCGTGTGTTGAATGCATCCGGCAATTGAATGCCATCCACCAATCGCAAACTAACAGTTTGCGTTACAAATGGTGCACTCGGCTGTTCAAGATCATCCGCATTCCGTGTTTCGGTCTGAGCGACATTACCGGCTGCAGCGCGACCACGTGACCCGGCGCCAGCCTCATTCGCCACTTCTGTGCTAATTGAGTCAGCAAGAGCGTCGCCTCCATCATGGCAAAGGCGTCGCCGATACAACGACGCAAGCCGCCCCCGAAAGGAAAGTATGAAAACTGTGGCCGCGCGTCGCGTAGTGCCGGCGCCCACCGTTCGGGATCGAAGCGTTCCGGATCGGGAAAGTAGCGCGCGTCGTGATGCATGACGTACTGGCTCATCAACACCTGCGAACCTCTGGGTATGACATAGCCGCCGATCTCACTGTCGACGAGCGCTGTTCGCTGCAGCGCCCAGGCCGGCGGATAAAGTCGCATCGCTTCATTGAGCACCATCTCGGTGTAAGGCAGAAGGGCAACGTCCGACATCGTGGGCAGCCGTCCACTAAGTACTTTATCGAGTTCCGCGTGCAGCTTTGCTTCCGCCTCTGGATTTTGGGAAAGCAAATAAAACGTCCAGGCCAAAGTAACGGCAGTTGTTTCATGGCCCGTCATGAAGATCGTCATCGCTTCATCGCGCAACTGCAAATCTGACATCTGGCCACCGTCGTCATCGTCCTGGGCCAGTATTAGCATCGACAGCAGATCGCCACGATCACCGCTGCGGCGCCGATCTTTGATGAGCCGGTAAATCAATTCGTCGAGTCTGGCTTTAGCGCTCTCGAATTTAGCTCTGGCTTTGGCCCCGCTTCGTTTGCGCGCCACCGGCAGTTTCTTTAGCACGTCAATCACGATGCTCGACAAACTGGAAGTGTCGGTCGCCTGCAGCATCCCGGTGATCGCTTCGCCTACCTCGCCGGCTTCCGATTCGATGTCCGCGTCAAAGAGTGTCTTGCCGACGATAGCCAGCGTTAAGGCCATCATCTCTTCGGCTAGATCCAGTGTCTGCCCATCGCGCCAATCGGCGATTGTGCGTGTCGTGTAGGCAGTCATCACGTTCGCATAAGCTTCAACGCGTGAACGATGAAACGCCGGCTGCGCCAAACGGCGCTGGCGGCGATGGCACTCGCCTTCGCTGGTCAACAGACCCTCTCCCAGCAACTGTTTAGATCGTTGCAGAGCAGATCCCTTGATGAAACTCTCACTCTTGGAGATGAGAACTTCCTTGATCAAGTCCGGATGATTGAGCAGGTAGGCCTGCTGTGATCCGATGGCGAAATAACAGATATCGCCATAGCGCTGCGCCATGTTTTGCAGGAACCCAACGCGGCCGCGGCGATAGGCAAGCAATCCGAGCAGCGGATTGTTTCGCTTGGGACCAGGAGGGCGGCGAACCTCAGCCGCGGTTGATGTCAGAGGTAGTTTGTCAGTTATTTCCATGGGGTTCAGCATTCGGCGCGAAAGGGCTGATTAAACTGCCGGGCACCGTGGGCGCGTATACCCGAGAGCGAATTTTTAGTTGTCCCAAATGATGCGCGACGACAGGATCGTTTTAGTGCGGTAACCAGAAGCCCAGGCTCGAAGTGTTACTGGCGGTAAGGTTACTCGCCCTGAGAACTCAATTGCAAGTAACAAACTTGCTGGGTGGTGTCGTGACTACCCTTTGCGGCTTCGTTTCTTTGCGCTCTTTGCGTGAGTCCGTCGTGCAAATACAAAACATTTCACGCAGAGCCGCAAAGGCGCAAGGGCTGATAGCAAGATACTACGACTTGCTGAGTACTGATGCAGTTTGGTTTTCGCAGTATCTCATTCACACCGTGGCTTCAGCCCGGTGTTCAGCAAACTGGTTTCGACATGGTCAACCGTTTCAACGGCAAATTACATACTTCACTGACCATGAGGTCAGTACCGCCTGCGGTAGCGGGCGGGTCCGTGCGTCTTCATGCTTATGACAGCCGGAAGCGGTTGAAACGGCTCTCGCGAGATCCGAAAGCCTGCTGATCACCGGGCTGAAGCCACGGTGTGAATCAAAGACCAAACTGCAAGAGGAAACACTTACCTGACATCGACACTATCGCCATCGTGAGAGCGCAGTCAGCACTTGCTTTGCGGCTCGACATGAGGCGTCGTCTTCGCCGAGCTCCTCCTTTACCACTTGCAGTTGGGCTCTTAGTTCCTGGTTTTTTCGCGGTTCAAGCAAGGCAAGGATCTCAGCCGCGAGGCGCGGGCCGTTGAGATCGTTTTGAATAAGCTCCGTCAGCAAACGCCGGCGCGCGAGCAAATTGGGGAGTCCGTAATGATCCGGGTGCGTCAGTCGACCGAGAGTATTCCAGTTGATGGCCGAGTCCCGGTACACAATTACCATCGGTGTGCCGAGCAGCGCGGCTTCCAGAGTAGCCGTGCCGCTCGCAATTGCAGCCGCGTCGGCGGCAAAGAGGGCTTCGCGGGTTTGCTGTTCAATGACCCGGAGAGTCGCCGGCAGAGTCAGCCTGGTTGATCGATTTGCGAGAATCTCGTTCGCCTCATCCGGCGAACGATTGGGAGCGATGACCAGAGCGAATTGGACTTCCGGTTGTTCTCGAGCAACAGCGGACGCCGCGTCGAGCATTGGCGGCAGAATGTGCCTCAGTTCGCTGTGCCGGCTGCCGGGCAACAGTGCGACGATTGGGCGCGCGGGATCAAGATCATTCAAGCGGCAGAATTCTGCGCGATCGTAGCGTGCAAAAACTTTGCCGGCGAGAGGATTGCCTACGTACTCAACTTTGGTCATCCCGCGCTGCGCGAACCACTCGACTTCGAATGGCAGTATAGAGAGCAGCAGATCGATATCGCGCCGCATGCTGCGAATGCGGTACGAGCGCCAGGCCCATAGTTGCGGGCTGATGTAATAAACAACGGGAATGCCTCGACGACGAAGGGCGCGGGCCAGTTTCAGATTGAACTCCGGCCAATCTACCAGGACGGCAGCGTCAGGCCGGCGCTCTGCGGCCGCGCGCTTCAATGTGCCGAACGCTTTCCAAAATCGAGCAAACGCCCGCGCAACTTCAACGATGCCGATGATCGCCAGATCGTCTGCCTGTACAAGGGGCTCGACGCCTGCTGCGCGCAGTTGCGGTCCGGCTGAGCCGAAGAATTCGAAAGTCGTGCCGGGAGCTTCGGCGCGTAACGCCTGAACCAGCGCGGCAGCATGAGCGTCGCCTGAGGGTTCGCCGGCCACGATCATCAGACGCAGATTGGTTGGACTGCCAGTCATTAAAGGATGATTAGTCGAAGCGAGAATTCCTTTGCTGGGATTTGTGCAGATCAATCAACGACACACTAACGAAATCTCTGATTAAGTCTTTCGACGCCCGAGCAGTACGAATGCGCGCGGCGCACTGGCAGGTCAGTACCGCAGGCGGTACTGACCTGCTCAACACCCGGCCACACTAACGACAAACTAAAGTTTGTCGGACAGGCTCAAAGCTTCTTTAGCCAGATGCTGCCGCCCGTGTTCTTCGCGACCAGCGGCATCTCGCGGAAATACTTCTCTTTATGAAACCAGTCGATGAACGTATTGCACAACTGAATCTGAAACCGATCGTTGTACTGCAGAAAGGCCCTCAGCAAATAAGTCTCGTTCCAGGCTCGCCCCTCGTAAACCCAGTCTAACGGATATTCAAATGGATAAAAGATGTCGTGAAAGTGGATGAAGACGCCACTGGCCAACAGCGGCAGAATGCGAAAGAAAATGTGATTGACGTCACTATCGATCTTCGACACGTGGCTCGAGTCGATAAACAGGATGTCGTTAGCCGCAAGCTGCGCAAACAGATCAACGTCAACTTCCTGTAGTCTCTGTGCCCGAAGCTGAATCCTTTGCAGATCCTGATCCTTCAAGAGCGAATACAGCAGTTGCGGTTGCGGCTCGACAAAGGTGCATTCAATCGAGTTGGCGAAGAACAGTTCATTAGTGTCGAGAATCGCTGCCGAAGAATAGCCGGAACCGACTTCGATGATTCGTCGCGGGCGCAGATACCGCATCATGCAATAGAGCAGAATTCCGTCTGAGTAGGAATAGGCCGGGTTACAGAACCAATACCGGCGGCCTGCGGTCTGCTGTTCGGGGAAAGGTTGCTCTGCATAAAACTGCCGCAGCTCATCGAAAAGGCGTAGTTGTCCCGCCTCGTTGAGATCGACGCCGGGGATTTCTCTGGGCACAGCATAGATCACGCTCTCTCGCTGCTTTACTTCAGTCAGCGAAGGAATCGGGGAAAGCGCGTGACCGGGTGGCGCCCACGTGCGATAGAGATCGAGTTCGCGGCGGCACGCCTCGAGTTCTCGCGCTACAGATTCGATCTCTTCTTTGTGATCGGACAATGATTCGCTCCTGAGCCGCAGCTTAGCATTATCGTAGTTTGCGAGCTAAGCACCGACTGCTCTCGCGGCTTCGGCGCCGGGCCAACAGGTCAGTACCGCCTGCGGACCGGGGTCCCCAGCGGGGCAGCCCCGCAGGGTGGCGGATGCGGACGGGTCGCTGCCGTGCCGATTACCCACCCGCTACCGCAGGTGGTACTGACCTGTCTTGCGGCAGAGCCGCAACTCGCAACGTCCTGCCTCAACGAACTTTCAATTCACACCTTGATCAAAAAAACAACTACCTTGTTCGCGATTACCAGCGCGTGTTAGCATCGGCACGTTTTTGCAAAGCCAGGCGCGCCTGGTGGTCGATTGCGCCCATCACCGACCTACGCCGCCGATCGATCCAGGAGGTTCGCTCGTTCTTTTGCGCTCTCTTTCTCGCCCAGGTTCAGGCCGTCAGCTAATCCTGCTCGCTGTTGCGAGCACCTTTCTCGCGATTGTTTCCACCGCCACGCCGGCTCAACAAACCAATCCGGTCGATCGCAAAGTCACCAACCCGATGACGGACACACCGAACGTGAATCCGTTGACCCAGGATCAACCGATTCAGAAGAAGCAGACACCAAAAAAAGGCGAAGTGCCGCAGCCCGGTGACACAGTGACCGCCGATTCGCAAAAGCAGACCGAGATCGGCAAGGATCCCAAAGCGCGCATCGTGGTTTTTGAGGGCAACGTCGACATTCACGTCGGCACCTATCGCCTGCAGGCCGACAAAGTAACGGACTACGAGGCTGAGACGAGAATAGTCGCCGACGGCAACGTCGTTTTCGATCAGGGTGATCAGCAACGCATTACCGGATCGCACGCTGAATGGAACTACAAAACCAAGACCGGTTTTTTCGTTAACTCGACCGGCTTCACGAATCAAACGCAGGACGGCACGCGGCTTTACTTCACCGCCGATCGCGTCGAACGCATCAGCCTCGACACGATCATTGTCATTAACGGCCAGATCACCGCCTGTGACGAGCAGAATCCCAAATGGAGCTTTCACTCCAAGCGAGCCAAGATCAAGACTGGCGATCGCGCGCGCCTGGTCTCGCCCAGCTTCCGTCTGAAGGGCGTTCCGGTTTTTTATTTCCCCTACGCGTCGCTGCCGATTAAGCATCGCGATCGTGCTTCCGGCTTTCTGACGCCGACGTTCGGTGGGTCAGGCAGCAAAGGACCGAACGCCAAAGGGTTTCGATTTTCCGAAGGCTACTTTCAAACGCTTGGACCATCGGCGGACGTGACTCTGCGCGGGGACATCTACACGCAGCGGGCTCTCGGTATGGGAGCAGACGTACGCACCCGCGCCAACTCGCGGTCGTTTTTCAATTTCGGTTTTTTCTATGTCAAGGATCGCATCCTGGGACCGAAAGCGGACGCCACGCATGCGGATCAGGGAGGCTCGAGCTTCTATGTCGATGGCGTTCACTATTTTCCCAATGGGTTCATCGCCGCTGCCGACGTGAATGTGACGTCGAACCTCGCCTTTCGTCAGGTTTTCTCCGACACGATTCAACAGGCCATCTCGCCCGAAGAGCGTTCCCAGGTTTTCGTCAACAAAGACTACCTGGATTACAGCTTCAACTTTCTCGCGCGCGCACAAGTGACCTCGCTCCCGAATGCGCGCATCCGGATCCGCGAGATGCCCAGCGTGACGATCGACAAGCGGCCTTCGCCGCTCGATTTCCTGAAGAAGTTTCCGGTTTACTTTTCTTACGAAGGCGGCGCCGAAGGCGTTAGTCGCAAGGAGACGACCGACGACGTAACTTCATTTCGGCAGCAGGTGGGCCGGTCTCCGTTCATTTCACCATCGATGGTGCAACGCCTGGATTTTCATCCGCGCCTCGAGGTGCCGTTAACCTATGCGGGCTGGTCGCTGACGGGAACCGTGGCCGGGCGGATTACCTTTTACTCAGATTCGATCGATCGCAGCACGCAGAATTTATCCAGCCGCAACCTGACGCGGACCTACGGTGAGTTTGAAGTGGACCTGAGACCGCCGGCCCTGGCGCGCGACTTTTACCAGGACGGCGATTTTCGATTCCGACATGTGATCGAGCCGTACCTCACCTATCGACGGGTGGTCGGGATCAACGATTTCGATCGCATCATTCGCTTTGACTATATCGATACGATGGCCGATACGAACGAGATCGAATATGGTTTGACGAATCGTTTTTTTTCCCGGCGCTCGACGGAGAATGTGAATCGGGCGGCAGTCAAAGCGGTGAAGAAAACACGCCGGGTAAAGCAGTCGGGAGAAGAGACAAAAGAGTCAACCACTAAACCCGAATCAACCGAATCAATCTCCAGCCAGCCCTATGAAGCGTTAACCGTCACGGTGCGCGGAAAGTATTTCTTTGATCCTACTTTTGGCGGCGCGCTGGTACCCGGACAGCGCAATCAGTTCTATCCGATTGATACGTTTTCCGGCTTTAGCTATGGCGCCGTACCCCGTCGCTTTTCGCCCTTGAACATTGAGACGCGCTATCGGCCCCGCCGCACTGTATCAGTTGATTATCGCACTGATTTCGATACTCATGGCGGCGGCGTGCGCTCTATGTCGACCACCTTTGGTATCAACAAGCCGCTGGTTCAGGCCTTCACCACTTTCTATTACACCCGGGCCATCGCCCTGGACCCAAGCCTTGCCAGGTACGCCAACACAGTGGGTAAAGAGCCCGGCACGCTGCGCGGTTCGCAATGGAGCCCGTCAATATTTGCCGGCAATCGCGAAAAGGGATTGTATGGCGGCGCGTCGTTCTTCTTTGATTTTCAGACCCGGCCCGGAAAGGGGAATACGTCATTGATCAGTTCGACGGTCACCGTTGGTTATAGTTGGGACTGCTGCGCGGTGACGGTGCAGAACTACACTTTCAATGTCGGCTTGAGGAAAGAGAACCGGGTGGTCTTTGCGTTTCGGCTCAACGGCATCGGCACCTTCGGCACCGAGCAGATCGGTCAACACTTCCGCTAGTTCGCTAATGTCCGACACACTTCAGTTTGTCGTTTGAGTGGCATAGACTTCAATCTGTGGCCCGCCAGAATCTGTGGCCCGCCAGACAATCACAGACTGAAGTCTATGCTACAAGCGCAGCGACAAACTGAAGTTTGTCGGACACAAGTTTGTCGGACAGCGGTTTGTCGGACAAAGAATTGGAGATGCCGACCAATCAAAGCGCGCGACTGTAATCAAAACGCCGTTTAGTATATATTCCCGACTGCCGTAGTATCCGTCGACGCTTCGCGAGCCGGATTGCCTGGGAAACAGTGCCTCATGTTTCTTTCCAAAAGCTCGCACGAGTAATTTGAACGACAGATCCATTTGTCTACAAGGATTTCAGGAGTTATCTGCATGTCGAAAAGTCCCCAGGCGCCCACGTATCGGGTTCCAGGTCTCGCATTAATCGGTCTGGTTTTAGTTGGGCTCTTGATCACCATTTTTGCCTGGCCACCGAGTTCCAGGGCGACGCGTGTGCCGCCGCAAAATAGCAAAAGCGCGAATGGCAAAGGGCAGGGGCCAGCGTTTGCTCCCGGTCACGTGCTGGTGCGATTCAAAGACGAAGCGACCGCCAAGCGCCAGCAGCAGACGATGACTTTCCTCAGTCTGAAGGAGCGCTCGATTGCTGTTCAGCTTGAGCGCTTCGACTCTGCAGGCATGATCGACGGATTGCGGCTCGCACATGTGGCGTCTGGGGAAACAATGAATGCGATTCAGACGCTCAAAGCTCGCAGCGACGTGCTGTACGCAGAGCCGGACTTCATCATGCATGTTGACACGGTCCCGGTCCCGAACGATCCCTGCTTTCCGGTAAACAGCTTACCGAGTTGCCAACCCACGGTTCCTCCTAATCAAATTCAACCGACGAGTTTGTATGGGCTGAACAAGATCGGCGCCCCAACGGCTTGGAACACGACTACGGGAAGCAGCAGCGTTGTTGTCGGTGTCATCGACGAAGGGATCGACATAAACCATCCTGACTTGCATAACAACATCTGGGTGAATCCCTCGCCGGGCGCGATCCCGGGTTTTTCCGGAGACATCAATGGGTGGGACTTTTTTCATAATGACGCTTCGGTGTTTGACAACACCGGGGGATATCCCGCCGATCAGACAGACGCGCATGGCACACATGTAGCTGGAACGCTCGGAGCGGTTGGCAACAACAATCTGGGCGTAGTGGGCGTTAACTGGAATGTGCGTTTGATGTCGCTTAAGGTCTTCGCGCCCGATGGCCTTGGTTCGGACGCGATTCGCGCTATGAGTTATGCCAAGGCGCAGCGGGATCTTTTTGTCAAATCAGGTGGAGCGCAAGGCGCCAACGTCCGGGTGCTGAACAATAGCTGGGGCGGCGTCAGCTATATGCACGCCTTACTTGACGCGATCAATGCACTCAACCAGTCGGCAATTCTGTTCGTGGCGTCAGCCGGTAACGACGGCAACAACATCGACACCATGCCGCAGTACCCTGCCAGCTACAAGGCCCCAAACGTCATTGCCGTCGCCTGGACTGATGCTAATGACAACCTTTTTCCGCTTTCGAATTTTGGCCAGCAATCAGTTGCCCTGGGCGCGCCCGGCAATGTGATTCTTAGCACCACGCCGAACAGTACTTACGACACCTTTAGCGGAACCTCGATGGCCTCTCCGCACGTGGCTGGAGCGGCGGCGCTATTGCTTGCGCAGAATCCAAATCTCACGGTGGCGCAACTCAGAAGCCTGCTGCTGTTCAATGGCGATGCGGTTCCTGCGCTCAACGGAAAGACATTCAGTGGCCGGCGATTGAATGTCGGCAACAGCTTTGCGGCGCTGGCGGCCAATGACACCATCGCACCAGGGATGGTCACAAACTTCCATGTGAACTCTCAGGCAGGCAGAACTTTTGATCTGGGTTGGACCGCGTCGGGCGATGACGGCGCAAGTGGACAAGCATCGCTTTATCAAGTGAGTTACAACGATGCCGTAACTGGCGCTCTTGTACTCTTGCGAAATGTCGCTCCGCCGGCTTCCGGAACTCCGCAAACTTTGACCGTGACAGTTCCTTACGGACACACCGACGGAACGATCACGCTTCGTGAATTTGACAAGGTGGGGAACGAAGGAACACCGGCTACGGTAAACGCACCGATCAGTTTCGCCGATGGTAATCCCTACGCGGTTGCGGTGGGCAAAACGGTGGCCCTCTCAACGGGCGGCACGCCACTCGGATTGCCTTTTGATGATTGCTACAAGACCAACTACGGTCTGCCTTTCGCGTTTCCATACTTCGGGCAATCATTCAGTACGATTACTATCTCGACTAACGGAAGTCTCTATTTCTCGTCACCGCCGGTGCATTCCGGGGAGACTTGCGCGACCGATAGCCAGGGTGGCACTGCCGACGATATCCCCAGCTCGGAGCGACAATTGCCAGGGTTCGAAAGGAGCGGGGTGACTATCCCGGCCCGCACGATCGCCGGCATGTGGGATGACCTTGACTTGCGCGTCTCACGGCGAGCCGGCAGTGATGTTTATGTGGTGATGCCCGATGCAAACCGCATTATCTTTCGCTGGCAGGGAGTCCAGTTCGTCGACGGCGGCGATGTCAACTTCGAAATCGAATTGCGCAGCAATGGACTGATTCAGTTTCGCTACGGCAGCGGGAATGCGAATCTGATGCCCGTGGTGGTGGGCATTTCAAATGCTGATATTGAGCCCTATCTCATAACCTCGCACACGTCCGAAGAGACTCCGATCAATCTCACAAACGCGCCGCAAGTGACTTTTGTGCCGAGAGCGGCGATGAATCCGATGGACTTTGCAGACTTCTTTGTCAGTCAGCACTATCGAGACTTTCTCGCGCGCGAGCCCGATCCGGGTGGAGAGGCTTTCTGGATCGATCAGATAGCCGGCAATGCCACCAACACGCCGCCCCCCTGTGCGCCAGGCGACACCAACTGCTTGAACACTCGGCGGATTAATGTCTCAAACGCGTTCTTCTTTGAGCTCGAGTACCAGCAGACTGCCGCCTATGTTTACCGAGTGTACCGGGAGGCATTTGGCAACTCCCAGCCTTTCCCGAATCCGGACGGCTCGAATCAAACCGAGGCGAACAAGATCCCGCTCTATTCGAAGTTCAAGGCTGATCGCGAGCAAGTCATCGGTGGTGCAGACCTGGCGAGCCAGCAGTTGGCTTTTGCGAATGCGTTCGTTCAGCGGCCGGAGTTCACCAACAAGTACCCGGCGAATCAGACATTGGCACAATTTGTTGATGCCATCCTCCTGACAATCAAGAATGAATTGGGGGCGGATCTGACATCGCAGACGGCTGCGCTGAACGGTTTGGGTAGCAAGGGAGCGGTGCTTTACAGACTGGCGAACGACGACTTGCAAGGCGGCAATGGCGGCATCAATAACCTAACTTTCATTGATGCTGAATACAACCGGGCCTTTGTGTTTGGTGAATACGCGGGTTATCTGAGGCGTGACGCAGACATTGGCGGCTTCCTGTTCTGGCTAAACCAGGTGAACAGCGGCCCGCTGCGGGACCTGACCAAACAACGTGCCATGGTCTGTTCGTTTATCGATTCAGCGGAATATCAATTCAGGTTTTCGACGATTGAGTCGCATCACACTTCCGAGTGTCAGTAGGGTTAGAGGCCCCCGATTCCAGTCGTCCTAAGCGAGGAAACTTAAGTATCTCAAATGGTACTGATTCAATTGAATCAGTACCATTTTGTTGGTTGTATCCTAATTTGTAACGCAAACTGTTAGTTTGCAATGATTGAATGGCATTCGATGCGCGCAAGCTAACAGCTTGCGTTACAAATCCAGGACACTAGCATTTTGTTGGTCAACTTGCGGTTGTGCGTGGCTTCCGCATAAAATGCCCGTTCTTTGTTCGTCGGTGGGTGGCAATAATACTTCAACTGCGTCGGGCTACTGCTCAGGCTCCCATGGGCATCTAATGCTGCTCGTACCTGCGTTCTTATTCGGAGGCCTTTTCTGTGAAGCAAGTTTTCGGTACTTGGTGCGCCATTGTTGCGCTTATGCTCGCCGGTGGAGCCACAGCGTCGGTTTTTGCTCAGGGGGCAAGTGCGACACCCGATCCTTTCGTCGTGCAATTGACCTCGTCGTCGGCTAGCGGGTCGATCACGCAGTTCGAGTCTTTTGCCAGGGACATTAGCGCAAATGGCCGCTTTATCGTCTTGGAATCAAACGGAGACATCGCCACCAACAAGATACCTTCGAAGAATTCGGACGGAACGCTCAACCCAAACGCACGCAACAACGAGGATGGCAATCGTGAGATTTTCCTGATTGATTATGCGCAGCGCCGCATCTTTCAAATTACAAATACCAGGAACGTCTTGAATCCGCCGGCCAGTCCTAGTCCGACTCCCACTCCGAGCCCCAGTCCGAGCCCAAGTCCCAGTCCTTCTCCCAGCGTTACGCCATCGCCGACACCAGTACCGACGCCCAGCCCCACACCGTTTCCGACGCCCGCCGATCCTTCTCTGACGAAGATCGAGATTAGCAATAATCGTCCGATGATTAGTCTCGAGCCGCAGTTGATTGGCGGCAAGCGCATCTACGTTATCGTTTTCAGTTCAAACGCGCCCAATCCAGGAAACTTTGATGGCACTGACAGCGCGACGCTCGATGCCGATGCGAACCAGGAAATCTGGATCTATGAAGTGCCCGCGGTGACGGACGCAGATTTGACAGCGGGTGCAGACTTGCCTCTGTTCGATCTGGGGACAGGGGTATTTACCCAAATTACAATTACGCCCGCGAGTATTCCACCGACGCCGGGAAGCAGTACCTTGCCGCCATTCGTGGCTGACGACAATCGCAACGCGACGATTAGCGATGACGGCAACATTATTGCCCTGGTCTCTAACAGAAATCTGGTCGGCAACGGAAACACGGATGGCAGCCCGGAGATATTTTTCTTTAATCGCCTAACCGCCGCATTCTCTCAGCTCACTAATACACATGATGTTTTTGACAGCAACGGCAGACTTGTCTTTTCAGCCTTCAACGACAATCCCTCAATTTCCTCCGACGGATCTGTCGTGGCGTTTATCTCGAACGGAAACCTGACGAACGAGAACAACGACGATGGAAATGGCCGGGGCAATGGCGAAATCTACATGGCCAATTACAACGCCGGCACCTTCGGTAATCTGCGCCAGGTTACGAAGACCAAGGCCGGCACAAACCTGGCCACTGTCAATTTGCTTAGCTACGGACGACGCCTGAGCCGCGACGGAAGCGCTCTGGTTTTCGATACACTGGCAGCGGATCCGAAGGCCAACGCCAGTACGAACGAAACGTTTTACGCCACCTTTGCCTATTCGGTGTCTGCCGATACGTTCACTCAGGTGGCATTGCGCGCTCTACCGCCCGACAGTGACTTCGCCTCAATTCATCATCCAATTTTTACGGATTACAACGGTTCGCTGGCGCCTGGCGCGATTATTTTTGCCTCGTCTCTGAACTTCAAGGCTGACGGAACATTTCCCACCACCGCCACCGACGGTTTGAATCCCACCCAGGCCACACAGATTTATGCGACACCGCTGCCGCTGGGTACTACGAAGCCCGTAACCAGGTTGACTAAACAGCCAGTTAGTTTTTCGTTTGGGTTACGACCGCTGGCCAGCAACACTCGGCAGCGAATCGCGTTCAGCCTTAGCGGCGCTGAACTGGGCGGCGGAAACCCGGACTTCGGTCTGGAAGCGTTCTTGTTGCTCTCGCCTGCGGTAACAACTGAGTCTCCGGCGGGGATCTCGCTCTTTACCTGGCCCAGCAGTTTACCGGTGCCGAGTCCGAGTCCGAGCCCAAGCGGCAGCCCCACGCCGAGTCCAAGTCCGAGCCCGAGTCCAAGCCCCAGTCCGAGCGTTAGTCCAAGCGCCAGCCCGAGCCCGACACCGGGAGCCGCGGTGGGCTTGGCCCCCGGCGAATTCAGCAAGCTGATTTCGACCGTTGATCTTGCTCCGGCGAATACGGGCCCGGTGATTGGTTCAGAAACCACTCGCCGCCCATCGTTGCCGGTGGAACTAAACGGGGTCTCGGTTTCAGTCGGGGGCGCGGCCGCAGGGCTGTACTTTGTCGGCAACTCTCCTCGGGAGATCGACTTTGTGGTGCCCATAGGATTGAGCGCTGGTTCTGTGGTTGATGTGGTGGTTAACAACAATGGGACGGTAGTTCGCGGACTGTTGCTAATCGTGAGCGCACAGCCCGATATCTTTACCTCTACGATGGACGCCGGCGGGAGGGCGCTGGTTTGCAACGTCACGAACGTAACGGCATTTCCATGTCTGACTGAGCCATTTAGTGTGATGTCGCCTGATAGTACCGGGACACTTGTGCCTACAATTCTGCAGGTTAATTTAAGTGGCACTCGAAATGTGACCGAGGCCGCCGCGGTTACAGTTACGATTGGTACGACTAACATTTCCGCTACCTCCATCAGACGCAACCCGAATATGCCAGGCTGGGACCTTATTGATTTCACGTTGCCGTCGTCTTTGGCCGGCGCGGGCGACGTGCCAATCGTCGTCTCGTGCAACATAGGGGGTTCGCCGTTCAACAGCAGAGACGCTGGTACCGCGCCGCACGTTACCATTAGTCCTTAAGCCCATTCGCAGTTTTGAGGTCTTGAAGCTCGCGCGCCTGCCGAAAAGCATCACGCGAGCTTTTCCATTTGCTTTCCACCGACCAGGTAACCCGAGTGGCTTGACACCCATCCGCTTTACTTCGTAGCCTCAATCATCGTCTGGAACCGAAAGCCACAATGTCTCTGTAAAGACGACCTGGAAGCAACACGTGAAAGAGCCCGCGCAGATTACCAATCCGGAATACTCAGTTGACAAAATTGTGTCGCGCATGCAGGAAGCCGCGATGCGCAAAGGTCAGTTTGAGGACTTCGCGTCGTCGGATGTGGTTACTTCCGCGGAGTTTCGCCCAGCCCGAAAAAATGGCCAGCCGCTTGCCGAGCTCGACATCCAGCCTTTCACCCTGCAGCCGCCTTTTTACCCGCACAGCGATGGCCGTTACCACGTCAACGATCTGCTGAAGTACCACGATCGGACTTTCATTCAGAACGCTTACCGCGCGATCTTGAAGCGAGGGCCAGATGCCGGCGGTTATAAAGCGTTCATCGAGAGTCTGCGCAGCGCACGCCTGAACAAGATCGACATTCTGGCCGGACTAAGGTACTCAGCCGAAGGCCGCGCCAAGAAGGTCGAGGTCGAGGGATTGCGAACGCCGGCCTTGATCCGAAAAGCATACCGGATCCCCGTGCTCGGATATCTGTTGAATCTGGTTATCGCCCTGGCGCGTTTGCCGCTGGCGATCCGCGGCGACCAGCAGTTCGCAGCGCATGTGCTGGCGCAGCAGGAATTGATCGCGGATCACCTCAACCACCTTGGTCGAACGTTGCGCGCCCACAGCGGCGAAGTATCACAGGTCTTCGAGCGGCAGGGCGAATCGATCAGGGAGCTTGGCGAGCGCCTGGAGATGCAACTTCACGAATTGCGTCAACAGCATAGTCAAACGACTGAGGAAACGCTCAGGCAGCGTGAGCAACTAGAGAGTCTGAGTCGCGTGCTGACAGATTTCGAAGCACGGTTCACGGAGTTTTCAAACCTGATCAGCGAAGCACAGAGCGGATTCGCCGCGCGCCTGGATCAAGAGACGCAGCGACGAGAGAGCTCAAGTGATGAGATGCAGCAGGAGCTCCGGGCTCTCCGTGAGCAGCTTGTGCGTTGGGAGGAAAGCCTCAAGGCATTCCAGATTCGCGCACTGCAATGGCGCTCGGAGATTGCCGCGGGTGAGGCGGAACTGCGTCAAATGGATGCTGTCCAACGCGAGCAGATCGAAGTGACTGGCAAGGGTCTCAAGCGCGAGATCGATAGCATCTTCGAGAAACAGCAGGTCGTCACGGCTGAGTTGGTGCTGCAACAGCAACGCGTGGAAACCTTGCTTACGGAAGCGCGCAAACGATTGCCGGCGCCTTTTGCGGAAGAACAGTTGCGCACCATGGCCGGCGAAAGCGAGCATCGGCTTGACGCTTTTTACGCCGCCTTCGACGAACAGTTTCGCGGCCAAAGGAATGAGATCAAGCAGCGCCTGAAAGTCTATTTGCCGATCATCGCCAAACAGGGAATCGGTAGCGCAGCGATGCCGATCCTGGACGTGGGTTGTGGCCGTGGCGAATGGCTCGAGCTATTACAAGAGGAACAGCTCGAGGCCAGCGGCGTGGATTCGAACAGAGTGTTGGCGCAGCAGTGCCGCGCGCGTGGACTGGTGGTGGAAGAGGAAGATTTGCTGAGCTTTCTGAAGCGTCAGCCAGACCGCAGCACCGGTGCTGTGACCGGATTCCACATTATTGAGCATCTGCCGCTGGAAATGCTGATCGATTTTCTTAACGAAACAGTACGGATTTTGAAGCCAGGCGGTGCCGTGATCTTCGAGACACCCAATCCGCAGAACGTACTTGTAGGCAGTTGCAACTTCTATTTTGATCCGACCCACCGCAATCCGGTTCCCAGCCAGGTGCTCGATTTTCTTTTGCAGTCGAGGGGTTTTGTCGGCATCGAAATCCTCAGGCTGAACCCTTCCGACGATACGCCGGTAGCCGACGACTCGGACCTGGCGCGTCGTTTCAATTATTACTTCTATGGCCCAATGGATTACGCGGCAATTGGGTACAGACCATAGACGATGGACCATTGGCGGTGGGAGGGTTGATGAATTTTGACGATTTCCGAGTTGCAGATAGAGGCTCGCGGCATGTTCAAGTTTGAAGGACTTAGAGTTTACCAACTCGCGCTTGAGTACATCGACCGAGTCTACGACGTCGCTGCTAAACTCCCGCGCAATGAAGAATACAACCTCAGTTCTCAGATTAAGCGCGCTGCCACCTCGATTGCCCTGAATATCGCTGAGGGTTCAACTGGGCAAAGCGATCCCGAGCAAGGCCGGTTTCTGTCGATGGCTATTCGTTCACTTCTCGAAACCGTGGCTTGCAGGCACATCATCGAACGCCGCGGATATCTAAAAGAACATTCGACGATGCTAAATGAACTTGACGAGTCAGGCCAAACCCTGGCCCGAGGTCTGCAGGCAATGCGCAAAGCCGTTCTAAAATAAACTGAATCAGGAACAACGAGTACTCTATCGTCCGTCGTCCATCGTCTGTCGTCCATCCTATGCGCATCCTGATTGCCACGGTCCACGTGCCGTTCATTCGCGGAGGCGCGGAAGTTCACGCTGAAGGCTTGCGTGACGCGCTCAGAGCGGCGGGTCACGAAACCGAGATCATTGCCGTCCCCTTCAAGTGGTATCCGCCCGAACGAATCCCCGATCACATGCTGGCTTGCCGGCTGTTGGACCTCACGGAAGTGATGGGCACGCCGACCGACTTACTGATCGGTTTGCGCTTTCCAGCCTATCTCATTCCGCATCCCAACAAGGTGCTGTGGATCCTTCATCAGTTCCGCACTGCTTACGAGCTCTGGGACCACCAGCTTGGTGATCTGATCTACTCACCGAACGGGATCGAAGTGCGCGATGCGATTCGTCAGGCCGACCGGCGCTTTATTGGACAGGCCAGGTTGGTCTATGCCAATTCCGCAAATGTAGCGGCGCGGCTCAAGTACTTTTGTGATATCGAATCTACGCCGCTCTATCACCCACCACCGAACGCCGGCGAGTTTTACGCCGCTGAAGCCCAGGACTATCTCTTTTTCCCCAGCCGCTTGTGCTTACCCAAAAGGCAGTCCCTGGTGCTCGAAGCGCTGGCCCATACGAAAAAGCCGGTGCGGATCAAATTTGCCGGTGCGGCGGATCAGCCCGCATATCAAAACGAGTTGCGGTCCGCGGCCCGCAAGCTGCGCGTGACTGATCGAGTTGAGTGGTTGGGCCAAATCAGTGAAACTGAAAAGCGCGATCTCTATGCACATGCATTGGGTGTGGTCTATCCGCCAATTGACGAAGACTATGGGTACGTAACTCTTGAAGCGATGCTGGCGTCAAAACCCTTGATCGTCTGCTCAGATTCAGGGGGACCGCTGGAATTCGTGACCCACGAAACGACCGGCTTGATTACTGAACCACGCGCAGCGAGTTTGGCAAAGGCGCTTGATCGGATCTGGGAGGATCGAACCGCCGCTAAGCACTGGGGCGAAGCCGGGCGCACTCTGTATGCGAAGATGGACATCACCTGGGATCGCGTGGTGCGCAAACTGCTGGCGTAACGCAAGCTGTTAGCTTGCGTCGGGATCGGTTAACACTCTAGTGTGGTGTTTTCCAAGTTCGCTGCAATTTGAACAGGTCAGAACAGCACACGATCCACGAAATAACACGAAACGGAAGAAACACGAAATTGCACGAAGCAGCACGATGTCACACGAAAGATGCCGTTTTCTTAGTGCTATTTCGTGTTCGTTAGTGTGACTTCGTGGATCGTATGGATACTTTGATCTATGCACCTTGTTTTTCAGCAGCCTGCCAGCTAGACGCGTGACGACGTGCTCGTTTTTTGGCTCCCATCGCAAGCTAACAGCTTGCGTTACTTATGAAGCTGAACTGGTTTTCTCCATTGCCCCCCGCGCGGACTGATATCGCCCATTACACTATGCGTGTGCTACCGGCGCTGTCGCGTCTGGCGGACGTCACCTTGTGGACAGACCAGCGCGACGTCGATAGCGCGTTGAAAAGACAAGTTGAGGTACGCTCTTTTCGGCTCGACCGCATGCCCTGGTCGGAACTCAATCGAGCCGCCGCCTGCTTTTACCAGATCGGAAACAATCCGCTCTTTCACGGAGCGATCTGGCAAGTCTCGAGATTGCATTCCGGGGTAGTCGTTTTACACGACTTCAGCTTGCACCATTTTTTCGACGGCCTCTATCGAGTGCAATGGCGTGACCTGGCCTCTTATCAGGCTGTCATGGATATGTACTACGGTGAGGAAGGTCGGCGCGAAGCGGCGGAGTCATACCACAATGAAGGGCGCAACATCGGCTACATGGCCGAGCGTTATCCCTTGACGCGCCTCGCGGTTGAGAATGCTCTGGGCGTGGTGGTGCACACGCAGTCGTCCTTTGACTCGCTGTCTCAAGATTCACGACCCCTTGTCTGCGCGCCGTTGCCATTCGCTTCCGATACGATCTCTTTGCCCCGATCGGCGAAGGAGCCGGGTCCACCATACCGCTTGATTGTCTTTGGCTATATCGGGCGCAACCGGAGGCTCGAGACATTGCTGCAAGCTCTGGCGGAGCTGCCGGAGAGAGCGCAGTTTCAACTGGATATTTACGGAGAAATTCTGGATGGCGAGGAGCGTCTGCGATCACTTTTGCGCTCGCTTGATTTGAAGCGGCAGGTGTCGCTTCATGGTTTTACGTCGGAAGCGAAGTTGGACCAGGCCCTGTCAGGAGCGCACCTCGCCATCAACCTGCGATTCCCGACCATGGGAGAGGCTTCGGGCAGCCAGCTCCGCATCTGGGCGCATGCCCTTCCGAGTTTGGTATCAAGAGTGGGCTGGTACGCTTCGTTGCCGGGTGAGGCTGTCTCGTTCGTGCGTCCGGACGCCAATGAACTGGCGGATATCCAGCGCAATTTGCGCGCGTTCCTCGCTAATCCCGGAGCCTTTGCGGCCATGGGTGAGCATGGCCGTGCGGTGCTTGAGCAACAGCATTCGTGTGAGCAGTATGCAGAGACAATCATCCGGATGGCTCAACGCGCCATAGAGTTTCGCGCGCGCGCGGCTTCACTGAGGTTGGCTGAGCGCGCCGGAGTTCTGCTGAGCGAGTGGCTGGGAACAAACGGCGTTGCCGAATCCGGCGCGAATGTAGCGCGAGAGATTCTCGAGTTTGGCGGGGGTCGGTAGCATAGACTTCAGTCTGTGATCTAATGCTCAGGATCACAGACTGAAGTCTATGCTACGAGAGTCAACGACAAACTAAAGTTTGTCGGACTTTGGGAACAAGCGACTAATGCGAATAGGTATTGACGGGCTGCCCCTGACAGAAGAGCTCACCGGGATTGGTTACTACACGCTGGAGCTCGCCAACCATCTCGCCGCCCAGGCAGATGAAATCCAGGTAGTTTCACCTAAAGCATATCTGTCCTCGCTCACCCAGCAACCCGAACGACCCGAAAAGCTGCGGCTGGTCCGCTCCCGTGTCAGCCCGATCAGTCGCCATTGGTGGTCCATCGGGCTGCCGCGTTACATTCGGCGTCACGGCATCGAAGTTTTTCATGGGACGAATTTTGAGGTGCCGCTGCGGAGAGTGTGCCCGGCGGTCGTGACGATTCACGATCTGTCGATGCTCTTGTATCCGCACACTCAGGAGCGCAAGCGTGTGCGGCGTGCCCAGCGAAGGCTGCCACTGATGGCCCGCGCTGCCACGATGATCATTACTCCAACAGAAAGCGCGCGCCGCGAGGTTCACGAGCATCTGCGGATTCCCATGCATCGCATCGTCGCTGTGCCTGAGGCTGCTCGAAGTTGCTTTCGTCGACTGGAAGAGGAACAAACGATCTCGGTCCGGAGCCGGCTTGGTATTGACCAGGATTTCCTGCTGTTTGTGGGTACCGTTGAGCCGCGCAAGAATCTTTCAACACTTGTGCGCGCTTTTGAAGAGGTCTTGCGCGTCCGAGAGAAACCGCTGCTGTTGGTGATAGCCGGCCGCAAGGGTTGGTTGGTTGATGACCTCTATACTTCATTGAAACACTCGCCGGCGGCCGGCAGCATTATCTTCACCGGCTATCTTGCCGACGAAGATCTTTGCGCGCTTTACTCGTCCTGTGCGGCGTTCATCTACCCTTCCGTTTATGAAGGGTTCGGTCTTCCGCCGCTCGAAGCGATGACCTGCGGGGCTCCCGTCATTGCCGGCGACATCCCAGCGATCAAAGAAGTTGTCGGCGCCGCCGCGCGGCTGATTTCGCCACAGAGCACTGAGGATTTGACTCGGACAGCAATTGAATTGCTCGCTTCTGTTTCTACCCAAGTGGCTTTGTCGGCCGCCGGAATAAAACGCGCCGAGGAGTTCTCATGGTCGCGCACAGCGAGTGCGACCAGGGACGTTTATGCTGAAGCGAGCGAACGATTCGTTCACCAGAGGGATTGAGGGCGATCGCCTTCGTAAGAGAAAAAGGCCGGCTTCCTGAGAAGCCGGCCTTTGCAGTTTCAGCGAATTGTAATCGCCTAAACTAATGCCGCGCTGGTTTATGGAAAAGCTGCATTGCACTCGGAGTTGTGGTGCGTGACCGTGTTACCAAAGCGCAGTTCATACTCATCAGCAGTGATGAAAGAGCAAACCATCGCGCTCTGTTTGGTCGGGCTGCGCAAAGGTGCGCTGTCAATTTGGCCCTTCCAGAACAGGAAGCCGCCGACATCTCCGTCGCGTCGGAGAAAACCGGCATATTGCGAGTAGACAAACGCCCGGTTGTATTCCTTGTCGATGAAAGCCTGGTTGTTGATTGGGTTAGTTGCGTTCTCATCGGCGAGTCTGTACATCACTGCACCGCGACTTCCCAAACCGATCAGGGCATTGCGCTGCGATGTCAGGTCCGCCCCAAGGTCATTGTTGATCGTGGCCAGGACCGCATCGACAAACTGGTCCAGGGTCAGACTCACAGGATACTTGGTAGTAAACTCAGGCCTCAGCACGAACGCATTCGCGAGATCCAACTGCTGCTGCGGCAAACTTGCGCCACCGATGACTGCCTGACGGTCAGCCTTGAACTTGGAATACAGCGGAATCTTGTTCGCCTCGGTTTGATTTGAGCCGTCCGGATTCGGGAAGGGCTGGCTATTGCCAAACGATCCGCGGTAGAGCCGATAAACGTAAGCGGCGCTTTGCCCGAACTCTAACACCACACTAAATTGGTTTGAGACTTCGACCCGCTTATTGAAGATGCAGGTCTGGTCTGCGTTGCAGCCGGTAATCTGGCCATTCCAGAAAGCGAAGCCGCCGGGATCGGGAAAGCGGTTCAGGAAATCAACGTAGTGCTGATTGACAAAGAAATCCGAGTCGTCAATCGTGATTACGGTATTCGTACCCGGTCGCAGACGTAGCGGCTTGACCTTCACGTTTCCGTAAAAGAGGTCAGCGGGCAGATTCGGCCCATCGGGCGTAACGATCTGCAGCGTTGGTGCCTGGCCCAGAGCGGCGACCGCTGCAAGAGCAATAGTTACAACTAACACTGTCAGCTTGAACATCACGAGACTCCTAAATTGATTGGCACTAGGTCGTGTCATTAGTTAACTCAAACGGCGAGGTAAGTTGCTTTCTCTTTCAAAAGAAAGGGCGGGGCCGCGCCCTAATGACGCAGGGTCAGTGTAGCCTGCGCCCGACTATTCTGTCAACGAAATGAAAGGAAATTTGCCCGGATTCATTCAAACTGACTGGAATGAACCGATAGCATCCCGCACCTTAAAACCAATCAGCAAGAGATTGAACTGGATCGCCTCACCGGAATGGATAGTCTCTGCGGCAATCGGCCCGGGATGCTTTTCAACGACTGGTTAGACGCTTCGAGGGAACCGCTGGCCGACCTACTTCCGCTGATGCCCGCTCTTTGAAATTGTCCATTTAGATAGGGCACTTGTGCCCTCGCTCGGAACTGGCGGACAAGTCGCTTTCTAAACGGAGGCAGGATCGGGACGGCGGACAAGTCCGCTGTCTAAACGGACACAATTGAATCGTTTCAAACGGCAAAGGGAAATCAGTCACCACGGCAGCCAATATTGATGATTCGGCTGGTCTGGAACCGTGCTAGGATGAGGACCTCTGCGGCAGCGGCTCCCAGCTTCCGCTCGGTGTTTCCCTTGATTTGCGGTTTCTCTGGTTCCAATGCGACGTCCCGCCACCCTACTACTTCTCTTTGTCTTGCTGATCGGCTCGACAGTGCCCGTTCGACCGTACACGGTACAGCTCACCGATCCGTCCGGGAGCATGCAAATCAGGTGGGCGAATAGAAAAATTCCAGTGGCCCTGTCTACTTCGTTGAACTCTCCCGGGCCGCAGATTAAGGCCGGAAGCGACGTTCTGGGAGCGGCGCGGCGAGCCATGTCACGCTGGGCTGCAACCGGGAGTGTGCAGTTCGTCGAAGCTTCTTCAAAGGCTCAGTCGATTAGCCCCGCGACCGGTGGAGACGGAGTCAGTTTGATCACGATTGCCGACACAATCGAGAACAGCGCACTGTTTTCCGGCAGCAGCAGCAATACCGGTCGCACCCGCGTGTTTTACGATCCATCGACCGGCGTCATCAGCGAAGCAGACATTGTGATCAACCCGCATCCAGTAGCGGCTGACGGCTCGCCGGTGCAGTTTTCGACTGACGGAACCGCTGGAACCTATGACCTGGAATCGGCGCTGACGCACGAGTTGGGTCACCTGCTGGGGTTGGAACACTCAGGCGTGATCGCTTCCACGATGCAGGCACGCCAGGGACTAAATGGTCTGTACAACCTGACATCGACGACGAACCGCACGCTGTCCGAAGATGATCGCGCGGCTGTGCGTGGGTTGTACGGGCCGCGCGAAGGGCTGGGGGCGATTGAGGGGAAGGTGCAAAACAGCTCCAGCGGGATCCCCGCCGCGGTCTTTGGCGCACATGTCTGGGCTGAGAGCATTCAAAGCGGTCGGGTCATCGCCAGCAGTATCACTCTGAACGATGGCTCTTATCACATCGAAGGTCTGGCGCCCGGTCAGTATCGAGTCATTGCCGGCTACCTGGACGGCGCGGTGATGGCGGCTGACATCGCTGCAAACGGTGGCGCATATGCCGGAATGGTTTCGCAAGTGGCGTTTCGCAGCGAAGAACTCGCCGCTCAACTCAATGTCAGTGCCGGCGCGCCGACGGCTCTCAACAAAATTCTGGTGCCGCCTCAAGGTTCATCCCCCGCTTTGAAGCCCAGGCTGTTAGGAATGAATGCGCAATTGTCGAGTGTTGCCGTCGCAGTTGAAGCCGGGCGCACTTATACGATCTATGTTGGTGGTGAGGGCGTCGACCAGGTGCCGGGCAATGCGATCACGGTGAGTTCGCCTTTCTTCAGCGTCAGCGCGGTGAGTTTGACGCGACAACAATTCGGAACGCCATTCCCGGTTATTAGTTTCGAAGTGACCGTTGCGCCCAATGCCCCATTTGGCGATTACAGCATCCGCCTGCAGGGAAACTCCGGCGAGGTTGCGTATCTGGCCGGAGGGCTGACAGTGGACCCGGGAGTCAACGCCGCAACCGCGAATCCGGCGGACGATGTCCAGTTTTTTGTGCGGCAGCAGTACCACGACTTTCTCGCTCGCGACGCGGATCAAAAAGGATTGGAGTATTGGACGAGTCAGTTGGCGATCTGTGGTGTTGATGCCGCGTGCCTGCGTGATCAGCGCGTCGACGTCTCGGCGGCATTCTTTGCCGAGACCGAGTTCCAGGAAACAGGCGCTTTTGTCTATCGCCTCTACAAATCTGCATTGGGACGCCGGCCCAACTTCGCCGAGTTCACCGCGGGCCGCAAGCAGGTAACGGCGGACGCAGACTTGCTCGCGAATAAACGAGCGTTCGCGCAGACCTTCAGTGAGCGCGGCGAGTTTACGAAAAAGTACCCAGCATCGCTTAGCGGCGAACAGTTCGTCGATGCGCTGCTGGCCACAGTTTTGCGAAACTCTCAAATTGATCTATCAGCCAGGCGATCCGAGCTGCTCGCTCTCTATGGGTCGAACGAATCCGGCCGCGCGGTCGTCGCTGGTCAAGTAGCGGAAGACGAAGCATTTGCCCGCGCCGAGTACAATCAGGCGTTTGTCCTGATGCAGTATTTTGCTTATCTGCGCCGCGATCCGGATCCCGGTGGTTTTGAATTCTGGTTGAATGTCCTGAACCGGACACCGGCAAACGAAGCGATCGCCCACCGCTCAATGGTCTGCTCTTTCCTTAGTTCCGCCGAATATCAAGCACGCTTCGGAATGTTCGTAACACATACGAACGCCGAGTGCGGACCATAGCAGGCTGCTGAAAGAACATTCCCAGATCGACGCAACGAATTTGGAGTGCGGCGGCAAGCATAGCGCGACGCCGCTTTGGATTGGCGAGTCGGAAAATTCATCTAAAGCGGAGTCGCGCTATGCTTGCCGCCGCACTCCAAATGCATCCGCCTGCTGACGCTGACAAAAGTCTCAGCGAACCTCGAAGCGAAATTCCAGCGGCTGTGAGCCCTGCTGCTCAAACCAGCAGATGTCCTGATCAAGCAGATCGATCTTCAGGTTGTAACTCCCGCTTGAGGCCGGAGCGCGGCGAGTAACGGTCACGTTTACTTTTTCACCGGGAACCAGCGCGCGCGGCAGCGGAGGCGATCCGTGCACCTCATCGATCACTTCTTCGTTCTCGTTAAATAATTTTACGCCCAAGCGCACTGTGCCTTTTGGCGCGGAACGACTCACCAGCCACAACGTGTCGCCAGTGTTTTCGATTTCTACAGGGAGTTCAATCATCGCTCCTGGCTGGAGGACAGCGGGCAGCTCCGCGAGCGCTCTGAACGCCGCGCGCAGGATGCCTGGATTACGACTGTCCAAAATGTCTCCGCCTTTCGCCGAGACTTTCTTGCAAAGTAAATAGTTGAACGCGGGTGGGTGGTCCAGTAACAGACGAGTGCCCTCAAGATTCTCTCGATCAAAAAGGCCATTAACGCTCAGATAGTCGCCGACGACCGCGAAACCGTATTGCCGCAGCAGGTTCAGCAGATACTCACGGCTAAAAGGGGACTCGAGCGTTTCGTATTCCTCCATCACGGTCCGCAGTTCCGCCTCAGTCGCCGACCCTTCTGGCGGCCGCTCACCTTCGAGCACGAAAAGCTGGCCGCCATAGTCGAGCATCGCCGCGAGGTGTTCCAGCACCGCGTGCTCGTCTTCAAAATGATGCAGCGAGTCGTAGCAGATGACCGCGTCGAATCTTTCCGCCAGCGCCGCCGCTTCAATGTCATGGACCAGAAAGCGATAACTCAGATCTCGCTCATGATCCGCGCCGTAGGGCACTTTGCTCAGCCGCTCATCCGCCATGGCAATCAACTCCGGGCTGATGTCGATGCCCGTAACGTCATAGCCGAAGCGCGCGAAGTATTCGCAAAGCCATCCCGATCCACAACCGACGTCGAGAATGCGTGCCCCCGGCTGGAGCGCCAGCACCACCGCCAGGTTGGCAAAGTCGCAGAAGTGTCGATGGGTGTCCGCGTCCAGTCCTTCACCGGGCCAGCGCGCGTGTTTCTGAGCCAGATCGTAAAACGGCTTGGTCAGCAGATGGTGCCGATCACTTGCTTCCAGTTTGTTGGGATACTCGATGGCTCCGCGTTTGTAATCGAGGCCCTCGATCTTTTTGAAGCGCATAGATGTGCGGGCAGTATAACAGCGACGCTCACGAAAGCGTTTTAGCGAAACGTAACTGTTGAATTTGCCGGCAGCGCCAACATTACAGCTTGATAGACATCCGGGATCGTGTGGAAGTTCATAGGTACCGCCGGCTTCTGCTGATGCCCCAACGGGGCTGGAGGGCGCAGCCCCGTTGGGGCAGACGGTGGCACTCTTTACATTTGGACCAACCAACTCTGATAATCGCGACGCCTTTTCCGCTTGCTGGTGTGATTGATCTTGCCCACGAAAAACACAAATCACCGAAGTTCACCGCCGGCGCGTCTGAATTCGGCAGCGTCTCGCGTGGCATTGGACCCGGCCACGCGCGCGGCGCTCTTCACCTTTATCTTGACGCGATTGCTGATCTTGTTCGTACTTCTGTTGAGTGCAAACATCGTCTTTGAGGCGCCCGTCCAGACGCCTTTCGGAGTCGCACATGAAACAAGCATTTCTTTCCAGCGGCAAAGCATTGGCGCTGTCCTCAGACAAGTGACCAGTGGCGCCGACAGCGCCTGGCTTCTGAACATCGCGATCAATGGTTACGAGAAGGAGCCCTTCAATCTGGCGACCCAGCACACCTGGGCCTACTTTCCCTTGTATCCGCTCCTTTGGCGCTGGGCCGCGACGCTAAGCGGCGAATTCCTATTGACGGGGATGGCGCTATCGAACTGCTTTCTGTTCTTTGCTCTGCTGCTGCTCTACAAGACGGTCGTGGCGTTTGGCTACGACGACGCAGTTGCCGGGCGGACAATTTTTTACCTGGCGGCTTTTCCCACCAGCTATTTCTTTTCCCTGGCGCAGACTGAATCGTTGTTCCTGCTTTTGACGGTGGGCTGTCTGCTGGCCGCACGACGAGAGCGTTGGTGGTTAGCGGGAAGCCTTGGCGCGCTGGCGTCAGCGACGCGCTTTGCCGGAGTCTTCCTGCTTCTACCCTTGTTCGTGCTTTGGTGGCAGGCCTATCGGACCAGAGCGCCGGCAAATCCCCAGCGGTCGGCGAGCAGCGTCACAACCAGTGCTCTCGCATTGTTGTTGGTGCCGCTCGGGCTGGTTGCGTTCATGATCTACCTGAAAGCCATCACCGGAAATCCACTCGCCTTTGCGGATATTCAGGTGGCCTGGGGTCACAGCGCGGGTTTCTTCTGGCGGCCACTGGTTACGTTTCTGCGAACGCCAATGCTCGTAAGCCGCGGTTGGGATTTTCGTCTGCTGAATTTTTCGGCCGCAGTCATGGCGCTTGTTTGTGCCGCGGTGCTTTGCAAGCGTCGTGAGTGGGCGCTGGGACTTTTTGCAACGGCATCGATAGTGGTGCCGATGTCCTCGCAGCCTTTACTGCAATCGCTGGCGCGTTACGTGATGGTCGCCTTTCCGGTTTTTGTCGTGCTGGCAGTAGCGGGCCGTGCGCCGCGAGTTGACCAGACGATCCGAGCGATCTTCGTCGGGTTGCTTTGCCTGATGAGTGCGATGTTGGCGGCCGGCGTCACGCTGGCGTTTGCTTAGCTGCTTGTCAGAACCGCCTGCAGTAGCGGGCGGTTGAATGCCGGTTATCAGTGAAGAGGTGAACTGGAAGCTTCCTTTGATAGTTCAACCGCCCGCTACCGCAGGCGGCTCTGACCTACTTCAGATCCAACTGCCTCTCAGTCGATGCAGCGAACGCTTCGGTGAAACCGGCATAATCGGTGTACCGCTCCAGCTTGTACAGCCAAAAATGATAGCCACCCTCGTCGGGGTCTCGTTTCAGGTAGGCAAAGTAATGCATTAATACGAAGGCCGGATTGAACTCGCGGACCGCAAAGGCATTGTTCTCCATCAAGTCCCTGAGTACCTTGTTTCGATTCGTCCTGCCGCTCTGCAGATCCCCGATCAGTTGCTCGCGACCTGCCTCGCCTTTTCCCAGACCAGCGTTGGCTATCAACGCGTCCACGTATTGCTGGTCACTGATCGCGGCGTATTTTTTCGTGAACCCGATCCGGTTGGTCCAGGCGCTAACAAAGGCGTCCTTTCTCGTCTCAAACTCTGCGCCCGGTTCGGACTTCAGCGTTTGCATTTCGCTCGTGAACTCCGTGTACAGAGGAGCGCGTCCATAGGACAACTTGCAGAGGCGATAAATTAGAAAGCCGACCTGTTGAAAGCTCGCGACCTGACCGGTGAACAAAGGCTCAAGTCCAGCATGCGAAACGGGAGGCGGCGCCGGGCCCTCGGTCTGCGCCGCCGGCTCGGTCTTCACCACCGCATAAAGATCTTCGCGTCGCTCAAGACCATTACGAATCCCTGAATCAAAGCTACGAACAAATCTCAGTCGTCCGGTGTTAGTGCCACCGCGCAGAAAAGTTTCGAGTTCCAGACGTCTTTCCGGAGAGATGAATGAATTGTGGATGACCACATAAGACGCCGGAATTTCCTCGAGCAGATCGAGCAGCCGATCAGGGATCGGTTGACTGGCTGTCAGCGATTCAATCTCCACGACAATCGGTGGCGCAAAACTGTTCCGCGCAGTGACCAGCGGTTTGCCGTGATCGGCGGCCCGCAACATATAGCGTGGACTTGGATCACCCGCCGGCAACTCGACGAGTCCTCCGGCAAGTCTCTTGTTCTTGAGATAAAGGGCCAACTGGTCGGGGTCTACTTCGCCACGCACTAAGGGCATCGGCGCCACGCGCTGGTCCAGTAGGACCGCGAGAATAATCAACGCATAGACCATTGTGGCAGGGAATGCGGGCCAACGGCGTCGAATCAGGTCAGCGGCGCGTTTGACTCCCAGCCCGGCCAAAAGTGCGAGTCCGACATAACAGATCATGCTCCAACGAACAGCGACCCGCATGCTGCGAAAGAGCGGCACGAACTGATAGAGCGCGCGATGAAAAAAGAAATTGAGCCCAAACGAGCCCGCGAAACCAACCACGCTCCAAAGCAGACCATGGACCAATAACTCAGAGTCTCCTTGCAGCGCTGGTTCGTCCGCCACAGATTTACGGCGAAAGCGATCCGCAAGCTTGCGCCAACTGGTTGTCAAACCAAGCAGCGCGGAAAGTAACAGAACCACGCCGGGGAAAAGAGCCATCTCGTAGTCGAGCCTGGCGGCCCCCAGACTTTTCCAGACTCGATTGCCTTGCTGCACCGCCAACCAGCTCGTAAGCCGCGCCGAGTACAACTGCACTTCAGCCGGCGTGCGCGCAAAACTGTGGAGCTGAGCTGCCTGGCGAAACGGCAACAGGAATGGGAGCAGCAGCAGCGACGCCACACCCAACGTCAGAATCAGCCGCAACCAGAAAGAGCGGTCACGCCAAACTCGATAGGTCTGCAACAGAACGAGTCCGGAAAGCGCCAGCGGAAGCAACGTCAGAATGAACCACGTAACACAAGTCAGTGCGTTCATGAAGAAGACGACACCCAGCCACGCCGCGCGTCGCCGGCTGTTCGTGCGCGCGAAGAGAATCAAAGCCTCGAGCAGCAACGGAATCCAGCCGGCGAAGATCAACGGCAAGTGAGAAAGGTGATCGAACCGGTAAGGAATGAAGGCGAAGAAAATGCCCGCGGCCCAGCCCACCGCCAGCGAACCTGAGAGCGTTCGCCCCAATCGAAACATACCGTAGCCAGTAAAGGGAAAGCTCAGAAAGGCCGCGATGCTGTACACCGTCAAGGGCCGCAGACCAAGCGCAAACAAAGGAAAGAAGACTAGTGCTATGCCGTAGTCATTTTCTCCAAACGCCAGTGTGCCTTTGTAAGGATAGAAGATCGTGGCGTCAAAAAGGTGGCGCGGGTCATGGAACGTCTGGTGATAGTCCCACCAGAGAAAGTAAGCGTGAGCGTAGGAATCGCCTTCATCAGCCACCGAATCTCGCAGGTGCGTGATCCACGGCCACGTCATCACTGCCGTCAGCACGAGAAAGCCGGCAACGATCAGTGCTTCGCGCCGGAGAGTGCGCGCGAAAGGCGCGAAGGTCTTTTGCTGTTCAGTGGCTGTTGGCAATACTAGTGTAGTGTTTCTAAAGTTCGCGTAACAAATGGTTGTTCGGTTCTCAGTCCCAGAGGGACGAAATATTTATAGAGCCGAGTTCAAGAAGAACTCTGAAGCTCCGGAGGAGCGAC
>Ga0179594_10000068_pt1 | contig 42569 bp, 24 predicted proteins | sample CZOMad1_1_08_16f_FD_148625 | JGI IMG/M metagenome (GOLD analysis project Ga0179594, IMG submission 148625) | Vadose zone soil fungal communities from Angelo Coast Range Reserve, California, USA - CZOMad1_1_08_16fungal (Illumina Assembly) | ecosystem: Environmental > Terrestrial > Soil > Vadose...
GCATAAAGATCGTTTGATCCTTTGGCTCATGATCGGCCGCGCCCTGTTTTAATCCTTCTTCAATGAGCGCGTAAGTTAAGTAACCATGGCCCAGCTTCGACGCCTCCCACGCCGCCTGATAACTTTGCGCGGCAGTCAGGATGTACATGCCTTTCTCGTATGCAAGTTGCGCCAGGCCCTTCGAATTCATCGGACCGCGGCGCTTTTCTTCGGAATCCAACGCCTGTCCACTGTTGCAGGCATCGATAACCATCAACAGTCTCCCGGCATCCACCTGCTCGAATGCTGCTTCAAGTTCCCGGTCAGAGATGCTGTGCCGAAGCAGCTCGTTGAGATCCGCCGCGGATAGCCGCATTCGTGGTCCCTGATAACCCAGGTCATGAGGAATCAGATAGAACCGCTGTTGCCGGGCGGCGCCGTGGCCTGAGAAATAGACGATCACGGCGTCTTCAGGCTGGGCCTTTTGCGCCAATTGAGCGAGCGCCTGACGAATATTCGACTTGGTCGCCGCTTCATCATAAAGCCGGATCACTTCGACTCGTTCGTAGTTTTTCAGCGTCTCCTGCTGATGTTTGATCTCTGCGGCAAAGTTTTCAGCGTCGGCGACCGCGTATTTCAGATTGTATTGCTGATTACTGTAGGAGTCGATGCCAACCGCCAAAATGTATGCTGTGCCCGAACGCTTCAAGGTCTCTGCGCCTTTGACGGTGAGTTCCACGTCAGCGCTCTTGATGTTGTCATGGTTAAAGGCATAAGCGGTGAAACGGTTTTCTCCGGAAACGATTGTCACAGTAGCTTCGAGGGTAACCTCGCTTTGCCCTTTGAGTACGTCGCCGTGCCAGACTTTGACGAGCGAGCCGTTGCGGAATAAGCGCACATCCTGCGCGCCACTGCCTCGCTTGTCCGGCGCTGCTTCGTGCGCTTCAGTCACGGCAACTCTGAGGCGCATTTCACGAGTGCGCAATAGGCCATCGCCGCTTTGCCAATCAACGCCGCTCAATTTCAGTTGCGGCTGGCGCCGATCGATCTGATCGATCTTTCTGGTCGCTGGAAATCGATTGCCCGACATGATGTCGGCGAGCAGGTCCGGAGAATAGAACTCATTAAAGAAGACTTCCACGGGCGCGACGTTAAGCACGTCTTCCGGGAAACGCCAGAGCAGTTTGTTCCAGGCTCCGGTGGTGCCGTCAAATCGGCCATTCGGCGCCACCACCAACCAATCGTTCTGGTCCAGCAGCGCAAGACTGGCTATCGCTTCACCGCTCTCGAAATCCCAGAGCTTAATCAGACCATCACGTCCGAGAGTAACGAACGTCTTGCCGTCCGGGCTGAAGTCAGCCGCTTGTGGGTCTTCGGATCGATCGTTTAAGAACGACAATTCCCTGCCGGTGGCAATGTCCCATAGTTGGATCCGCGCGCCATTCGTATGGATTACATAACTAAGCAGCGTCCGGCCGTCCGGGCTAAAGAAAGGCAACGCGACCAGATCTGCGCCCACTGCCCGAGAGCCGACATCAAACGTCTGCACCTTCTCGCCGTCGGCGACTCGCCAAAGATCAATCCGCAAACTTGCGCCCGCGAGCAATTTGCCGTTCGGGCTAAAACCGATGCTTGGTTGTAAGCTCGACACACTGAGCGCTCGCCTGTACCGCAAGCGATTAGTCGCCAGGCTCCAGACTGTTATCGCCATCTCGCTTTCAGAATCTTCTGAGGTCAGGCCGCCGTTGATGCTCGCCAGCAGTTTCCCATCAGGACTGAATTGCACTGAACGAGAGAAGCCGGTACTCACGCGACGAAAAAGCTTTCCGGTGGCTACGGTCCACAGCTCGACGGTTTTCTCATTCTTCACACTGGCAGCCATCAACGAGCTGTCAGGACTGAATTCGATGAATTTGATTTCGCCGGCCAGACCGTTGATTGAGCGTAGCAGCCGGCCCGTTTCCAGGCTCCAAAGATCAATTGAAGTCTGGTCGGGAGCTTGATCGCTGCGCTTTTCACCGGCCAGGACTTTGCCATTGGGCGCAGTGCTCAGCGTCCAGTCGGTCCGGAACCGGCCTTCCAGAGTGCGCAGTTCGGTTCCGGTTTCCACATCGATAACAGTGACTGTGAAGTACTTGCCAAAATCATTCGGCTGTCCGCTGCCTGGCGTCTGCTTCTTGAACAAGAGAGTGCGACTGTCTTTACTGAAGTCGAGAAACTCTCCGTTAAAGGTGCGCGGTTCGGCGCCGCTGACTAACCCCCACAAAATGAAAGACGGAGGGACATTCTCGATCAGATTGCTTTTGCTAATCACCAAAGAACTGCCGTCCGGACTGAAAGAGACCTGGTCCAACTTATGGTTGTAACCACTGAGAGCGCGAATCTCTTCGCCGGTGCCCACGTTCCAAAGATCGACAACGCCCACATCACTGCCGCTTGCCAGTGTCCTGTTATCAGGACTGAAAGCGACTGAGGGAATCTTTCCATGCGTTGTCTCGATGGTGCGAATGATTTGACCGCCGGCAACATCGACGAGTTCGACGACTCCGTGGTCATTTATCTGTTTGTCCCAACGATTGCCGGCAAATGCCAGAACGCGCGCGTCGGAACTGAAGCTGAGATCTTCTGCAAAAGACAGGCTTGAGTTGATGCGGGACAACGTTGCTCCAGTAGCCACGTCCCAGAGCGAAAGGATCACCTTACGATCTTCGTCAGAGTAACCAGCGAGGATTTTACCGTCCGGACTGAACGCCAGAGTGGAACCGCGAATCAGTCCTGGGCCATCGATTGTCTGCAGAACTTTCCCGCTAGCCGCATCACGCAACTCAATGACGTCGTGGCGGTCATCCTTCTTAGTCGTCTTCGCGAGGATTCGATTATCGGGACTCAACAGACCATCGACCTTCACCGCATGGTCTTCCATGAAGAAGAATGATGAGGCCTCGTACTGGTCGATGTGCTGCTGAGGTTGGACCTGCACTTTGCCGCTGGTTACTTCCCAGGTTTGAGTCCGCGTTACGTCCGCCGGTGGCGAGCCTTCCCTAACCTCGACCGCAGCCGCTACCAGACGGCCATCCGCACTGAACCCGATCGATTGCGGTGCTGATTGCGGTTTCAATGTGCGAATGATTTGTCCAGTCGCAAGGTTCCAGACCTTGATTGAGTCATCAAAGCCGGTCGTCGCTAAGAACCTCCCGTCGGGGCTAAGATTGATCGGATCGACAGTGGGGATAGTCAGCAGCAACCGGCCGGTCTCGACCTCCCAGAGCTTGACGCTGAAGGGACTGAGGAACGCTTCCTTATCGCCGCGCGTAACCAGGATCTTGCCGCCCCGGATGAAACCAACCACGCTGGCGGAATCATTGTGCCCGACCTGCATTACGAGTTCGGGCTTCTGTCCCCACACGACAACGGTGGCTTGCAGGCTCAGAAAGAGAAGAGCTAAGAAATGAATCCAACGGCTCATCTTGTGGCTTCCAGCCTGCGGAGCAGGCTAAAGACAATCATCTGCTTTTGTGACGCCACTAATACTGCTCGTGCTGCAGTTCCAGCAAGCTAACCAGTACTGCCGCTTTACCCTTGATGGTTGTCTGCTTTTTTGACATGTCTGTCTGCACGTCCGGCTTCGCCGAAGCATAGCGAGCGACCAGGTTGCGCACCGTGTTAATCTGCGCCGGATCGCTGATCACCAACTTATTCTGCGCTGCATCTTTGAAGATGCCATCCAGTTCCGCCAGTGGCTGTGCCGACCAGATAATCCATAATTTCTCGGCGCCCTTATATTCGTTGAAGACATACTGCCTGGTCTGCATCATCTGTCCCGCCGCCAACTGCGCCACGCCACTATTGTTCGCCGGTGTCGGGAACAATACGTTGTAGACAACGGTTCGGTTTGGCCCCGCGCCTTCGTTGAGGAGGTAGAGTGCGCCCGCTTGTGCCGGTGTGATGTTCAAGCGAAACTCCCATCCGTTGCCGTAGATCTGTTGTCCGACCGATTCGAACGGATCGCCCTGTTGCTGATACTGATTCGTCTTGGGGTCTTTGACCATCTTCTGTACTGTGAGGCTATAGCTGAGCGTGCGCTCCGGAGTCATTGCGGACTTCAACGCAAAATAGCCGGCCACACTGATCACCGCCAGCAACACAACCGACGCCGCGATAATCAGCGGACGCTTGCTTGATCGTTTCTTTACTTCCGCGGGCGGACGCAGTTTCGCCGGCACCTCGGCATTACCGACTTCGTCCGAGTAGAGATTGTAAACATGGACCAGCACACCATGCTTGACTTCGGCCTGGCCCAGATCGTGTAACTGCCCGGCCCAGCGACCCAACTGGCCCAGGTCGTCGGCGACTCGTTTTGATAAAAGAATGTGTCCGTCATCGCCGACGTCCATCACCCGTTGCGCGGTGTTGATGCCGCCGCCGGCCACATTCATATTCGCGTTGATGTCCGCGATGCGGTACACCAGACCGCTGTGCACACCCATTCGCAATTTGATCGCCGGATTATTTTTCAAAGCACGACTGATCTCGACGGCGCAGCGCACTGGCGCTTCCGGATCACCAAAGAAGCTCAAGGCCATACCGTCGCCGGTGGGCAAACGCAGCAACTGATTGGCGGCCTGCGCGCGCTGGAACTCTTGCGTGTTGCGAACTATCTCCTGCAGTTCCTGCAAACGCTCGGACTGCTGGTCGATCATCAACTTCGAATAGCCGACAATATCCGTGAACAGCACGTGCGCGGTTTCCAAAGTCGGTTGGGTCGGTCGCCTTGCCTCAGCCATCGTCGACTGTGCCAGTACTGTCTCTGATGCCGGGTCGTTTCTTGCTGCTTCGAGAGTCGGCGCGCCAGAGACATTCCCGGTCGTGATCCCGGTCCCGGCGCTGCGGGTCAGAGCGTTGGCGAGCTGATCGCCAAAATCCTGGGCCCGTTGGTACCGGGCTCCCGGCTCGAGCGCGAGTGCCTTGAGAATAGCCGCCTCAGCTTCCGCCGATAAGCTGGGCCTGAGATCGCCAGGCTTCACTCGCACACCGGCGCGGTGCATGTCGAGCAACTGAAACATCGATTCCGGATTAAAAGGCCGGCGTCCGGTCACCATCTCATAAGCGATCACGCCCAGCGCATAAATATCGCTGGTGGGGCCGAGAGGTTTTGCTTCAAGTTGCTCGGGGGACATGTAGATCACCGTGCCGGCAGCCATTCCGGTTGCCGTGCTGACGCCGGAAACCGAGTCGGTAACCTTCGCAATGCCAAAGTCGATGATCTTGACCTGCTCTCCGGTGGCGGTTTGGCGCAACATGATGTTTTCGGGCTTCAGGTCGCGGTGCAAAATCCCCGCTTCGTGTGCCGCGCTAACGCTGCGTCCGACTTGTCGAATAATGTTGGCCGCTTCGTGTAAATTCATCCCCTCGGGCTTAAGCCGTTCGCGCAAGTTGGATCCTTCGACGTACTGCATCACCAGATAGGGCGTGCCATCGTCCAGCTTGCCGGCGTCAAAAATGCCAATCACGCCCGGATCGTCGAGTCGAGTAAGCGACTCGATCTCCTGCTGAAATTTCTTGACCACCCAGTCGTTCTTCAGAGCCTCTTCGAGCAGCACTTTCACCACCACCGGCCGAGAATGCAGTTCCGGCTTGTCGCGTGCCAGGTAGACCGCGCCCATGCCTCCGCGTCCTAACTCCTTTTCAATCACGTAACGGTCACCCAGCTTCAGACCGATCAGGCTTGCCTTTGCTGGAAGTGCGGGTTGGGTTGAGGTTGTGGCTTGATTTTCGTTAGGGGGGTCCGCTCCAGCTTTCATCGGTCCGCATCACCAGTTTAGCGAGGTTTCGATAAAGATTTGCAGATGCTTTGGAGACGAGAGTCTATGACAGCTTTGCGGTTTTGTCACCCGCGAGCGCCACCCGGGAGCGTCACCCGGGAGCGCGGACATCCTGTCCGCAGCGAGCGCGTCAGCGCGAACAGAGCGGTGCGGTGCAGCTTTCCGAAACGGCGGGCAGGATGCCCGCGCTCCCGGGCGCGCTCCCGGTGTTGACCTCACGAAGTCACGTCGGCGAGCGCGTGCAGCCCGGCAAATGGTTCGGCTTGATCGGGGGCCACCATCAGCGCTTTTAGAGGATCCTTGAGGGCGTCAGTCAGGAAGGCGGCAGTTCGTTCCTGACGCGTCTTGCTATTGAGTCGCTTGATGATCGCATAGTCGATCGCAGGTTTGGCGAGATCGACAACCAGCGTCGAGCCGCCACAGAAGTTTCGCGGTTCCGACGCTCCCGGGACCTCAAGCTTTGTTGTCTGCATTAGCGCCATAATGATTTGCGGCACATGCTGCCCGTCGGGACCGACACGCAGCGAGCGGCGCAATTCATGAACTTCAAAACGGATCTCCCCATCTTCACTTGGAACCAACCCCAACACTTCGGCAAAATCCGGAGCCGCTTCAAAGACACTCTTGAGTGCCCCATGAAGTTCGATCCGCTGCTCCCAGGTCTTTAAGAACAGAGCTTCGCGATCGCTAAGGTAGAAGCAGGCGTCGGCATAGCGCTTCAGTTGCTCTACGATGGTTTCGTATCGAGGCGGCGGTTCGCGCAGATCGAGTCCCTGCCAGCGCAAGGTGTCGACCGAAAGCGTATCGAGATCCAAAGGATACATGCCACGCTTACGGAACGCTTCGACGAACGCGACCCGGTAGTTGTAAGGATCGTCTCGAACCAAATCAAAGTCGGCGGTGATCAGACCGCGCAGGTATTCGCCAAAGGTAATATCGAACGGCGGCAAGTAATCCAGAGCCCGAATGCAAATATTCAAGACGTGCCCGGCCGACTTTGACGCCTCGTTCGCCAGTCGATGGACCAGATCCGGATGGATCGCGCCGGCGGGTAACACCCCGGTGCCACCAGTGTAAATGCGCAACAAGTCTGCGATGCGCGTTCGGTAAATCGCCAGGAACGCATCGAAGACAGCGGCCACCAGCAGGGCGCCACGTGAATGCGGCGCGAGGATCTTTTGATAGTCCGACGGATCGGGTTTGATCCTGGTCCAGACGCCATTCGCGTCGATCTTACCGATGGCGTCCCGGAGCGCGCCGCGTCCTCCCACAGCACGGCCAAACTGCACCGCCAGGCTCCCCAATATCGACTCGGCCTCCAAATCTCCGCGCGTCTCGGTAATCACATTTTCGAGAATCTCTGGAATCGTAAAGTGCTGCATCAAGGCCACGATATCGGCAAAGCCCTCGTGGAACGCGAGCATGTCTGGGTTCGTAGCCTCGTTGAACCGCCGGTGAATCCCGTCGAGAATCGCATGCGTCGTCTCGTGCGCGACGATGTCCTGTGACAGGCAGGCATAGACCATGCTTCCCGGCACATGGTTTCCCGGATCATTTGCGGACGCTTCGAAGTAGCCAAAAAGCAGGCCTGGGTCTGCCGGATTGGCGGAGCCGTTCTGCGGGCTATAGAAGGCATTGGCCTGGTGCAAGGCATGCGGTCGCACCTGCAGTCGGCGAACAAATCCCTTATCGTCAAAGGGCTTGCCGGGAATAATCCGCGGTCGCCACTGCACCGGCCGGCCCAACGCGCGTTCGAAGTGCTGGATCGTTTTCATGGCCACGGCGTAAGTCATTTGCTGATGAAAAGCGGGATTGCCTTCAGCAGCAGGACAGCCGTCAGTTGCGATCAGACGCGGATCGTTAAGATCAACCGGATCATACTTCTTGCCGGCAGCGTCTTCATCGACGACTTCCAGATACTCGCCCTTCGGTCCAGGTTCGAGCGCTTCCCACCTGACTTTCAGCGCCACCTCGCTGATCGACGCAGTGTCCAATTGAGTTGAGAAGCTCGGATCCACGGCGTAAGTGCGCAGCCGTCGATAGGGCGGATTGGAAATCTTGTTGATGCACTCAGTGACTGGACGAACTGGCGGGACGACCTGCGGCGGCGCTCCGGGGACTGGTCCACCAGCCAACGCCGTGTAGCGATCGGCGAGGTGTTTCCTCAACGCGAGCGAAGCACCGTCGTCATGTATGACTGCCTCCATGAACTTGCGAACGACCTTAGGATCATCATTCTGCGCCTCTGGGTCGGCGATGATCTCTTGCAAGTCCTTGTTTGCCAGGTAGCGCTGTGTAAGTTCGAGATTGAACATCTCCTCGCGCGGTGGCGGATCGGTTAGACCCAGTCCGGTGATCACGCGAAAGAACGAGAAGGAATCGTTGTCCGCCGGCGTTTGCGGCAAGTTGAGATTTGGAAACACAGTTAGGGCGGCGTGAGCCTGCAGAATCCCATTTCCAAAATGCTGCGGATTGACTGCCTTGTCTTTAGCAGTCGCAAAGAGTGCATTGCGCACTGCTTCCACTCGGCGCCAGTCGCGCGGGAGAGCGTTTTTGTAAAGCTCATAATAGAGAGCGACGGCCGCTGCCACTTGTGGCGTTGCCGCAGATGTTCCCTCGCCGTTCTCACGAATTTCCGGGCTCGCATGAAAGACTGGCCAGGGAATGTTAGGAGTGTAGGTGGCAATCGCATCACTCATGCAACTGTCCGGGCCCCAACTGCCCTGCAAGTTTCGGCCGGTAATGCCATCGTACGGCTGACCATTCGCCATTACGCCGCATACCGCCAGCGCGCGATGATACCGCGCCGGATAAACCACGTGACGTGAAGGCAGACCTTCAATGTTATTTCCCGCAGCCGCACAGATGCAGATTCCCGCTTCGTAGGCTCGGTTGACCGCCTCGCTCCACGACCTTGACGGCAATCCGCCCATGCTGATTGAGACGACGTCACAGCGATTGTCGATGGCAAAGTGCAGCGCCTGCGCAAAAGCGCTGACGTTGAAAAGGACCACCGAGTTAGCAATCCGTATCGGCACAATCTCTGCGTCCGGTGCACCACCAAGAAAATCATTCGAGTTGGGCACTCGAGTTCCGGCCAGGACTCCGATTGTGCCGGTGCCGTGATCAAGATTCTTGGGCAGCAAATTGATCGTCGTTGGCGCTTGCGCCAGATTGGGATCGGGATCGCCGTCGACGAAACTGTGTTCGAGCGGAATGTGATCGGGACGGGCAATATGCGTCCGGTCATAACCGGTATCGATGTGCGCGATGCGCGTGCGCGGATCCGAAAACTGCACCGCGGCACGGGCCGAACCCAGTTGCGTGTAGTCGTCCAGCAAGTGCCAACCGAATGACGGCGCCTGGCCGAATGGGCCAGTCACTTTGTTGTTATTTGGATCCTGGCCAATGTGCGCCGCCGGAGCGGCGTCGAGCGCCAGACCGGAAGACGCCTCGCTCCCGTCGTTGAAACTCTGCACCAGGTCGGGTTCGGCGAACAGAACCGCTGACTCGTCGACGCCGAGTTGATCCGCGACACGCGCATGGGCGAGATCCCAGGGATTTGGTCCGGCAGCGTCAGGCAAATCAGCGAGGTACCAAGACGGACCGCCCGCCAGACCGCCCGCCAAACCGCCCGCCAAACCGAACGTACCGGCCTGCGGACCGACATCATGCAACGGCCGCAAATTGGCTCGCGGAGCAGCAGCGGCCAGCGCAACCGTCGGCAGCAGCTTTACCAGGATACGATTTGAATTTGCCATCAAAGCCCTCCACTAGTAATGCATTTCGTTAAGAATTTATTTCGATAGGTCGGTGTCTTAATTTGCCTTTGCGGCTTCGTCTCTTTGCGCTCTTTGCGTGAGCCTATCGTGCAAATACAAAACATTTCACGCAGAGGCGCAAAGAGGCAAAGGCGCAGAGACTGAAAGTAAGACATTACTTTCGATAGACCATTCTTGAAAGCTTATTGCCTGTTAATAATTACTCGTCGGGACGTCTACAACGAAATCTCAACGCACTTTGCGTTCGTTTGCGCGCGTCGCGGTCGCCGGATCGTTCCGATCCGTGCGCCAGGTTGGATGATTGAAGTGGATCACAAAATCTCCGTTATAAGAAACGACCGCGTTGTCGAAAGTGAGTTTGCCGATGCGTTGCCAATTGCTGAACTTGAACCGCTGAAAAAGTCCCGGACCATGCTTTGAACTGTCATTGGTGACTTCGATGTTGAACGTCAGGGTGCGTTTGGGCGTTGCTTCGCCGCGATCGAAAATCTGGGCCATCACTTCGTCGCGAAAATCCAACCCCTCGCCGGCAATTCTGGGTTGTTCGTCTGCGACCAGCAGCCGCATAAACTTCGGGCACCTGGTCGGCTCACCTTCCGGCTTTCCCAATTCCGCGATTTGATAGAGCTGACGTTGCCCCGGTTCCTTGTCGACGATCTGAAACACCAGCCCGGTAATCAGCAGGATGGGAATGCCTAGCCCGCGGCGGGTCCCGGTGACATCGGGAGCGTTGCGCAACTCGGCATCGTTGATGTGTTCGGTATGGTCGCCGCCAATATCCTGCTGCGTAAAAAAGCTGGCGGTCTTGAGCGGCTCCGCGTGGTTCGCGTCGGTCGTCGGAAAGAGCTTGCCCACCAGCGCCAGCGAACGAGCATGACCGCGCCGCGCCTCCGTGCAACAAGTGGAATAACGTCCCACCAACAGCGCCTCACTACCCTTCTGAAAATAGCCGGAGTATTCAGTCGCTGCCGTGATCTCCCAGCGCCCGGTGAGGCACACACCGTTCGGGTGCAGCAAACGACGGAATCCTTTTCGCTCGGCTCCCCAACGCAAGTCTGCGTGCGAATCCACGGCTCTTTCGACCGCCTGGCGGAAGAGATATCGCTTACCTAAAGGCAGAGCACCACGCAAAAAACTCGACAGCGTCGCCTTGTAAACCGGCAATCGCTGATTCGTGTCGCCCCAAACTGCCTGGTAAGGATTCGCAAAGATTGCGTCGCGCACCTCAGCGAAGCGCGAGCCCTGGTAGGCGCGGTCTTCATCGGTGACTTCTTCATTTCCAAAATAGTCTGGTTTCATAACTCACTCAATCGCCGTGGTGTCCTGATTTCGTTTTGTAACGCAAGCTGTAAGACCACCCCAGCGGGGCTGCCCCGCCGGGGACCCCGGGCTTGCGCGCGCGTTGAATCCCATCCGCCCAGTCGCAAACTAACAGTTGCGTTACAAACCAGGGCACTACCTCCCCGTTGGGCTCACTCACGCTGCTCTGTGTCGATACAAGCCCCAAAGGACGAGCAGACACACCGTCACCATCGCAACTGATGACAAGACCAACCCGGCGGTTACGACGTTCTCTTGCCAGGCCGCGGCTGGATGTCCCGAGCCGGCCAAAGCCGTTAATCGATTCGTCGCAAAGGCTGCTGCCAGAAACGTCGTGCAAAGGTTCGCGTATGTGCCGAAGATGACCAGGGAGAAAGCCGCCTTGTCAAAGGCCTGTGGCAAATCCAGCTCGGGCCAAATCGCTCCAAGGGCGATGAGAAACAGACCGCCAAGCAAGCCGACCAAATGAGCACTGAGCCCCATGCGCGGGTTGGCCAGCATGGGAAAGATCATCCCCGTCACCAGGGCCAACAGAAAGAGCAAAATCCCGGCGCTAAACAAGTGACGACGGCGCTTTTCTTTCGACAACTCTGCCTCCTTTCAAGTGTGTGTCTTGATTTGAAATTCTCTGCGTGTACTCTGCGGCGTCTTCTTAGAAACACATCTTCGGAATTGTTCCGTTTAGACAGGGCACTTGTGCCCCGCTGCCTCGGCGGACAAGTCCGCTATCTAAACGGAGTAAGGGATGAGTCGTTTCATCCTGATATCTGCCCCTCTCAAGACGGGCTGAGATGCTCTGCGGTGAGCGTATTTTGATTTTGGTTCACCGCAGAAACGCAATCTGATTATCTTTGCACCAGGCGCGAGCGGTCTCCACACCCAGTTCGACAGCCTCTCTGAAACGACGCTTGCGGAAGTTGAAGAGGTAGTGCAGCGCGACTTCCGATCTAAGTTCACGAACAATAATGCGCCGTCCGAACTCGCTGCCCTCGCCCCGCTCAAGCGCCGTGTTGTTGGTCTCGATGCGCGCCAGCATCCGTTTGTAGCCACCGTTGGTCGTCGCTTCGAACACGCCGAAGAAGTTACCGATGAAACCGTTGAGCCATTTGCCACGCGAACTCGTGGTCCAAATCACCCAAAGCTCATCGGCGCCACGGCGGATAGCCTCTTCAAGATTGCTTGCGGTATTGAATACTGCGTCGATGTAAGTATCGCCGTCGATGCGCACGGGCGGAAACCAAATCGGCAGTGAGCCGGTGGCAATCAAAAAGTCTTCCGTCAACTCGGGCCCTGTAACCGGGCGCAAATTGTGTTTCGAGAAGTTGTAGACGTTGAACGTGGCCTCGCGGCCGCCGGCGCGAATCTTATCCCAATCGAGCCCCCACTCGGGAAAGAACTTCTTGCGAAAGGCATTGAGGGTGAACAGCGATTCGGCATAGAACAACTTCGGGAGCTGGGACCAGTTCAAACCAACGGCGGCCAGCGGCCGGAAAGCACGCCAGTGATCGGCGATCTCAGTGCCGGTCATTCCCTGCGCCCACATCGCAAGATTGAAGGCTGCGGCGCTGACGCCATCCCCATGATCGAATTCGATGCCCACTTCATCGAGCCACACCTGGAGCACACCTGCCTGAAACGCGATCTTAAGACCGCCACCGGCGAGCATCAGCGATCGTTTCGGCATCAGTGCATCCTCAATTTCACCAAAGCCAGCAAAGTGTCTGAAAAAGCAAAATCGCCACAGAGACCCAGAGTCACAGAGAATGGAAAGGACCAGAATCAATCGGAACTGCCAGCACATTCTCACTCATTCTGTTTCAGCTTTCTCCGTGTCTCCGTGTCTCTGTAGCTAAACCTGGTTTCTCTTCAGCCCTCTCTTAGGACGCGTCTTTGAGAATCGCATCGGCTGCCTTCTCGGCGATCATGTAGATCGGCATGACCACGAAAAATCCCGGGATTCTGGGGAACACCGACGCGTCGACCACCCGCAGGCCCTTAACGCCGCGCACGCGAAACTGCGAATCGAGTACCGCATCCGGATCATCATCCGCGCCGATCTTACAGGTGCAGGACGCGTGATGACCCCAGGCGCGATCCTCAACGAATTTGTTGATGCCCTCGTCAGTTTCGAGATCGACACCCTTCATGCAATCGGGATGAAGCGGCAACCGGTGCGACGCTTTCTTTAGTAATCTGCCGATTAGGCGCACACCTTCACGCATCGCCTTCAGATCCTTTTCCGCATCCTCAGTCAGCTTGCCATTTTCATCGCGCTCGAAATAGTTGAAATGAATCTTGGGCGGATCGAGCGGATCCTTCGAATTGAGCGTAACGCGGCCGCGAAAGCGAGCGTGCCCTTTCAACAGCAGCCAGGTCCACTTGTCGTGTGGTTGAGCCACTGCATCAAGCGACCAGCCGGAGTAGTAGCCGGTAAAGGAACCGGGCACGCCAAAGATGAACAAGTCGGGCTCGTCATTCTCTGCCACACTGGATTTGGCGGTGAACCCGATGACGGCGCCATTAGTAGCATAGAGACCTGTGCCGCCGCTGCCCCACTCTTTGAGATACTCGTCGCCGTCCGGAAGTTCATCAGTTGGACCACCAAACGTCGCATTCTTCAACAACGGGAAGATGGCGCCCGCCTGAGCGACAACTCCGACCTCATAGCGATCCTGCAGGTTCTTTCCCACGCCGGGAAGGTCTACGCGAACCGGGATGTTGATTTCCGCTCGTTCCAATTCTGCTCTCGGTCCGATACCGGAAAGCATGAGCAACTGCGGAGTGATGTATGCTCCGGCAGAGATAATCACCTCGCGCTTTGCTTTTACTTCTTCGGGTGGTCCATCCGGTTTTCCAAAACGGGTCGGATCGCGATCGGCCCGGTACAATCGTTCGCCGCGCAGATAGCGGACGCCCACGACCCGCAACGGATCCGCGTCATCAAAAATAAGCTCAGTCACGTGGCAATGCGTGCGCACTTCAAGGCGTCCGGTCGCTGCGCCCGCCGCCACTCGCTCCCGTGTTCCGGCCCGTTGCCCCTTCTGGTCAATTGCCATGGGCACCATGAAGACTCCAAAGCCATGACGTTTGAGCACTCGCAGATCGTTCGGATCGAATTTCGCTTTCCAGTGTGCGTCGCTGAGGAAGAAGGGTCGATCCCACCAATGGATCGGCAATTTTCTCTTATTAGCGACAAAAGCATCGATGGCGATCTCGCCGATCGAGGGATCGAGGTGCCGAAAAGCGTCACGGCCCAGGCCGAGAACGCTGGCGAAACGGGTTGCCAGCCAGCCATCCTTGCCATGGCCGGCGGCCGGAGTCGTATCGTGCCGCCAATGTTCGACCCGCGCAAAATACTTGTCCATTTCGCGCGGCGTCCACGTTCCATCGCCCGTTGCTTTTTCGATCGTCTGCCAGTCACTGTCGTGTGGCCGGATGATAATCATCGCGTAATGCGCGGTGCATCCGCCGACAGTGCGCGCACGCGGATAATAAACCCCGTGGCGCCCGGCCTTTCGCTCGACCAGGTACTTTGGATCCTGCTCCTGCCGCTCTTCGTCTGCGTAGTGACGGACATAGAAATCGAGACGCATGTCCTGGTCTTCGGTGGCGCGTCCATGGAACACGGGTACTTTGTAGTTCCAGTTCGGTTTCTTCGGGTCGGCGTTTGGGTCGTCAGTGCCACCGGCCTCGAGCAACAAGACCTGTTTTCCGGCTTCCGCCAGGCGGGCGGCGAGTGGACCACCACCCGCGCCGGAACCGATTACGATGTAGTCAAATTCGTCGCTCATAGTTGATCCTCTTCCAAAGTCTCAAGTCTCAGGCCCCAGCTCCCAGGTCCGGCTTGGGACTTGGGAGCTTGGACTCGAGACTCCCTAGAACGTTTTCAAAAACTCGATCAGCGCTCGTTTATCGGCATCGCTCAGGGCCGGTTCGTTGTCATAGCCGGTGCCAAAGTAGTGTCCGCGGTTGACGATGTAGTCCGGGCACTTGCTCAAACTCATCAACCGGGGAACCAGCGGTGTAAAGATCTGCTGCGCCCGGTTGTTGTAAGCATCCTCACTCTCGTTGGCGCGCCGTGGGCCAAGCGTAGCCAGGTCGCCCTTGATTTTGAAGATGACCTCTTTCAAATCGCGGTCGTGTTTTACTTGCTCCGTCAGATTAGAACTCTCGGATAGGACGCTGAGATTGGCGAAAAGACCTACCGGCGTGTCTCGCGGAATCGGTCCTAGTTGCAAACCGCCGTCGTCAAACAGGCTCGGAAATAACCACGAACCCCAGCCGGCGAAACTCTCGGGCAAGTAGCCGGACGGAATGCGGATATAAGAGATTTGCGTAGTACGGTCTATCACACCCGGAAAGTCTGCGATATGTTTTTCGGCGAACTTCTGCTGGAGCAGGAAATCCTTGTCCCGCTTCTCGAGCCAGAGCATGGCCTCAATGCTGTCATCAAAAGCAGCCATCCGATTTTCGACGGATGGCGCCGGATTGTAATCGTCATTGGGCGCCGCGGGATTCAACCGGCCGACGGAGTTGTTCAGCAGGAACGGCGCAGTGGACCAGAGACTGATGAGGGATGCCGGCCGAGTATAGCCGCGCCCGCCCGCCGGCATGACGTAGTCCTGCGGATCGCCGGTGATGGGATCGTAAACCTTGATCGTGCCCACCGACGGCAGAGTCTTAAAAGTCTCGGAAGAGAAGTTGTCCCAAATGTTGCCGCGAATCGCATTCGTCGCCAGGGCGCTGCAGGCATTCGTTTGCAGCAGCGTTATTGGGACGCGAAATTCAGCCGCGAGAAAATTGCCGCCAAGAAAATCCGGCGCCTCGACAATCGCCCGCATCTTCGTTTTGAATTCTTCAGACTTGCTCCAGGTCCAGTATTCATCCCAGCATTGCAGGTAATCGGGGCCCGCGCAGCCGGTTGAATCGTAGATCTTTTTCGGCTGATCAGGTTTCGGCAATTTGCTTGAATGACAACGGGCGCAGTTTTCCGCGAACACCTCGCGGCCACGCTTGAGCACCGCAGGATCTTTCGCTAGATATTTATCGCCGCCGGGAGCATCCTTCAGTTTATGGGGCGTCGTGCTGCTCAAAAGGAATAGCGCCATGTTCGGTGTCTGTGTTTCCGTTGCGCCCCAGTAACTCGAGTTATTCTCGGCGACCGCTACTTCGATTGGAGTAACTTTCTTACCGCCCGTCAGCGGCTTGAAATGCAACAGCCATTCTTCGCTGAACAAACCAATGTTCAGGTAGACACGATTGAGCGCGCCCAGAACGCCCACAGAATCGGACGCGTCTTTGAGCACGCGCGGCGCAAGTACCGTGGCCGGCGGCGTGAAGAACGGGGCTAGCAGTGAATCTCCCGGTACATAGTCGTTAAATTGTTTGTTGTTGAGGGCGCCGCCAGAGAGCGTCTCTTTGCCGAACTGTTTGGCCTGAGCAAACCGTGGCCAAAGACTGTACATCGCGTTCATTGTCCGTGGGTTGTTGATGTTGTCGGTCGAGACCAGCGAGGTATCCAGGGTGCCAGGACGTGACGAGTGGAACATCTGGAAGATGTAATCGGCTGGGTTCGCGTCCCAATCAAAGATGCGATCGATCCAGAAATACTGCGCCCCCACGTTGGACGAGAGGTTTTCCCACTTCGGGTTTTCGGGATCGTCCGGCGGGTTGATCGGATTCGGCCCCACGTGACAGAAAGCGCACGACATGCCAACTCGATAGGGCTTGATCAGGTCTTTCTGTTTGTAGTAGGTCGGGTCGTCATAGTACCTCTCGGCATTCCACTTCTTTTCGGCTGCTTCGTCGAAATCCGGATTGGGAAATAAGCGGAGGCCGACGACGCCGGTCGCGTAACCGTAGAAAGATCCGACCGGCAGTTTCTTGCCATCGGCGAACGTGGCGCCGCGCGCACCGATCTTGACGCCCGGATACTTCGTTTCATTTTCAAAGGGATCAGTTGGACAGCCGGGATTGCGTTTGTCGAGCCAAAGGCCGAAGCGTCCCGGGTCCAGGCCCCTGGCCTTTTCAAAACAGGGTTCATTGACCAGGCCAAGATAGCTCCAGCGGTTGTCGCGGCTCGCCTTCAAGCCCTGATGTGACGAGATTGTTTTGAGCAAGTCGAGCGCGCCAAAACTCGCTACGCTGAGTTTGTCCCACAGGCGATCGTCGCCGCCGGTCCAAACCAGCCAGGTGTTGCGGCCTTTTATTTGATCCGCGCTGAACAGAAGAACGCCATTCGTCCGGTCCATATCATGAAAATAATCTTCGTCGGCAGCCCGAAAGGAGCTCGCCGTGCGGGTTGCCGTGCGCGCCTCGTCAAAAACCTTTCCCGGTTCCGGTCCCTTCTTGCCGCCGGACAGCCACCACCCTCCGAGAGACAGCGTCATTATTAAGACGACGCCGGAAAGCGCTAACACGAGTCTTTGCGTGCGCCGCGCAGAATATTTCAGTTGCGCAACTTCCTCTGAGCTTTTCTCGCTCAGACGCTGGGCCTCGCTTAGTTTCGCCAGATCCGGCAGCGGCTCCCAGGGCGCCTGGACCACGACCAGCCGCTCGGTCAGATTCGCACAGGCGGCCCCGATGGAGAGTTTGTCTCCGGTGCCGACACGCGCTGCAATCGCCTCGCCATAAGCGTAATCACTGTCATGCGGGATCTGGGTGGCATCGAAGTAATCGTGCAGCTTGCATTCATCCTCGTCCAGGTCGAACAGCTCGATAAATAATTCTTCGAAGGTTTGCTGATAGCCGACGATCTTCTTATTCGCCAGCGTTCCTCCTTTCCACCAGGCGGTTCGGAGTCGAGAGACCGTAGCATCTATGCGAGAGGCGAGAGGAAAGATCACCAGGCCACGTCCGTCGCGGGAAGACCGGCGATGCTCGGCGGCATTTTGGATTACTTTTACCAGGCCTTCGATGTTCTGCCGGTTGGGAGCAAAGACGCCGACCAGCTTCTCGGGCATAACGCGAGTGCAAATGCCGCTGGTATCGGTTAACCCGGTTCGGGAGTCAATCAGTACATAGTCGTATTCCTCCATCAGGTGTCGACGAAAGTGAGTGAAGAAACTCCCGTACTCAAGATAGAAGGTTTCCCAATCGAACTTTCTGACCCGGTTCGGATAGTCGGCATCTTCCAAACCGGCTTTGAGCAAAAACAGATTTGCGATCTCGCCTACCGGAAGGACGTACTTATCGAATTCCGCTTTGCGTCGAACCTCCTCATAGATCTCAAGCGCCTGTTCGGTGTGCGCCTGGCTCTCGGGCAGCCCGCCATCGGGAAAGCGCTCTCGGTAACTTCTGGCGGCTGCTTCGAGGTATTCCGTTAACCCTCGCGCCTTTTCAAGAGACTCGTCGGAGCCTTTCCTAATGCGGAGCACACCAGGTTTCCTGGCAAAATCATCTTCGAAGTAGCGGTACAGTCCCGGGGCCTCGAGGTCCCAGTCAATCATCAGCACCTTCTTATTGCGCTGCGTGGCCAGGATGTAAGCCACGTTAGCCAGGGCCATGGATCGGCCCGTGCCACCTTTATATGAGTAAAAGGTAATGATTTTGCCGGCTTCGCTGTCCACGGGATAGGTCTCAGCTAAATGGATTCGGATCGGTGAAGGTGGGTTGGTCGCTCAACTCTTCTATGCCCACGCTAAACTGAAAGTTGACGCAATCCTCGCAGGGATCCTTGACCTCGGCAACCAACTTGATAATTTGATCGGCAATCTCCTGGATCTTCTGCGAGTGTTTTATGTTGTTGAGTTGAGTGCGGGGCACAGAGACCCTTGAGAAGTCGACGGGCTTGCGCTTGAGCACCGCATTCCACTCACTGGCTGTCCGCCGCAGCGCAATCGGAATGATCAGACGGCGCTCTCCTTTGATTCGCAGTTGTTCCAACTTCTCCATCGCCTCATACTCAGCTCGGCACCAGTTGCTGTCAGGGTACTCAGGCACCATGATCGCGATCATGCACACGCTCTTGCAAAGTTCGCGAGAGATTTCCGTCGGATACGAAAAGCCGGGGTCGGCCTGAGTGTCCACGTAGCTGCGAATCGAGGTGTTCAGATAAAACTCCAGCCGCTCGCGGAAAGTCTCGACAAACTCCATGTAGAAATGGTTTTCGCCCGCCTTTTTCGGCGGCCGCTTGTAACTAATGAAGCATGCGTGTTCGAACGTTGTTCCCACTGGCGTCATATGGCTCTCCTGGCAACTTGGCTGATTACGCAGAGAAAAAAATTAACTTCCGCCCGCAGACCTGAAAATAGTCTCCCGAGAACGTTAGAAGGTTTTGAGAAACTCGATCAGCGCCTTCTTGTCCGGGTCGCTCAGCGGCGGCTCGTTGTCATAGCCGGTACCAAAGTAATGTCCGCGGTTGACGACATAGTCCTGGCACTTGCTCAAGTTCATCAGCCGGGGAACGAGCGGCTTGAACGCTTCCTGCGCCCGCGTGTTGTAAGCGTCCTCGCTTTCGTTCGCGCGTGGTGGTCCTAGTTTTACCAACTCCCCCCTGATCTTGAATATGACATCCTTCAACTCGCGATCGTGTTGCCAGCGCGCCCACCAACTCATCTCTTCGGGACGCACCAGCAAATTTGCGAGCAGCCCGACCGGCGTACCGCGTGGAATCGGCCCAAGTTGCAGGCCGCCGTCGTCGTCAAACAGGCGCGGGAACAACCAGGTGCCCCAGCCCTCGAGACTCTCGGGCAAGTAGCCGGAGGCGATGTGAATATGCGAGATTTGCGTGGTCCGATCGATCACGCCCGGAAAATCAGTAATATGTTTTTCGGCGAATTTCTGTTGCAGCACCGGATCCTTATCCCGCTTCTCGAGCCAGAGCATCTTCTCGATACCGTCGTTAAAAGCGGCCATCCGTTTTTCGACTGACGGCGAGGGATTGTAATCGTCGTTTGGTGCAGTTGGATTCAAGCGGCCCACGGAGTTGTTCAGCAGAAACGGCGCGGTGGACCAGAGACTGATTAACGATGCCGGTCGAGTGTAGCCACGCCCGCCCGCCGGCATGACATAATCTTTCGGCTCGCCGCTTACTGGATCGTAGACCTTGATCGTGCCGACCGAGGGCAGCTCCTTGTAAGTTTCGGAGGAGAAGTTGTCCCAGATGTTGTCGCGAATCGCGTTTGTCGCCAGGGGGCTGCAGGCGTTCGTTTGCAGCAAAGATAACGGGATCCGAAATTCAGCGGAGAGGAAATTCTTGTCGAGAAAATCCGGCGCGTCAACGATTGTCCGCATCTTTGATTTGAATTCCGGAGTCTTGGTCCAGGCCCAGTATTCATTCCAGCATTGCAGGTAATCGGGGCCAGCGCAGCCGGTCGACTCAAAGATTTTTTTCGGCTGATCAGGTTTCGGCAGCTTGCTCGAATGACAGCGCGCGCAGTTTTCCGCGAAGACATGCCGGCCGGTCTCGAGCACCTTGGCATCTTTCGTCAAATAGCTGTCGCCCTTGGGCGCGTCCTGCAGTTTGTGCGGCGCTGTGCTGGCCAGAAAGAACAGTGCCATGTTCGGCGTCTGCGCTTCGGTCGCTTCCCAGTAACCCGAATTTTGACGAGCCACGGCGATCTCGATCGGCGTCGTCTTCTTACCGCCGATCAACGGCCGGAAGTGCAGCGTCCATTCCTCGCTGAACAATCCAATGTTCAGGTAGACACGGTTGAGCGCGCCTAAAGCGCCCACCGAGTCCGACGCGTCCTTGAGCACGCGCGGCGACAGCACCGTGGCCGGCGGCGTAAAGAACTGGGCCAGCGGCGAGTTCGCCGGCACGTAGTCGTTGAATTGTTTGTTGTCGCGGCTTCCCGGGCTGGTGGGACTGAGCGTCTCCTTGCCGAAGACCTTGGCCTGATCGAGCCGCGGTCCCAGACCGTAGACAGCATTCATCGTGCGCGGGTTGTTGATGTTGTCGGTCGACACCAGCGAAGTATCCAGGGTGCCGGGTCGCGACGAGTGGAACATCTGGAAGATGTAATCGGCTGGGTCCGAGTCCCAATCAAAGATGCGATCAATCCAGAAATACTGCGCGCCGACGTTGGACGAGAGGTTTTCCCACTTGGGGTTTTCGGGATCGTCGGGCGGCTTGATCGGATTCGGCCCAACGTGACAGAACGCGCACGACATGCCCACCCGATAAGGCTTAATAAAATCTTTTTGTTTGAAGTAATTCACCTCGTTGTAGTACTTCTCGGCATCCCACTTGGCCTCCGCTGCTTGATCAAATTCGGGATTCGGAAACAAACGCAGGCCGACGACGCCGGTGGCGTAGCCATAGAAAGATCCGACCGGCAGTTTCTTGCCGTCGGCGAATGTGGCGCCGCGCGCGCCGACCTTGACGCCCGGATACTTCGTTTCATCTTCAAAAGGATCGGGCGCGCAGCCCGCTTTGCGTTTATCGAGCCAGAGCCCGAAGCGTTCCGGGTTCGGACCCGTGGCTTTCTCGAAACAGGGTTCGTTGACCAGGCCAAGATAGCTCCAGCGGTTGTCGCGGCTCGCCTTCAAGCCCCTATGCGACGAGATCGTTTTGAGCAAGTCGAGCGCGCCAAAGCTCGCCACGCTGAGTTTGTCCCACAGGCGATCGTCGCCGCCGGTCCAGACAATCCAGGTGTTGCGGCCCTGCACCTCGTTCGCATTCAGCTTCAGGATGCCGTCCTTCGTCTGGTCCATCTCGTGAAAGTAGTCCTCGGGCGCTGCCGAAAACGATTTTGCCGGACGATTAGCTTGTCGCGCCTCGTCGGGCACATGGCCGGGCCGCGGTCCCTTTGGCCACCACTGATAGATCATGAAGACCAGGACCACCACGAGAATACCGGCAATCACGAGCGGGTATTTGGATTTGGGTTTTGGCATGGAATGCGCTCCCTCCTTTTTGAGGATTATCCGGCCAGACAAAAGAGGTTCCGGTGGCACGGGCGGCGCGACCGGGTTCTATCGGTTCGCGCTCAACGATGCACGTGAAAACTACGATACAGCGGGTTAATCTCTTCAGCTCTTTGCAAATAGTGTTCGCCGGTATCGTGGCCGCCGACAGATCGATGGATCTGCGCCGCCTGGAAGAATAAATGTGCGTCCGTGGCGCCGGACGCCAGTGCCTGGTCCATCGTCTCCAACGCTTCGGCGAACTCGCCCGCGCGATACAGGGCCCAGGCCAGCGCCGCCAAAGTCGAAAAATTTCGCCGCAGCTCAATGTCCCGGCGCGCCCACTTCACCGCTTCGGCGCCGTCCTCGCGCACGTCCGAATAAAAGTCGACGAGGTGATGATAGTAATGAACGCCGCCGCGCTCGGTGGAATCGAGATAAGCCGTGAGTGCTTTTTCATTCCACGCTTCCGCTCGATCGCTGTGGCCCAGAAGAAAGTAAAGCTCGCCGAGTGCCTGTTGAAACTCAGGACGCGGAACGCGCTCGATAACTCGCTCGTAGAGGGCCGCAGCCTCGGCAAACCTTCCCTGCGCGCCGAGACATTCGGCTTTGTGATCGTCTACGAGCCAGTAACCGGAATACGCACGGTCGGCGCGGTCATAGTGAGCCCAGGCGTCTTCATATCGCCCCCGTCTCAACTTGAGCACGCCTCGCTGTAACTCGACCCAGGCGTAGTGCCGCATCTCTTTCGCCGTCAGTTCGTCCTCTGCCTCGCCGTACAGCTCGTCGGCGCCGGCTGCATCGCCGAGTTTCCATTTCAGATACGCGAGGCGGGCGAGATTGTCCCAGGTCAGATCGTCTTTGATCGCGGCTTCGTAACCGCGTTGCGCCGCATCGTACCGGCCTTCCTGAAAATCCAGGTCCGCCTGCAGCACTCTGCCCTGAAACGTGTTGCGCAGATCGCGGCCCGTATCCAGATCGGTTTTGACGTCCGTCAGCCGGTGAAATTTGAAATCAAGATTGGCCTTGAGGAAATAGAGATCGGACGCTGGGCCAATCTCGGCGATCGCCCGTTTGAGCGCTTGCTCGGCGACATCAAAGGCGGCCAGATCACCGGTGAGCGACGCGCGTTGATAGACGAGGTAAACGTACTTGGTTGCTCGCTCGCTGTTAATCGGCGGGGCAAACGCATTGCCCCCAAGCGCCGCGATGGCCTGGTCAATTCGTTCGAGTTCGATCTCGAAATCAGTTCGTTTGGCGTTCATCTTTAGCGAGGCCTTACCTCAAGCCGAACCAGGAAAACTCTGCGCGAGTAGTGTCCTACTTTCAGTCTTTGCGCCTTTGCCTCTTTGCGCCTTTGCGTGAAACTGCTTTTTCACTCAGCAATTGGGGCGAGTCGAGAATCAAAGAAATTTCACGCAAAGGCGCAAAGCCCGCAAAGGCGAGAAACCAGAGCAAAGGAAAGAAACCGGTGCAAAACCTTCACTCTTTCACGACGCTTCAGATCGCTTCCGTTTAGTTCACGATGCTTCAGATCGATTCCGTTTAGAGAGCGGACTGGTCCGCCTTCGTCTAATGGGGCTCCGCCAGATACGGAAAGTGATCGGAAAACTCCTTATCATTCTTGAGTGGGTTCGGCGGCGTCTTAGGTTCGATTGGCGCTGCATCCCACAACGACTGATCGGCGAGCAGTTCGATGTGATACTTCTTGCCGTTGAGCTCCGCTGTCATATCAAGAAACATCGAGAGGAACCGCGTGGCCACTTGATCTTCAGGCCGTCGCCCGTAGGGCCAGGTTCCGCTCGTGTCCATGTCGATGGCACAGACGTTTGGCACAAAGATCTCCATCGGTCGTCGTAACGGAATGTTCAAGCCTTTCGGGTTCCAGGTGTCGTCCGGCATATTCAGTTCCTGGAAGAGAGTTTTCTTGACTCGCGGAAATGCTTCGGTGACAAGTGAATAGGTCTTGTGCACCGAGACCGGCGAGTTGTCATGGTCAAACGAGGTCTGCAAACCAAGTGCGCTGATCGACGGACCAAAGCCCCAGCCCAGATGGGCCAGCCGTTTGATGAAATGTGGCGCCAGCCAAAAATTATTGGCGCCCATTTGCCGGTTGTCCTCGCGCTCGCTCAACGCCGCATCGGCAAACGGTTGGCCGTCGGTGTCCACCAGCTTGTACTTCTTCAGTTCGTCATCCAGCTTGAAGGCATCCAGCAGCACAAGTGGATGGCCCAGCCAGAACGGATGATCGGGAATCGTCTCGACTTTGTTCGCCGCTTTCAAGACCCAGCTCTCGCCCCAGCAGTTGATGATCCGGTTCTCAGCCGGCGACTTGGTGAGAAAGGCCAGCGGGATTTCCAGAATGATGCAATTGATGTTTTTGCCGGCCTGGCAATCGACGCCGGTGTAGACAAAGCGGTAGTTGCCATTCGCGTCTTTGCGGAATTTGTCGCCGTTCCAGGTTAAGGGTCCCGGAGGCAGGTTTCGCTTGTTACCGTGATAACCCCACTCTGGATCGTTCGGATCGAAATTGAAGAGATCGTTCCCTTCCAACTCCAGCAGTGTTTTGGGAATCGGCAATTCGCGCGCGTCGGTCATCGTGTGCGGCACGTGATAGAACTGCGGCGCATAATTGATCGAGCGGAAGAATCCCGTCAGATCGTTGAAGAAAGCATCGTCGCGGCCGCCGACAAAGGTCTTGATTGCAAAGCCATCGGGCGTGTCGATGGTGAGCACCTGATCGATGTCAACTACTTTTGCAAAACTGCCGCCGGGAAAATTGATGAATCTGATCGTCGCGCGGTTTGACTTATCTGTTGTAACCCGAATCTCCGCGGCTCCCAACGGGCCCAGGAACTTGTCCTTCACAGCATCGAAATATCTGAGCAGCGCTTTCAGGCTGTGATCATCCTTGTTCGGAGGGACGACGCGCGGCTCGGGGGCGATCTGAATGCGGTAGAGCATGTCGTTGTCCAGCACGCCGGCCTCGGGAACCGAAGCGAAGGTCAAGGCAATAACGACCTTCTCACCGCCGTCGGTATCGGAGCTTGGAAAACCGAAAATGTCGTAAAGATCGGCCGCACTCACGTCGATATCCGAGAATATCGAGTTCACGGCGTTAGGATCATTATGGTCAGCCATGAGGCTTCCTCCTTATGAGTTCCAAATGGTCAACTTGGCAATTTTGCGAGGGACGGAGCTAACCAACGAGCCCGCGTAGCTTATGTCTCGAACGCCTTGACTGTCAACGCTTTTTCATTGTTTACACTGGGTAGCATAGACTTCAGTCTGTGATTCCCGCAGTCTGTGATTCCGGCGCAGGATCATGGACTGAGAAGTCTGTCGCTAATCGGGCCGGGTATCGAACAGGTCAGTACCGCCTGCGGTAGCGGGCGGGTGTCTTTCAAGCCATCACCCACCCGCTACCGCAGGTGGTACTGACCTGAATCACAGACTGAAGTCTATCCTACTGAAAAACTTTCGATACCGGGCGATTCATGCTATAGACCTGCCGTATGAAACAATCAATCGCATTATTACTGCCGCTGCTGGTTCTGTTCTCATTGTTTGGTTCCGCTACCCCTGAGCCCGGTGCGCTCCCGAAGACCGATATGTCCCCAAACTTCAAAGCCCGGATTGGTCTGCAGCTTTACAGTCTGCGCGAACAGTTCGCTAAGGACGTGCCCAAGACGTTGGATCAAGTTCGCGCTTTTGGCATCAAGTACGTTGAGACGCACAGCACTTACGGACTGACACCTGAGAAATTCAGAGCCGAACTAGACAGCCATGGACTAAAGGCGGTCGCCGGCCATTTTCCTTTCGAGCGATGCCGCGATGATGTCGAAGGAGTGGCTCGAGACGCGAAGATCCTTGGCGAGGAATACGTCGGTTGCGCGTGGATTCCGCATAAGGATCCTTTTGACGAAAAGGCCTGTCGCGAAGCCATCGCCGTCTTCAATCGCGCCGGCGAGGCGCTCGCCAAACACGGCTTGAAGTTTTTCTATCACACGCACGGCTATGAATTTTTGCCGTACGGCAAGGGCACTCTCTTTGACCTGATGATGAGTGAGACCAAGCCTCAGTTTGTCCATTACGAGATGGACGTTTTTTGGATCGTGCATCCCGGCCAGGATCCGGTGAAGCTGTTGGAGCAGTACGGCAGCCGGTTTGAGCTGATGCATGTCAAGGACATGAAGCGGGGAACGCCCACCGGGATCTTTACGGGACATGCGGACGTTACTACAAACGTCGTTCTGGGCACCGGCGTGCTCGACTGGCCCGCCATTTTTAGAGCCGCAGAGAAGGCGGGCGTGAAATGGTATTTCATCGAAGATGAATCGCCGACTTCAGTTCAGCAGATTCCTGAGAGTCTGAGCTATTTGGAGAAGTTGAAGCTCTAAAGAAGAGAATTGTCCGCGGATTGATGCAAGAGAATTAGCCGCGGCTAATATTTTTTCTTCAGTCCATGTGCTCGCGGTGCGTGCAACCGACGAAGTCTTTCAAAACCGCGTTGCCCTGGTAGCGCAGGTCCTGGTGAATACCGATAGCGGACGTGTAATAGCCGTCAACAGTCAAACTCTTTATCGCCACAAAGAAGCGTTCCTCAAGTGTCTTCGGCTGGCGCTCGTTTCGGCTGATCGCCTGGAGCAGTGCGACCTGTTGCTCCTGACCCGCGCGGTTAAAGGTCTTGGAAAACTGATGTTCGCTCATCCGTTCAACCGCCGCCAGTCCGTCACGCCAAAGGGTCTTAGTCTCGTTTGGCGATTCGCTCACCATCGAATCAATAAATCCGGACACTCCTGCAGCGCGAGCTCCGGGTGAATGCTCATCGGCTGGAATGACCAAATCCGAGATCACGGCGATTGTTTCCAGCTCTTGCGGAGTAAAGAATCTGCCGCCTTGCGCGGTTGCGAGCGCAGCCTCGGACGCAGTCGTCGCCGGCATGTCCGCATGCTTGTGCTGGCCCAGTGCGCCATTTTCCAGCATCGGCAGACTGCCGGCCGCGCCCACTCCAACCGCGATCACTTTCAGCGCAGTCCGGCGACTAATGTTCTTTTCGTTTGCCATGATTCGCTGTCCTGGTTTGTAACGCAAGCTGTTAGCTTGCGATGTTCTTAGCAATCTGGCCCGTTTGGCGTCCGCGCAAACTAACAGTTTGCGTTACATAAGGCAGCGTTAGGAACATAATCCAATAATCTTGCCCGGCATTTCAGGCCTGTGTTATGGTGCGACCGCTGACAAGATTCGACTTCCAATTTCTTCCAGACAACACGCGGAGATTAGCGTGAAATCGAATAAAGTTTTCGATGCTCTGGTCATCGGATCCGGCGCTTCCGGAGGCATGGCCGCTAAAGAGCTAACCGAGCGTGGCTTCGAAGTACTGGTCCTCGAGGCCGGTCCGCCCGTCAATCCCGCCCGAGACTTTACACATCACGCCTGGCCTTATCAAGTAATGTATCGCGGCTTCGGTCCACCGGGCTGGAAACAGCAGGAACAGTGGATGCAGGACACCGCGTCGTATTTCAGCCGCCACTTTTACGTGAAGGATTCAGAGCATCCCTACACCACCGATCCGGGCAAGCCTTTCATGTGGGTGCGCGCGCGGATTGTCGGAGGCAAGACGTTGCACTGGGGCCGGTTGAGTTGGCGCCTGTCTGATCTCGATCTCAAAGCGGCCAGCCATGATGGTTTTGGTGACGACTGGCCCATCAGTTACCGAGAGCTCGCGCCGTACTACGATCGGGTCGAAGAGTTTATCGGCGTCAGCGGAAATGCCGATGGACTGTCGCATGTTCCCGACGGCAAATTTATGCCGGCGATGCCGCTGACTTGTGGTGAACATCTGCTCAGAAAAGGCGCGGAAAAAACGGGCCGCCGGGCGATCGCGATGCGCGTCGCCATGCTCACCAGCCAACCAAAGCCATTTATGAAGGGGCGGCAGAAGTGTCACTACTGCGGTCACTGCGGCGACGGCTGTGATGTGCATGCGATGTTTAGTTCCATCGCCTCGACGCTGCCGCTGGCCGCCGCCACCGGCCGGCTCACGCTGCGGCCGAATTCCATCGTCCGCCACATCATCATTGACAAAAACACCGGCAAAGCAAAGGGAGTCGCTTTCGTCGATCGAGTTACTCGCGAAGAGTACGAAGCTGAGGCGAAGGTTGTAGTGTTGGCCGCCTCAACGCTTGAGTCGACGCGTATCCTGCTCAACTCCCGCTCTGAACGACACCCACAGGGGATGGGAAATAGTTCGGGAGTGCTCGGTCATTACCTTGTGGACCACTTCGGCGGGATCGGCGCGTCGGGGTTTTTCCCGATGCTTGCGGGGCGCGATCCGATCAACGAAGACGGCAAAGCCACTGGCGTCTTCATCCCACGCTTTCGCAATCTTGATCAAAAGACGAAGCATGCGAAATTTCTGCGCGGCTATGGCTTTGAATGTGGATCGGGCACTTCGCTTTTTCCGGGTATGGCCCGGCGCCTGATTACCGGCTTTGGAACTGAGTACAAGAAGCAGGTGCGACGTTTCTACACGGCGCCGGTGAGTATGACGGTCCGCGCGGCGATGCTTTCACGAAAAGAGAATCACGTGGAGCTGGACCCTTCAGGAGTTGTCGATGCCTGGGGAATTCCAGTGCTCAAGATGCACATTCAGTATTCGGATAATGAACGAGAGATGGCCAAAGACGCGGCCGAAACCAGCGAGGAGATCTTGCGCGCGGCCGGAGCAGAAGTGGTTTCCACCGGTGGCCAGATGACCGCTCCCGGACGGATCATTCACGAATTGGGCACGGCCCGCATGGGCAACGATCCAAAAACCTCGGTGCTGAACAAATTCAATCAGATGCACGACGTCAAGAATGTATTCGTTACTGACGGGGCTTGCTTTGTCTCTTCGGCCAATCAAAACCCGACGCTGACGATCCTGGCGCTGACCTTGCGCGCTTGCGAGTATCTGACCGACGAGTACAAGCGCGGCGGGCTGTGAAGCGTTGTCCGCGCTTGTAACGCAAGCTGTAGGACCACCCCAGCGGGGCTGCCCCGCCGGGGACCCCGGGCTTGCATCCGCGTTGAATGCCAATCAATCATCGCAAGCTAACAGCTTGCGTTACAAAAGCCGCCCTGTGGTTTATCTATGCCGCTTGAAGCAGACAATCCCGGATTACAAGTCGCTCGCCGGATAACGAGTCAGAGCAAGCTCTATTCGATTCATGGACTGCTTAACGGGCGCGTTGTCGAAGGCAAGTTTGAAGTGCGAGACCAACCGTATGGCTTCAGCTTTGCCCCGGCAACAGCGGCGGTCGCGGATCACAAGCTGGTGCTGACGGGCCGCCTGACGCTCGAATCTCCGCAATCAGTCACGCGTTTTGCGGACGGAGTTGCCGCACGTCTCGTCGCAGTTCAGGGAGGTGTCGGCTCATCACAACCGCGCCGCCAGTTCACCGCGCAAACAAGCCAAACGGCCACGTCGGATCAGAAGCTCGAGCAGGAGAAAGGGCCGGAGACTGATCTTCAGCCCGGGCTGCATCCATTTGAAAATCCTCGGCTCGATGAATCAGGCAGACCGACTGTCGACGCAACCGGACCGCTGAGCTTCACCGGCGTACTTTATTTTAGTCTGTCGCCGCTTGACGGTTCAGCGCTGGGCGTCCGGTTGGATCTGAGTAAGCTACAGCTCAACCTGCGTCTGGCTCCGACCGATGATCTTGCGCGAGATCTGCATTCCATTTTTTCCGATGTTGCTGACTCTTTGTATGGAGAGCCACGGGATGAGCGTACGGCAACGGCGCAGGTACGAGAGCTCAATCGCATGTTGAAGTCGTAGAGAGGCAGCGCCACAGAAGTCTGAGCTGAATGATGAAGTGGGCGCGCCTCTTAATCGCAACGCGGTTGCGTCAACTGCAGCCTTTCCCAGGGTAGCCGCGGCGGCAACCCTGGGCTGGAGGACGTAACCGCTTTGCGGTTGGGCAAGAGATCGAAACATGTCAGTCAAACCATTTGCCCCGCACTTCATGAAGATCGGCATCCTGACGGCCGCCCTGCAGGAGTTGACGCCGCGGCAAATCCGTGACGCTGATCCCGATCGCGCCATTGAAGATTGGGTGGCCTTTGCACAAGACCTCGGCGCCGACAACATTCAACTCTCCGCCGCTCTTCATCCGAGCGAAGCAGACGTTCCGGAAGCAGCCATGCTTGACCCAGTGGCCAATACCCTCGATCTGAGAGAGCCATTCAATTCGACTCGCGCAGCTCGCGTGCTGAAGGCCATGTCTGAACATCGCATCGGGCTTTCAGACCTCGGCTACTTTGACAATATGCTGCACCACGATCCGGCGATCAGGGAGAAGAAACGGCAGTTCATGCTGTGTGTCTTTGACGCGGCCGTTATGCTGGGCGTCGACGCGGTCTGTGGCTTCGTGGGTCGGAACCAAACCCGCAGCATGGACCAGAACCTGTTGGACTTCGAAGAGCATTTCGTGCCCTTGCTTAAGGAAGCAAAGACGCGCGGGCTGACTTTCCGAGTGGAACAATGCCCGATGCCGGGATGGACCACCAGCGACAACTTTCACAACAACATCGCCTATACGCCGGGCACCTGGATCGCGCTGCACCGGATTTGTGAAAAGCATGGCGTCGGCGATCAATTTCGCATTCACTACGATCCTTCACATGCGATTCTGATGGGCCAGGACACGCGCTCGATCTTTCAGTATTTGAAGGACAGCGGCTACAACTTTCTCATCGGCGGGTTTCATGTCAAGGGACAAGTCATTAACGCTAAGGGGATCGCGGCCTGGGGATATGGCGGCCAGACGGTCGAGCGCGGTGACTGGATCGACGGTGCGCCATCGACCAATCCAGCGGACCAGGCCAATGCGTGGCTAAAGCAGACGGTCTTGTGCGAGCACGAATTACCAGGAACGGCGCGACATGACCCGCTCGCATACTTACAGAATCGGACCGTAGATTGGCTTGACCATCAGTTGGCCGCGCGCGAGTTGCTGGAGTTGGATGTCGCCAACACACAACTGATCGTCGAACACGAATATCCGCCCGCGAGAATTCAGGATGCCGCTCGCCTGAAACCAATCCTGCAAGGGTCGATTGCTTTTACACGAAGTATCGATCAAGCAGCAGCGTGCATGTTCACGCTGCAGCATGAAGTGCTCGAGTCACAGGATATTCCGGCGCAGGGAGTGGGCCGAGAAGCGTACCGATCTTGACCGCCTTCGGATATCGTCTGCATCGGCGGAAACCAACGAAAGATTTTGACCCTTAGCCGTCTTCAGACGGCTTTCCCGAGGGTTGCTAGCCCAGCCGTTTTACGGCTGGGTAAATGCGGCTTATGAATTTGTAGCCCGCTTCAGCGGGCTTCCTAGCCGAGCATTAGCATGGCTGAAGCCGCGATGAAAAGGACACTAAAGCGCCCTCTTAGATCTGTTCCACGCCCTTACCAGCCCTAGAAGGGCTGGCCTAGTGACCCTTCGGGAAAGCCGCCTGAACGCGGCTCAGTCCTCGCAGCAACGCTCCCGTGTAGCTTCATTCATTCCGCACACTAGGTCACTGTTTCCCACTGTCGCGAAGACGACGCCTTCTCAATCGCCGCCAGCACCTTCTGATTGCGCACGCCGTCCGCAAAATTCGGCGAAGGTATCGTCTGCGTGTCAATCGCCTTGATTAGATCCAGCACGGTGTGTGTGAAGCTATGTTCGTAGCCGATGATATGTCCGCGGGGCCACCAAGCGCCGATGTACGGATGCGTTTTGTCGGTAGCGAGAATCGTCCGGAACCCGCTGTTCGGTCCTTCTTCAGCATAGAACTCCAATTCATTCATCCGCTCGAGATCAAAGGCCACGCTGCCGCGGCTGCCGTTAATCTCGAAACGATTGTAGTTCTTGCGGCCGGTCGCAAACCTTGACCCTTCGATGGTTCCCACCGCGCCGCTCGCAAACCTGACCAGCGAGAGTGCCGCGTCATCCACGTCGACGGGCGCCAGCAGCTCACTGCCTGCTTCAATTGGTCGCTCAGAAACAAAAGTCTTCAGCAAACCCGCAACCTCGGTGATCTCGCCAACCAGATAGCGCGAGAGATCGACCGAGTGCGAAGCAATATCACCCAGCGCTCCCGATCCCGCTTTCGACTTTTCCAGACGCCAGACACGAGGAAAGTTCGGGTTAACCAGCCAGTCCTGCAAATAAGTGCCACGATAGTGAAAGATCTCGCCGAGACTTCCCTGCTCGATCAACTCTTTTGCCAGCGTCACTGCCGGCACTCGGCGATAGTTGTGACAGAGCATGTGGATGACACCGTGCCGTTCGACCGCAGCCAGCATCTGTTCGGCTTCGGCAACCGTGTTCGCCAGTGGTTTTTCACAGAAGACGACCTTTTTGTTTTCGGCAGCCGCAAGCGCGATTGGCAGATGAGTATCACCGGGCGTGCAGATATCGACGACATCAATGTCCTGGCGGGCGACGACCTCTTCCCAGGAAGTTGCATACTCCTGCCAGCCATAACGCGCCGCTGCTTCTTTAACGTGATCTTCGTTGCGTCCGCAGATGACTTTCATCACGGGCTCAAGCGGCGTATCAAAGAAGCGGCCGACCTGTCGCCAGGCATTACTGTGCGCCTTGCCCATGAATTGATAACCAATCATCGCGACGTTAAGTTTCTTTTTCATAGAATAAGCTCGAACCAGGAAAGGTATGAGAAGGGATCAGGCAAACGGGAAAGCAAAGCCAAAAAACTGTGGTAACATCCGGTCCCATCGCAACGAGCATTTTCGCCCAACGGGATGTCTATCTGAACCGTTGGTCCAACTCAACTCAACCAACGATCGACTCGCGTGGGGCCGACCACCAGTCGGAGTTGAGAAGAGGTCGCTCAGGGCGGCGGCAGTTTATCACGTCCTAAAACGACCAGCAGATTTGTTTCAAAATGCGGGTACAGGTCACCTGTAACTTCTTAAGTGGCAAGACCGGACTTATAGCAGGCTGCGTCAAAACTCATGGTCGAGCTTCTGAATGAATAACTTTAACGCAAAGGACGCAAAGGTTCTTCGCAAAGGACGCAGAGAAGAACCGCAAATTAGCGCAAAGTACAAACCTTTGCGTCCATTACGAAGAACCTTTGCGTCCTTTGCGTTTCAATTTCGTAGCCCCTACTTGCACTCGACTGACCTGACAGATCGTGGCCATTGAGCCCACGCACAACACCACCCACACAACCCGAAGGAGGAAACCAGTTGCCCACACAAGCGAGCAGACCAGCCAGCAGTCATCACCTCTTGTTGCTGTTGATAGCCTTCCTCGGCATCTTTCTTTACGGCTTGCTGGCGGCGCTGCCCGGCTCTGTACTGCCTACGCTCGAGCGCAACCAATACTTACCTACCGACAATCAGGTGGGAACCTTTCTGCTCATCAACGCTGTCGGAGCGGTCCTGGCCTATCTGATCAGTGGTCCATTGATCGACAAGTTCGGCAAGAAAACAACTCTCATCACCGGCACTTTACTGGTCATCGGCGCAATGGTGGGCCTGGCCCTGATCGTGACACAAGTGAGCGCGGCCGCGGCGCTGCTGCTGATCTTTGGCTGCTCGCTGATGTTGGGACTGGGCGCGAATGCGATCGTCAGCGGGGGTCATGCGCTGGTCGCCGACGTGGCTGCTTCATGGCGCAACGCCGCGCTCAATGTGCTCGACGTCTTCTTTGGTTTGGGATTGATGACTTTGCCGCTGCTGGTGCAGCCATTGCAAAAGAGCGGTGGACTGGGATTAGTGTTTTGGGTGCTCGCTGGAGCATCGGTTGCGCTGGTCCTGTTGATGCTTACGCAAAGGTTTCCAGCTCCTGCTCATCCGGAATCATTTCCCATTGTTGAGGCCAGGGATCTGCTCAAGAGCTCGTCATTCTGGTTGCTGGCGATTGCGCTTTTCATGTATGTGGGCGCCGAAGTTTCCGTGGGCAAGTGGGTTGTGTCTTTTATGGAGCGCGATACCGGATTGCTGGCCCACTCAGGATTAGTGAATACGCAACTGCAGCAGATCACACAGGCATCGCCGGCGGCGCTCGACAAATTCTTTGAGCAGGAACCGCACGGCGTGGCGATCGCAACTTATGCGCTACGGACGCTGTCGCTGTTTGCCGCAGCCTTACTCGTCGGTCGAATTGTTTCCAGTCTGCTGTTGGGTGTGGTGAGGGTAAACAGCATTCGCCTGCTGGCAATCGGGTCGTTGATTACTACGGTCGGACTGGCTCTAGGCTTCACGGCCGCCACACCATCAACAGTGCGCTGGGCGCTGATGCTCGCAGGATTCGGGATGGGGCCGATCTTCCCGACCTCAGTGGGGTTGGCTTCAGTGATGGTGCCGCGCATAGCCGGCACCGCGATGAGTCTGGTGATGGGTATAGGATTCGCCGGGCTGCTCGCGATTCCGCCAGCCGTTGGCTATGTTTCGGTGTGGGTTGGCGGCGCCGCCGGCAATGTGCGGACGGGATTGTTGGTAGTCCTGAGCGCAGCCATCATCATGCTGCTGTTGCATGTCGTACTGTCATGGCGCGAGCGGCGGGCGTTATGATGCGCGCCCCAAGTAGTTGCGTGCGAGTAGAACCAGGAATTGAAACGCAAAGGACGCAAAGGTTTCGCAAAGGGCGCAAAGGTTCTTCGTAATGAACCAACGGGTTTTACTTTGCGTTGTACTTTGCGCTCCTTTGCGGTTCTCCTTTGCGTCCTTTGCGTTAAAATCATTGCGCACTCGCGTATCCATTCATGGGAGATCACAAATGATCAAAAAGCTCGCCGGGTTAGGACTGGTCTTCGCACTCAGCTGTTCTCCGGCACTGGCGAAGAAGGGTAAATGGAAAACTCTCTTCGACGGCAAATCCACTGCGGCCTGGCGTGGCTTTAAGCAGGACAACTTTCCCGACAAAGTCTGGAAAGTAGAGAACGGATCCTTGAGAACGGTGGTCAGCGCCGAGGGACGCGACATTATCACCAAAGAAAAGTATGGCGATTTTGAGTTGGAACTGGAGTGGAAGATTTCCGCCGGGAGCAATAGCGGGATTATTTATCTGGTCTCGGAAGACTTCGACCAAACCTGGCAGACCGGTCCTGAGATGCAGGTGCTCGATGACGCCAAACATCGTGACGGCAAAGATCCGAAGACTTCCGCAGGGTCACTTTACGCGCTGATTGCTCCGGTCAATAAAGTTCTCAAGCCGGTCGGTGAGTGGAACAAGGCCCGCATCACGGTGCACAGCGGCCACGTCGAGCATTGGCTCAACGGGAAGAAACTATTGGCCTATGACCTGGGCAGTGAGCAACTGAAATCTCTGATTGCGGGCACAAAATTCAAAGACTTCCCGCGATTCGCGCAAAATCGGGAAGGCTTTGTCGCCTTGCAGTATCACGGCGATGAAGTCTGGTACCGAAAGATCAGGATTCGTTCGCTGTAGGAGCCGGACAGCGTCGTACCTAATGACTCTCTTGTCAGTACCACCTGCGGTAGCGGGTGGGTGATCGGTTCATCCAATGATCCATAGCATGCGGGTGGTGGTGCAATTTTGCGCTGGTGCTTTCTGATAGCCCTCCCTGACGGTCGGGCTTCTGCTTGGGTTGCGCTTCCAAGCAGAAGCCCGCGCGTTAGCAAGGGCTTTCTCTGGCACTCTAATTTCCGGCAAAAGCCACAATCCTGAAAGTTACACCCACCCGCTACCGCAGGTGGTACTGACCTAACCCGCTAAGCAACGCCGACTCTTCAGGAGGAAGATATGGACGACCCCAAAGGAACCTCACGACGGACCTTCATCAAACTCGCCACCGCCACGACGTTAGTGGCCGGTGCGTCTCCTAACCTATTGGCTGCAACGAGTACGCACCTGATCGAGTCTCACGAGCAGCAGACTCCGCCGGCCTCGCCCAACGACAGAATTCGCATTGCGACCATCGGCGTTGGTGGTCAGGGGACGTCCGATACCAATGCCGCACTGCGGCGCCCCGCAGGATCGACTGATGTCTCGCCCATCGGTCCCGGCGTTGAAGTCGTCGCCACCGCCGATCTCTATGACGGCCGGCTAACACGCGCTCAGGAAATCTGGGGTAAGCAACTGATTACCACACGTGATTACCGCGAGCTGTTGGCGCGGCCCGATGTCGATGCGGTGATCGTCGCCACGCCCGATCACTGGCACATGCAGGTTGCGGTCGATGCCATGAAGGCCGGCAAAGACGTCTATCTCGAAAAGCCCATGGTCCAAAGCCTCGAGCAGGGAAGGGTCTTGATTGATACGGCGCGGGCGACAAACAGGATTCTGCAAGTGGGAAGCCAGCGCGTCAGTTCGATCGTTTACCAGAAAGCGAGGGAGCTTTACAACTCCGGCGCGATCGGCGAATTGAATCTGGTTGAAGCGTGGTGGAATCGTAATAACCCGCAGGGCGCGTGGCAGTACACCGTGCCTCCGGATGCCTCCGCGCAAACTGTTGATTGGGATCGATTCCTCGGCAAGACGACGAAGCTGCCCTTCGATCCGATTCGCTTCTTCCGCTGGCGTAATTATCGTGACTACGGCACTGGCGTAGCCGGCGATCTGTTCGTGCACCTCTTCTCAGGCCTGCATTTTGTGCTTAGTTCGCATGGTCCAATCCGGATCATGTCTACCGGCGGATTGCGCTACTGGAAAGACGGGCGCGACGTGCCGGATGTGATGCTGGGAGTTTACGAATACCCAAAGAGCGCTACGCATCCGGGATTCAATCTGTCGCTGAAGGTCAACTTTGCGGATGGCGGCGGCGGTGAAGAAGGTTTCCGGTTTGTGGGCAGTGAAGGAGTGATGACCATTGGCCGCGGTGTGACCATCACGCGCAAACCGCTCACCAAAGAGCCGGGTCTCAGCACCAATACTTTTCCGAAGACCATGCAGGACGCGATTCAGAAAGAGTACCGCGTGAAGTATCCCGAGAACCTGAAGGAACTGAATGCCACCCGCGAAGAAGTCTATCTAGCGCCGCCGGGGTATAGCGATCAGGTGGACCACCTGGCAAATTTCCTCGACGCGGTGCACACCCGCAAGCCGGTGGTTGAAGATGCTTCGTTCGGCTTTCGCGCGGCCGGCCCGGCGCTGGCCACTAATTTGAGCTACTTCAACGGGCGCTCTTATGAATGGGATCCGGAAGAGGTGAAGATCAAGACTTAAGCAGTCCGGTCAGGTGATAGCGGGCTCGCTTACTCTTGTCAGTACCACCTGCGGTAGCGGGTGGGCCCCTACCGCAGCACGACTGATGAGTCTCAATGTGACGATTTTAAGGGGCCGCCCGCTACCGCAGGCGGTACTGACAAGAGCAGGCCCGCTCCGCCGCTAACTACGGCAACGCATAGGCCACCAGAGAGTCTGAGAGTTCGCTGCTCAACGAGCGCAGGAAGCCTCCTCCGCCCGCGGCGATGACGACGAACTGCCGTCCGCTTTTCTTTCCTTGAAAGGTCATCGGCGTCGCGTGGCCGTCGGCCTCAATCCGCCCTTCCCATAGTTGCTTTCCCGTCTGCACATCAAAGGCTCGGAAGCGGCGGTCGGTGGTGCCGGCGATGAAGACCAGGCCGCCTGCCGTCACAATCGAACCACCCAGGTTTTGTGTGCCGGTGTTGTGTACGCCTTTGGCCTCGAGCTCATCTACCACGCCCAGCGGCACACGCCAGACGATCTCGCCCTTGTTCAAATCAACGGCAATCAGTGTCCCCCAGGGCGGCTGCTGGCATGGCCGATTGTGCTGATCTCGAAACCAGGCGTACTCCTCAAACCGGCCGCGGCGAATATAGGGAATCGGGGCGCCTTGCGGTTGCGGATTCATCAAGCCCACGGCCCCGTCTTCGTTCATGTTTACGTAAAGCAACCCGCTGAGCGGATCGAAAGAACCCCCGGACCAGTTGCCGCCGCCGTGATACCCAGGGAACATCAGCGTCGGTTCCAGACCCGCGGGTGTATACACACCTTTGTTGGTTAGCTTGTCGAACAACTCAGTGCAGTAGCGTTCAGATTCCGGCGTCACCCGGCTGATCTCTTCGCGCTTCATGGACTGGCGAGCGAGCGCAGGCGGCTTGAGCGGGATCGGTTGCGTGGGCCAGGTGGCCTCGCCGGGAACATTGCTCTGCGGCACCGGTCGCTCTTCAACCGGAAAGAGCGGTTTTCCGGTTGCCCGGTCAAGCACGAAGACAAATCCCATCTTGGTAATCTGGACCACCGCCTCGACTGCTCGACCATTTTGCCTGACGGTAATCAGCAGAGGCTGAGCGGGAAGATCGTAATCCCAAAGATCGTGATGGACCATTTGGTAGTACCAGACGAGTTTGCCCGTACTCGCATTGAGCGCCACCAGTGAATTGGCAAAGAGGTTCTGGCCTTTTCTATCGCCGCCGTAAAAATCGTAAGTAGCCGACCCAATCGGCAGAAAAACCAGACCGCGCTTTTCATCCAAACTCATCATGGACCAAACGTTGGCGCCCATTCGATCTTTCCATGAATCGCCCGCCCAGGTCTCGTTACCGGGCTCGCCCGGATGCGGCACAGTGTGAAACGTCCAGACGAGTTTGCCGGTGCGCACGTCAAAGGCGCGCACATCACCGCTCGGACCCTGGGCCGGATATTCCGGAAGCCCCCAACCGATGATCACCAGATCGTGGAAAACGGCGGGAGGCGAAGTAACGCGCGCTCCCCACGACGGCGCTTGTTTAAATCTGTCGGCGCCCCCGGCGCGCAAGTCTACGTAGCCCGAGTTTCCAAAACCCTCCGCAGGTTTTCCGGTTTCGGCGTCGAGTGCGATCAAACGGCCGTCGACTGTTCCGTACAGGATGCGCTTATCAAGTTTCCGTTCGCGCGTGCTTCCCTGCTCTGGTCCTTCCCAGTAAGCGACGCCGCGATGCGAGTTGAATTCCCTTTGTTGTTTGCTAGCCTGAGGATCGAATTTCCACAGTTCCTGGCCCGTTTCTGCGTCCAGCGCGATCACTCGGCTCGAGGGAGTCGAGAGGTACATCACACCATCGACCACCAACGGCGTGCACGAAAAGGAGGCTTGAAAGGAAGCAGTGCGCAGCCCCAGTTCCAGCTCGCCTGTGTGGTAAGTCCATGCCCGTTGCAAGCCGCTAACGTTGGTGCGATCAATCTGCTTGAGGCTCGAGTAGCGAGTGCCGGCCTGATCTCCGCCATAGAAGCGCCACTCAGCCGGACTCGTCTGCGCAGCAGCCTGGCCGTATTGGCAAAATGAGAATGCGCCGCAGAGAGAAATAACCTGCACGAACGAGAGGCCGGCTCTAAACATAGGCGAATTCTCCCTGGCGACCGTGCGCCCTTCGTTTGATCGGCGCAGGTGATCTTGCGTTTACAGACGCCTCGTTCTTATTACGATCATTCCGTTTAGAAAGGGCACTCTTATTATGAACATTCCGTTTAGATAGGGCACTTGTGCCCCTCGCTGCGCAGGCGGACAAGTCCGCTTTCTAAACGGAGATCAGAAACACGAACCGTCCGCTTTCCAAACGTAGACAAATGAACGCTGTCGCGACTTTACGAACGCTTCAACCAGCTCAAGGCAGCCCGAACGTCAGTCGGTGGTCCATTGCTCGACCGCCGACCGCGTGCGTTCGTTGGTACTCGTCCACGAGACCGAGGAAGTCGGCCCACATCCGCTGCTCATCAACGTCCGTGATCCAGGTCACGGTCTGCTCGGTCTTTACTTGCTCAAAAGTCATATCGTCGTCCAGTTTGGGCCGCGGCAGCGTGTGCTGGGTCGTCATTCCCAGGACGTAAGCGAGCGTAATGTCATCCCAAATCACCCAAGGCTTGGAAAAATCATTCACCCTGAGGGGCTTGACGTAGCGAAAGTACCAGGCCTGATATTCGTCCCAAAGCCACGCTCCGATTGCTCCGCGCTTCGCTATCATTTCCCGCGCCTGCTCGAAGGTGAGCGAGAGGCTGGCGCGGCAGACTTTGCCAGATCCGACAACCAGCGGCACGTTGGAATCGAGGATCGCCTGCACCGCATGCACATCGTTGGCGATGTTGAACTCGTCGCCACCCTGCTCATCGTTGAAACCCATTTGGATGACGCGAATTCGCTCGACAATCGTAGGGTCCGTGAGGATCGCGGAGGCTACGTCGGTGGCAGCGCCGATCATCAGCACGGTCAATCGATTATTCTTCGAGAACCGCCGCGAAGTCTCAATCAGAAAGGTCACGGCCGGACTCGGGCGAGCAGTCTTCGCGTTCTCCAGCGGCAAACTTCCTCCTTCGATTAGTGGCGGGTGAGTTCTCATCCCCAAACGGTTCTCAACCACCTCGACGAGGATGCGGTAAGAAGTATGACCGGCGGGTGCAGTTAGAGACGGAGCGTGCGCCGACATCACGCCGAGCACCTCGAACCGCGGCTGCAGCAGCAAATAGGTGATGGCCCATTGATCGTCGATCTCGTTGCCTACATCGGTCGATAGCACTACGGGTATTTTGGCGTCATGATTCTGAGCCGCATAGATCACGACGGCAGAGACGATGTAGAACAGGACCAAACGAACCGGATGTTGCAAGAGTCGCATGTCTTCTCGGGTTATCGTCGGACGAGTTTTCTCCGCCGGACCGCTGTAGTCACATTTAGTGACCTGGTCTGAACTGAGAAACGAGTCAATATTTTTATCAGGCAGGGCTCTAATTTGGAGTGCTGCTGACTAACGCGCGGGCATAGTAACCGCTCTTGGTCCGCGCTGAAAGTTCAGGGTGGTTAGCAAAGCCTACGGTAATGTTATGCCACTTCCCGTCGCGCGAACTGTTCTTCGGTTTATAGCCGACGCTGTAGACGGTGCCCAGGTCGCGGATGATGCGCTCGTAAACGCTTTCCAAATCTTCCAGCCGAGCGGCCTTGTAGAGCATGCTGCCACTCGCGTCCGCCAATTGGGCAAGCTGAGCGCGGGCCAGCACGTACGCGCTTTGGGGCGTGTGGTACCTCTTGACTGCTTCTTCCTCGGTATCCAAATAAACAGGGTAGATAACTGCATCCGAGCGTCGCGCGAGACTCAATAACTCGGGAAACGGCGTGCGCGATCCTTCTCCGTTTATGCCGACGTCAGGCAATGAATTGTCGACTCCGTCCGTCATCACGACGACGGCACTGCGCCGGTTGGTCTGGCGGCGAACCAAAACGTCCAGGACAAACTTCAGCGCATCCCAAAAATTGGTGCCGCCGCTGGGCTTGTCGATGTCCTTAATTGCCTTGAACAACTCGGCGCGATTCGCGGTTAGGGGCGAGACAATTTCAACCTGACTGGTAAAGGCAACTATCGCAATTCGATCAGCAGGTCGCGCAGCTTCGACGAATCGGTGCGCAGAGCGGCGGATCAATTTCAGTTTGTTCGAGGTTGAGCCTGACAGATCGAGGAGCAAGACCAAATCGAAGGGCGCCTCCGCGGATGCAAAGAACGTGACCTCCTGCGGCACACCATCTTCGGTCACCAAAAAGTCGTCTTGTCGGAGGAGCGCGGGCGTCTTTGCGGGATCGTGGTTGAGCACACTGACCTGAAGATCAACCAGGTCTGAATCAACCCTGATGGTCTCCAGTTGATCGTCGGTTTGCGCCAGGCAACCGCTGGCACAAACGAGCAGCATGATGGCAACAAAGGCGCCCTTCAGGAGCTGACTGCTCTGCCTGGTCAGGGACGCGGCATCGATCTGTTCAGTTTGCATAATAGCCGTGTTTGCCGCGCGCCAGGGCGTAGGCCCGATCTACCATAACCCGGATCGAGCGCCACTTGCCGTCGCGGCTCTTGTTAACTGGACGATAAGCCAAACTGTACACGGTTCCCAAATCCGCGACAACCCGCTCATAGGCTCCGGCCAAATCCTCGAGTTGCTCGACTTCGTAAAAAACTCCACCACCTGCTTCAGCCAATTCCTTCATTCGATCGTGGCCCAGGTCAAACGCTTCCGGCTGAGTGTCCTGCGGGTTCAAGGCCTCGTAATAGGTGTTCAGCCAGAGGCTGTACACCACTCCATCAAACTCTCGTAACTTATTCAACAGATCGTGGTAGGCGAGCTTTGATCCGGCCTCCGGCACATTCGAGCTGTTCACTCCGGGGATGCTTCCGTCCAGGCCGTCACTCATCATGACGATGGCCGTGCGTCGCGAGAGTCTGGTTTCGTTGATAACTTCATTGATCGCAAAGTCTGTGGCGTCGTAGAGTTTGGTATCGCCGCGGAGGGTATCGATGGATTCGACTCTGTGGCGCAACACCTCGCGATCCAACGTCAGCGGCGAAACAACTACCGGGCTGCCCGCAAATGTAATAATCGCGATTCTGTCTGAAGGTCGGGCTGCATCGACAAAACGGCGCGCCGCTGCTCGAACCAGCTTGACCATTTCACGCGTCGAACCAGAGAGATCAATCAGCAGCACCAGATCAAACGGCGCCGCGGAAGAATCGAAGTGGAGTATTTGCTGCGCGACCCCGTCTTCGAACAGCCTGAAGTCTGCCGGCCCCAGGCCCGTCACTCCGCGATTAGTGCCGCGATCGACGACGCTGAAATTCATATTGACGAGTTCCGTATCGACGCGGATGACGTCGCCTTCATCAACTTCTTCCGGCACCGACTGTTCTGCCGGCGGCCCTCCACGCCGAGAGCCGTTTTCAACGCCGCGAAGTTTGGGCGCTCCTGCCGCAGCGAGCGGTCTGTCCCCAGAGAGAGCCGTCAGCACGATTTCACCACGCTGGCTATTGATACGCAGGATCTGTTTTCCCGCACCCAGCCGCGAGCGAAAACTATGATTGTCAGAGGTCGCGTCAGTTCCAAGTTCG
>Ga0179594_10000069_pt1 | contig 42462 bp, 34 predicted proteins | sample CZOMad1_1_08_16f_FD_148625 | JGI IMG/M metagenome (GOLD analysis project Ga0179594, IMG submission 148625) | Vadose zone soil fungal communities from Angelo Coast Range Reserve, California, USA - CZOMad1_1_08_16fungal (Illumina Assembly) | ecosystem: Environmental > Terrestrial > Soil > Vadose...
GAGTTCGCTATCAAGTCGGTAGCTGAGGATCAGATCTACCTGAGTCCCTCGATCTCCAGGAACCTGATCGAAGAATACCTGCACCCGAGCGGTGAGTACCGCTCGATTGACTTGCTGACGCCGCGCCAGCGAGAGATCTTGCAAATGATCGCGGAAGGCAAGTCCACAAAACAGATCGCCCTGAACCTGAACATCAGCGTCAAGACCGTCGATACGCACCGATCGCTTTTGATGAGGCGCCTCAATGTTCACGACGTGGCGGGACTGGTGCGTTATGCGGTGAAAATGGGATTGGTGAGCCTTGAACCACTTTCGGCTAATTCAACTCGTTAAAGAAGCCTCCTCCCACTATCAGGTTTTCCCCGATTGTGGCGCCGTATTCGCGAATGCAATAATCCGCGCAGCAGACCGGATGAACCTTTAAATGAAACTAATTAGCGGCCTCTCGCGCAAATATCTCCGATTCCTTAATAGCCTGGACACTGCAAGATCGAGTTCGCACCGCACGCAGCCGATCTCTATGCACTGGATTCAGTGTCAATGGCTCCCTGAGCTCTGAGCGATGCCAGCGACCAGCACCGAAACGAAGAAAGCAACTCACGTTTTGATCGTGGACGTTCACGCTCTGGTCCGGGCTGGAGTTCGCGCTCTGCTCGAGAAGATCGATGGCGTAAAGGTCGTTGCCGAAACTGGTGATGGACACGAAGTGATTTCCCTAACCGGGCAACATCAACCCGGGATAATCCTGCTCGATATGACTTTGCCGGGAGTGAATGCGCTTGATCTGATCGGCAAACTGGCGCAGACCTTCCCCAACGTGAAGGTGATAATTGTCAGTCCGGATGATAGCGAAGAACATGCTGCGAAGGCATTTCGGGCCGGCGCTGTCGGCTATTTGCCCAAGAGCGCCTCTGCCGCAGAGCTCGTACGCGCGGTATCTGCAGTTCGGAAGGGAGAAGGGTACTCACCTGCTAAAGCTCCCAGCAGAATCATAGTCAAGGAACCCGTGCCCCTTGCAGACAAGTCGAACCCACTGCTTGAACTTACGCCTCGTCAACATCAAGTGCTGAAGTTGATCGCCGAGGGATACAGCACCAGAGAGATCGCGCGCGCGCTCGAAATCAGCGTCAAGACAGTCGAGAGTCATCGCACTCACCTGATGGAACGATTGAACATTCACGACGTCGCCAGCCTGGTGCGTCATGCTATTCGAGTGGGAGTGGTGAAAATCGATGGGTATGACGCTGCTGCTCACCGCCGGGAATAAGAGAGTCGCGAGTCTGGAGTCGCGAGTCTGTGATATGCGGATGTCGGTAGCTTTCGGCGATACTGTTTTTTCAAACGCCGGCATCCTGACTCACGACCCCTGGACTCGCGACTCGTGAATCCAGGCTCGCGACTCATGACTCGCGACTCTCAGACTCTCGACTCAACGTTGGCTTTTAATCTAAGATAGCGATGGAGAGAGTAATATTCGTCCAAAGCGAAGCGGCTCCCAGTGCGCTTGCCCCGAAGAATTTCCTTCACTTTTCGACCTCACCTTTGAACTCTTATAGGAGTGCAAAAATGGAAGAGCGAAGATCCGCGCCCCGGTTACGAGTCAGCCTGGACGCGGTATGGGATAACACCAAAGGCAATCACCCGGCACGAATCACCGACCTGTCACTGGGCGGTTGTTACCTGGATACGGTCGGCGAAACAATGAAGGGAGAGGTTGTTTGCTTTCGCGTAGCGTTGCCCGATGGGGATTGGTTGTATCTGGAGGGCGAAGTCAGACATCACACTCCACGAATGGGATTTGGGGTGCGCTTCGTGGACTTGGAGGAACAGCAGGAACAGAAGATCAGAGGCCTGCTGAGCGCCGCGCGGGAATCAGGCAGTGAGAGTGAGCCGATTCACGCGAGCCTGGTTGAAGATTGATCAGGATGGCGCAGTCTTAAGTCGACTGGGAGCGGCGACTTGTCAGTACCGCCGTAGCGGTAGCGGGCGGGCCGGCTCTTGTCAGTACCACCTGCGGTAGCGGGTGGGCTCTTGTTCGAACGTAGTAGCATCGAGGTCGGATGTTAAGTGCCCGCCCGCTACCGCAGGCGGTACTGACCAGACGACCGCAGATGGTTCTGACATTACTGAAAGACGGACATTGATCTCGATGCCGGAGAGCGAACAGCAGAGCCTGCAGAATCTTCAGAACCTCCTAAAGCTGGCCTATTCCGCGGAGCTGGCGGCCGCATATGCTTATCGAGGTCACTGGCACTCCGTGAGGAACGCGGAGGAGAAAGCCCGCATTCAACAGATTGAGAATGAAGAGTTGCATCATCGCCGGCTGGTCGGCGAGATGCTCGCAAAACTTGATACCCGGCCGAGCAGGGCGCGAGAGATCTGGTCCGCTTTCCTGGGCCGGGCTTTGGCGATCTTTTGCAATCTGGGCGGCTGGCTCGCACCGATGTACGGCGCCGGTCGATTGGAAAGCCGAAACATTCGTGAGTATGAAAACGCGGCGCGTTATGCCCGCTCCTGTGGCCACGCGGAATTCGTCGATTGCTTACTGCAGATGGCGGAAGTTGAGTGGGAGCACGAGCACTATTTTCGCGCGCGCGTCGCTTCTCACCGGTGGGCGGCCAGAATACCGCTTTGGCCGCAGCCGCCGCCCAGGGAAACGATTCGCCGCTCCTTTGAAAACGAGTTTCGTCTGGCAGGAACGGGAGTGGGAGCGGTAGAACCGCCATCGCCCTTTGGCTATACTGGCTCGCATTAGAAGGAAAGGCAGGTCATCGTGATGCGAAAACTTTCAGGGACATTTGGCGGCGCGCTAGTCCTGACGATCGCGACATTGCTCTTCTGTGCGTGCGCAAAAACCGGGATTGCGGTTAATGCCAGCCAGGGACCGAGCTCGGTGAGCACAACTGGCGAACTCCGCTATAAGGTTCCCGAAGGTTGGGTCACTGAAAAGCCATCCTCGAACATGCGCGCGGCTCAATACAAACTGCCGAAGGCGGCCGGTGATGCCGAGGATGCTTCACTGGTGCTCTACTTCTTTGGCGCCGGCCAGGGCGGCTCAGTCCAGGCCAACATCGATCGTTGGGTCGATCAGATGCAGCAACCAGACGGGAGTTCTTCGAAAGACAAAGCCAAAACCGAAACCCTCACCGTGAATGGGCTAAAGGTGACGATCGTGGATGTCAGCGGCACTTACACGGCGCAAATGTCACCGGGCAGCGAGACGCATTTCAACAACAGCAACTATCGCTTGCGGGCGGCAGTGATCGAGACTCCGAAGGGCAACTATTACGCAAAACTGATTGGCCCGGCACAGACAGTGGGCCATTGGGATCAGGCGTTCAGCGATTACATTAAATCGTTCGAGTTCAAGTAGGCCAGCTTCATGACATCCGCAGATTCCGCAGATTTCACAGACTCAGGAATCAAGATTACATCAGCTCACTGCCATTCAGTTGTTTGCGTTCGGTTCAAGAATCCCTCGTCTTTCCTTTCTTCCGTGTCGAATCTGCGTAACCTGTGCAATCTGCGGATAGCCAGCTTTTGAACAAATAACTTTAACGCAAAGGACGCCAAGGAAAACCGCAAAGGAACGCAAGTACAATCTTTGCGTCCATTGCGAAGAACCTTTGCGTCCTTTGCGTTTCAATTCCTCGTGCTACTCGCTCTCACCTCTCTTCAAAACCGGAAATTCAGCCCGATTCCCTCTTTAACACAAGGGCGTACTCCATTTATGTCTAGCAACGGACTAATCAAATTCGAACAAGCGCAGCTAACCGTCCGCGACGCAGCGTCGGTCTGGTTTCGCCACAAACTGCTCATGACGATGACGTTTTTGACGATCGCTCTGGGCACTGCGGTGGTGACAGTTTTGCAGCCCAACGAGTACGAATCACGCACAAAAATCCTGGTCAAGAACCTGCGCACTGACGTACCAATCACGCCCGAACGCACCAACGGGGCGAACGGAATCGCTTCTGATAAGGACGTTTCCGAAACGCAGATCAATTCCGAAATCGAGGTCTTGACGAGCAAGGATCTGTTGAATCAAATCGTCAGTGAATGCGGGCTGGCCCAGGCTGGACCACCCTCCCTGATGCAGAAGCTGCGGCTGAAGGAAGCGCCGCAAAATGAAGCGGGCCGCATCGAACAGGCAACGGAAAAGTTGGCCAAAGAACTGGTCATCAATCCAGTGAAGAAGGCTAACATCATCGAGATCACCTATTCATCTTCTTCGCCGCAAACGGCGGCTGCGGTGCTCGCCAAACTCGGCGAACTGTATCTCGAAAAACGCATGAAGCTGCACCGGCCGGCTGGAACTTATGAGTTTTTCAAGACCCAGGCCGAAACCGCTGAGCAGCAACTGCGCGAAGCAGAAAAGCAACTGTCGAGTTTCCAACAGACCATGAGCGTCGTCTCACCCGGCCAGCAAAAAGATCTAACCGTGCAAAAGATGACCGAGCTGAAGGCGAAACTGCTCGAGACGGATGCGTTTCTCAGCGAAGTAAACGAACGAATTGCTCGACTTGAGCAGCAAATGCGGACGCTCCAGCCGCGCATCGTGACGCAAAGCCGTGCCCTGCCCAATCAATATTCGGCTGAGCGCTTGAATACGATGCTGGTTGAGCTGCAGAACAAGCGCACCGAGTTGCTGACGAAGTTCAAAGCGACGGATCGCTTAGTCAGAGAAATTGACCAGCAGATCCTGACCACGCGAACGGCTCTGGAAAAGGCCACCAATCAGACGGCTACCGAACAGGCAACGGATCTGAATCCTTTGCGGCAAACGCTGGATACGGAACTGGCGCGCGCCCGCGTCGATCAAGCCGGCGCTGCGTCGCGTCGCGCGAGTCTGACCAGTCAGGTCCAGGGGTACGAACGTCAACTGCTGAGTTTGGAAGGCGGCACGGCCCAATACCAGGACCTGAACCGGCGCGTGAAGGAAGCGGAAGACAACTACCAGCTCTATCAAAAAAAGCAGGAAGAAGCTCGCATTACCGACGAGTTGGACCAGAACAAGATCACCAACGTCTCGCTGGCCGAAACACCGGTGCAACCACAATTGCCTTCTCGGCCGAACCGGCCATTGAATCTTTTGCTCGGCATTTTTCTTGGGCTCGTAGTGAGTGTGGCCTGTGTGATCACGGCCGAGTTCTTCCGCGAGAGCGTGCAAACCGCGCGCGAGTTGGAAGGTCTGACGGGGATGCCCGTGCTGGCTACGGTGCCGCATGACGCCTGGTCACGACGATCCTTGATCATTGAGCGCCGCCGGCTGGCATTGACTGATGGTGACGCGGATTTGGATGTGGTCTCTGGCGACTAGATCCGTTGACTAATGGAACAGAGTAGCGCTCACGGCGTGACGTGTCAGTACCACCCGCGGTAATGGGCGGGCTCGGTTTTGTCAGTACCACCTGCGGTAGCGGGTGGGTGTGATTTCGGCAATGTGATTACGACAGTTCAACCGCCCGCTACCGCAGGCGGTTCTGACAGGGACAACCAGCGTGGAATTTTATCTCGAATTCATCAGAAGCGTTTTTCAGGCAGCGGACGATCAAGGCAAGCTGCGCAATCGCATCGTGGCCTTTACCTCCTCATCTCCTGGCGAGGGCGTCAGTCACGTCGTGAATACACTTGCCAAAGAGATCGCCACGCACACGCAACGGCGAGTGCTCGCGGTTGATTCAATGGGACTGCAAAACCTGCGCGTGGCCGATCCGCACATGATCTCCAAACAATGCTCAGAGACGCAGATCGAAAATCTGCACACCATGCCGGCGGCAACCGAGGGCCTGATGGGTTTGCGTCGACGAGCACAGAGCAGTGAATGGCAAAGCGATCCGGAATATCGTCTGGCCTGTCTCAAGGCGCTGCGTTGGAACTTTGACTACGTGCTGGTTGATTGTCCCAGCTTGAGCGTTTCCGCGGATGTTACCACGCTGGCTTCGCTGGTTGACGGCGTCGCGGTGGTGGTGGCCGCGGGGCGCACGCGCCGCGATCAGATTCGTCGCACCCAAAGAGTGATCGAACAGGCGGGTGGCAATTTCCTGGGCTTTGTGCTCAATCAGCGCAGCTATCCGGTTCCCGGTTGGCTCTATCACAGACTCTAACAAGACGCTGAAAAACAAGTGAAGAGATCAAAAGAATCCATGCGATCCACGAAGTCACACGAACGAACACGAAATAGCACGAAGAAGACCGCCTCTTCTTGGTGTGACTTCGTGCTGCTTTGTGTAGTTTCGTGGATCGTAATCAGTTTTTCAGCAGCCTGCTAACGCGATCGCATTCGAGGTTTGTTTTGGGAATGAAGTACGGAAAACTCTTTTTGATTTCGTTGCTGTTGACCGCGTCGGCAGTTACTGCCCTGGCGCAGAGACCGGTGCTGACCACGCCAACCGAAGAGCGTTACACGCTGCATCCGGGTGACGTGCTCGACATTCAATATCGCTACACCCCCGAGTTCAATCAAACGGTGACTGTGCAGCCCGATGGGTACATATCGCTCGCGATGGGTGGCGATCTGAAGGTGGGAGGCCGAACGCTGCAACAGTTGCGCGCGTTGATTCTTGGCAAAGCGCGAACGCGACTGGAATCACCGGAGCTGACGGTGGTGCTCAAGGAATTTCAAAAGCCCTACATCGTGGTTGCCGGCGAAGTAAATCAGCCTGGCAAGATCGAGTTGCGCGAAAAGTTGACGGCCATCCAGGCGGTGCTGTTGGCGGGCGGCATGAAAGAGACAGCCAAGACTTCGCAGATTCTTGTGTTCAGAAAGCTCAACGGCGATACGGCCGAAGTAAAGCTGCTGAACCTGAAAACCCTTAAGCGCACCAGCGATTTGGAAAACGACATGACGCTACAGGCGGGTGACATGATCATGGTGCCGCGCAACCGGATCTCAAAGATCGAACGCTACATCAGGTACGCGAGTGTCGCCGCGTTCTTTACGCCATTGCTGCCGTGAAGAGGAAGTCAGGAGTCAGGAGTCAGGAGTCAGAAGTCAGAAGGCAGAGGGAATGACGTTCGGAGGCCGTTTTGATCGCGAAAATCTGACAAGTTGAGTTGAGAGTGGAAATCTTGAGATTGGTCAAAGTACCGAATCCGAAATATTACTCTGACCTGCTGACTGCTGACTGCTGAAAACTGAAAACTGAAAACTGATTACTTCCCCCATGACTGCTCGCTACGGACAACTGGCTAACTTTTCGTTAAAGGTGACTGACCTGCTGCTGATGCTGCTGGCGCTCGCGGCGGGCATTGTCATCAACTACGCCCCTTCAGAAGCGCGATCTCTCTCTGACTACGCGTTTGATTTTCTCTCGACCAGGATCAAGGTTGGCAACGCTCTGCTGGGCGCGCTGCTGCTGGTTATTTGGGCCGTCGCCTTCAGTCTGCAGAACGTCTATCGTTCGCATCGCCTCAGTGACTTGCGCGAAGAACTGACGGAGATCGCCCGCGCGATCTGTCTTGCTTCCGCCGCTTTGCTGATTGTCGGACAATTGGGCCAGTGGCGGACCATCACGGTTTTCACCGCCGCCTCAGTGGGCGCGATTGCGATGTTATTGATTGGCTCGACGCGCGTGCTGTTGCGGCTCAACCTGCGTCGCCTGCGTTTGCGAGGCCACAATCTCAAGCGGATTCTGATTATCGGCACCGGTCCGCGCGCCGAGTGGTTTGCCAAACAGGTGCTGCACCGTCATGACTTTGGTTATAGCCTGATCGGTTATGTAGATAGCAAGGTGCGCTTTAACAATAATGGCCTGAGCCATGTTGCCTGGTTGGGCGATGTGCAGGATCTCCCGCGCATCGTCAGCAACGAAGTGATCGACGAAGTCTTTATCGCCCTGCCCATCAAATCGCAATACTCCCAGATCGAGTCGGCCATCACCACGCTCGAAGAACAAGGCATCCCGGTGCATCTGCTCTCAGATTTGTTTCCGCACAAACTGGCGCGATCGCGCGCCTGGGAGTTCGAAGGCACACCGTTGCTGTCACTGCACAGCGCCCCGTCAATTACCTGGAAAACCGAAGTCAAGCGATTGGTGGATATCATGGCTGCGGCGAGCTTGCTGGCTCTCTTGGCACCGTTGCTGACGCTGGTCGCGCTGGCTATCAAGTTGGATTCGCCCGGACCCGTTTTCTTTATTCAGGATCGGGTTGGTTTCAACAAGCGGCGTTTTCGCATGCTCAAGTTTCGCACCATGCGCCGGGACGCCGAGGCCCGGATGAAAGAGATCGAGCACCTGAATGAAAAGTCAGGACCGATTTTCAAGATCCGCAACGACCCGCGCATCACACGCATCGGCCGCTGGCTGCGAAAGACCAGCATCGATGAGTTGCCGCAACTGGTCAACGTCCTGCTCGGCGATATGAGTATCGTTGGCCCCAGGCCGCTGGCAGTACGCGATGCGTTGAAGATGGAAGAGGCGTGGCAGAAGCGCCGGTTCAGCGTCAAGCCGGGATTAACGTGTCTCTGGCAGGTGTCGGGGCGCAGCAACCTTTCGTTCGAACAGTGGATGGAGCTCGATCTGAAATACATCGACGGCTGGTCGCTGGGGCTCGATGGGTTGATCGTGCTGCGGACCATACCAGCTATCCTGACCGCGCGCGGGGCGAGCTAAGAATTTGGGCCGCGGATTTACGCGGATGTCCGACAAACTTCAGTTTGTCGTGTTCTCTCAAACCAGGTCTGTCGCCCAGACATCGACAAACTTAAGTTTGTCGGACATCGGCGTGAATCCGCGGCTAATCTCACTCCTTAACTGAAAACTCCCGCCGATTCTGACTCTTACACTTTCAGTACCGACAGGTCTCGAGGTCCAAGTGTCAAAAATCGCTCTGGTACATGACTATTTCATTCAGATGGGAGGCGCTGAGCGCGTGGCCATCGCCATGCACGATTCCTTTCCATCGGCGCCGCTTTACACCACTGTGGCCCTGCCGCATCGCCTGCCGCAACGCTTGCGCGCGGCTGACATTCGCACTTCGCCGATGCAATGGCTGCCCGGGATCGAGCATCGTTTTCGCCAGTACTTCATGCTTTACCCTTTTGCTGTTGAGCGGTTTGATCTATCTGAGTACGACCTGATTTTCAGCAGCAGTTCCGGCTATGCCAAAGGCGTGCGCCGGCGATCGAACGCAATTCATGTCTGCTATTGCCACACACCGATGCGTTGGGTTTGGCGCTACGAGGACTATGTGGCACGCGAAAGATTTAACGGCGTTGCGCGATCCGCGTTGCCGCTGTTCATGTGGGGGCTGAAGAAATGGGACCTGCGCGCTGCCCAGCAACCGAACTATTACATCGCCAACTCGCAGTTGGTGGCCCAGCGAATAAAACAGATCTACGGACGTGAGGCAGTGGTGATTCCGCCGCCCATCGACGTCGACAGATTCCAACCCTCCGCGGAAGTTGACGACTATTACCTGGTGCTGTCGCGTCTGGCGCCGTATAAGCGAATCGATCTCGCGATCGAAGCGTGCAAACGGCTGGGCAAGCGGTTGGTAATCATTGGCGATGGACCAGACCGCGCGCGACTGGAGAAACTGGCCGGGCCCAAAACCGAATTCCTCGGACGGCAACCGGACAGCCGCATCAATCACTACGCCAGTCGTTGCCGGGCCCTATTGTTTCCGGGCGAAGAAGACTTTGGCATGGTGCCCCTGGAAGTAAACGCGGCCGGCAGGCCGGTGATCGCGTTTCGCGGAGGCGGAGCGATCGAAACCGTGGTCGAGGGAGTTACCGGTGTTTTCTTTGATAAGCCGGAAAGCGCGGCCGTGATTGAAGCGATTGAGAATTTTGAAAGCCGTTCGTGGCAGGCGACTGAGCTGCGCAAACACGCCGAGAAATTCGATCAAAGGGTGTTTGCTTTTCGCGTGTTGCAGTTTCTAGGGTCCGTGGCCCCGCCGTCGTGCGCCGGCCAACTGATCGACGGCGCGCGGTTGCTTTCGAAAGATACTTCGACGCGTACCTGGCCGCGGTTGGCGGTCGCGCGTTGAATCTCGGCCAGATCCTTCATAAGCCCGCGGAGCGGGCGATAGGATAAAGCCTGGGGTGTAGCGCAGGGAAACCCCAGAGATCAAGGCGAAACATATTCAGAGCCCGTGGAACGGGCGACAGTGTGCAAGCACTTTCAATGACCTAATCAAGTGCCGACTCTAAACCTACATAACATCGAAAATGAATCGGCTGTCGCCCGTAGTCACGGGCTTGCAGTTGTAGCTCGTACTCTCCCTGGGGTTCCGCTTCGCTCCACCCCAGGCTTTATGCTGTCGCCTGCTCCGCAGGCTTAGAGAAACCCCTATTCGGCTTAGAGACCCGATTCAATGAGCAGCAACTTTCTAATCGACAGGCCACAACGATTCCGGGCGCGGCGTCCGGCGGCGCTCTGGCCGGCGGTGACCCTGCCCTTGTCGGCCGTGGTGGTCTGGGCGGTTAACAGTGGCGCAGATGCTCTGCGTTGGCTCGGGCTCGGCGGCATCGTTTCGGCAATGGCGATCGCGCTTTTTGTCAGCCTCGAAGCCGGCCTGATCGCCATGATGCTGTTTGAGCCGCTGCGTGGTTTTCTGAGACGAGTGCAGTACCTCTTCCTGCCTTACTCGCAAACGGATCCGATTCACGTGGTCACTCCGCTGGTCACGATTCTCGCTTTTGCCATGTTGCTGCAGCGTCGCCGCTTCGCGATCTTTCGCGAGTCGCGGCTCGCGGGAATGGTTTCCATTCTGGGGGTGATCTACTTCCTGCAAATCTTCAATCCACTGCAAGGTGGTTTGACTGTTGGTCTATCAGGCGCGTTGTTTGTGCTGGTACCGGTTGTTTGGTTCTATTTCGGGCAAGCAGTAAAGCCGCGCTTTCTCGAGACTATGTTCCCGCTCGTTGTAGCGCTGGGCCTGATCACTTCGCTTTACGGCATTTATCAATTGACGTTTGGCTTTCCCAGCTTCGAACAGTATTGGATCGACAACACGGAATTCTACAACTCGATTTCAGTCGGCCATGTGAAACGCGCGCTGGCGACCTTCAGCAGCGCGGAAGAATGGGGTCGCTACATCGAGGTGGGCGCGCTCATTGCCTTTGCGTTTGCCGCCAGCGCGGGCACAAAGCTGCGGCGCATTGGCTGGTTTCTCAGCGGCGCTGGTCTCAGTGTGATGCTGTTGCTCACCGGACAGCGCACGGCGATGTTTGGCTTGATACTCGGTTGCCTGGTGCTTTTATTGTTGGGAGCGCGGACTTGGCGCAACGTCGCCGTTCGCCTGCTGCTGGTGCTGATGCCGGTGCTGGTCATCGCTGCCCTGGCCAAGGCGCCGACCAATGACGACATGCTGAGCCATGACGAGGAAGATCGCATGGGCGCGGTACTTTCACACACCGCGCGTGGAACATTGGATCCAACCCATGAAGACAGTTTGCAGGAGCGGCTGAAGAACTGGACTTTTCTGGCTACCGAATTGGTGCCTTACCGGCCCCTGGGAATCGGAATCGGCGGAACCTCTCTGGCTGCGTGGCGCTTCAACAGCCAACTCGATCTGCCGCCCATCGATAGTTACTTCATTTCGACGGTGATCACCTGTGGCCTGCCCGCTGCACTGCTCTTTATGTGGATTCTCTTACGCGCGATGCGGATCAGTTGGCGCTGCTGTCGAAGCGCCCATGCGGACTCTCGCGAGGCGCGTCTCTGGCGCGTGGCGGCGACTTTGATGCCCGTGCTGATTCTCAATAGTTTGTTTGGCAATACGTTCACTCTCTATTCGGTGGCGCCGCTGGGTTGGTTGCTGGTTGGTTGGATCAGCGCCCAACAACCGCGCCCGGCGGAGGATCGAGAGTCGATTCTGATTTAGGTAGTGACCTGTTTTGATCTCAATTCTTCGTTTAGAGGCGGGCGTTGCCCGCCGGCCCAATGCTAATAAAAGTGAAATCAATTTCTTCTGACAGGTACCGGCGGGCAACGCCCGCCTCTAAACGGAAATTAGGTCACCACGCTTATTTAGAAACCCGAGTTAACTGACACCTGCTTCGCAGCCTGAGGACAGAGCTTAAAACATCATGCATTCGGTACTTGTCTATCACACAATTAGCGCGCCGCCGGAACCCTTGCCGGGTGCGATTGATATCTCTCGCGAGCGTTTTGCCCAGCAGTTGGAATGGCTTTCCGAGCGGCGCCGGGTGGCGCGGCTGGATGAAACATTGTCGGGCAGCGGCAAGCGCCTGGTCGCCGTCACCTTTGATGATGGCTATCGCGACAATCTGACGGTGGCGCTGCCGTTGTTGGAAAAGTTTCACGTGCCGATAACTCTTTTTGTCGTGCCTGGATTTGTCGGCCGCGAGGGGTACCTGGCAAACGAAGAGCTGCGCGAGATTTCCAAACACCCGCTGGTGACTATCGGCGCCCACGGTCTCTGGCATCGGCATTTCACGAGACTGCCGCTCGATGAAGCGCGGCGTGAACTCGTCGAATCGCGACGCTGGCTCGAGAGTGTGACCGGAGAAACTATTGACCTGATGGCCTGGCCCTACGGCGAGTGCAATACGGCCCTGGAAGAATTGAGCAAGCAGAGCGGGTATCGCGCGGCGTGGTCCGTCTGTCAGGGGAGAAACATGATGCACTCGCGCTGGCGTGTGCCGCTCGGCCGCCGGGACAACATGATGCGGTTCATCGCCAAGGTTTCGCGTGCTTACTTTCCGACGAAGGTTCTGGAGCGGAAATTGGCCTCGCTCAGGAATGGCAATCAGACTTTGCCGGTCGCTGATTTGTCAGCGCTTTCAAATGCGGCCAGTTGCCCGATTCCCAAAGTTTACTCATGAAGGTTTACTCATGAAGATTCTTTTCTACAACCACACGGGAAAGGTGAGCGGCGCGGAACACCTGCTCTTGATGATCCTGTCGCAGCTCGATCGCGATCGGTTCGACCCCGTGGTTGTTTGTCCGCGTGAGGGAACGTTACAAACGATGGCCGAAGGACTCGCGGTGCCGGTGGAGACTGTGGCCGGCCTCGAGGCGCGTTTCACCTGGCGAGTCGATCGTCTGACGCGCTATTGCAAATCGTTCTATCAAACCGTCAGTCAGGTGCGGCGTAAGGTTGTCAGTCTCGAGCCGGTTTTGATTCATGCGAATAGTATCCGGTCCGGCCTGGTGGCGACCGCGGCAACCCTGGGCCTGGGAACGCGAGTGATCTGGCACTTGCACGATCTGCTGCCGCGGCATCCGCTCAGTACTGCTATTCGGGGCTTCGCCTGTTTCTCCCTACGCAGTCGCATGATCGCGGTTTCGCAAGCAGTCGCCGGTAATTTCCGTGGGGCGTTCTTTCCTTTGCGAAAGCGAGCGAGCGTGATTCTCAACGCCATCGACTTGAACAAATTTCAGCCGGCTCCGGATGTCCGCGCAGCAAAGCGACGCGAACTGGAATTGGACAACACAGAATTCGTCGTGGGAATCATCGGGCAGATCACACCGCGGAAGGGTCCGTTGCAGTTGCTGCGTGCGTTTGCCCGAGTGCTGGTCGACCTGCCCCAAGCAGTTCTGGTGATTGTCGGCGCACCGCTATTCAACCGGGACCATGAATACCTGGATCTTCTAAAGCGAACGGCGCTGGAGCTTGGCCTGGGACGGAGCGTGCGAATACTCGGATCGCGCAGCGACGTGGCAGCAGTCATGCAGTCGTTTGATTTGCTGGTCATTAACTCATCGGTGGAGCCTTTCGGCCTGGTCGCGCTCGAGGCAATGGCCTGTAACACTCCGGTGCTGGCTGCGGCGACCGGGGGGCTTTGCGAGATCGTCGAGCACGGCAAGGACGGTTGGCTGTTTCCGCCGGGCGATGAAGAGTCGCTCGCCGCGGCGATTATCAATCTAAGCCGGCAGCCGTTGTTGAGGACGAACCTGATCGAGGAAGGCCGGAAGAAAGTGGCGCTGAATTTTGGTGCTGAGCGGTACATGAAAGAGCTGCAGGATTTTTATCTGCAGGTCGGTAACGCGGCCATTGCGGCTACGCCGAACCGCAACGCGATGGGGCGCAAACATTTCACGCAAAGGCGCAAAGAGGCAAAGGCGCAAAGGCTGAAAAATACGACGCAAGTTGTTCGGTAAGTCATGCAAGAGCGGCATAGCCGCAGGCTTAATATGGAAGAGTTTATTCTACAAGTAACCCGTGAAATCGGCCTCGGAGGCGGAAGCGAGTGCGTTGCTTTTGAGTTGCACCGCGCCTGGCTGGCCATGGGCCTGGATGCCCAGGTTTTGACGAGCCAGGCGACGGAGCCTGAAGCTCAACAGGGAATCGCGTTTGTCGCCACCTGGCTGAAGGGTTGGAGTGCGGGAACGTGGGGGCGTCATCTGGCCACGTTCTTAACCGTTCCGATGTTCACCCTGGCAGCGACCCTGCGCGTCTGGAGAATCCGTGGGCCGAAGATAGTCCTGAGCCATGGTGACTTACTCACTGGCGATGTTTGCATTATGCATGCGGTGAACAATGCTTCGCTGGCAGAAAAGCGACGCACGGGTTACTACGGGTGGATCCTGAATCCAACCAACTTTTGGGTGGCGTTTCGCGACTGGTGGATGCTGCGCTGGGGTCGCTATCGAAGGATCGTCGCCGTCTCAGAACGCGTACGGCAACAACTGAAGCAGTACTATCACGTCGCTGACGAACGGATCGTAACCATTCCCAACGGCATCAATCTGGCTCGTTTCGATCCGCGCAATCGAGTGTCGAGAGCCGCTGTCCGCCGTAGCTTCAACATCCCCGCTGATGCTCCCCTGATGCTGTTTGTCGGCAGCCAATATCGGCTGAAGGGTTTGGAGTTCGCCATTAGAGCTTTGCCGGAGATGGAAACCAGGGCCCATCTATTGGTTGTGGGAGGTGACAATGCGACTCCTTTCCGGCAACTGGCCGAGCAACTGGGCGTGAGCCAGCGTGTGATCTTCGCCGGTGCGCGCAGCGATCTGCCAACCATTTACCCGGCGGCTGATGCTCTTGTGCTGCCGACGCTTTATGAAACCTTCGCGCTGGTCTGCCTTGAAGCAATGGCTTCCGGAGTGCCGGTGCTGGCGTCACCGGTTGGGGGCATTGAGGATTATCTGCGCGACGGTGTGAACGGGTTTCATATCCGCCGCGATGCGAAGGATATCGCAAGTAAGCTCGATCGACTTTTCAACGACCCGGCACTGCAGGCACGGATCCGGGAGGAAGGCATCGCCACTGCCGGGGATTACGCATGGGAAAAGATTGCCAGACAATATCTGGCTCTGTTTGCGGAGTTAACTGAAAGAGTTCCAAACCGGGCGGTGGCGCTCCACGCTTCAGGGCACAGCATTTCCGTTTGAGGTTCCGAGATGCCAGGAAGGATGAATCACAGAAACGGGGACGCGCGGATACGCGTGTTGCGAATCGCGCATTCCAGCTTAACTCCTTCGTTGCGCGAGCGTGAGCGTGCGCTTGCTCGCGGTTGCCCGGACGTAGATCTTCAGGTGATTACAACCGAACGCTGGAAAGAAGCTGAGGTAGAAGTTGACGCCACCGGTGACGATCTGTTTCCGGTAAGAACAGCGCGCACTTATCTTTCAAAACACATTCAACTCTTCGCCTACGATCCGCGGCCGATCATTGCCGCGCTTCGCGATCATCGACCGCACTTAATCGACCTCAATCACGAACCATATAGCGTTGCCTGTGCCGAGGTGCTGACTTTGTGTAAATGGTTTGCGCCGCAAGCTCTCATCGTCATGCAGACGGCGCAGAATATCTTTCGCCGTTATCCGCCGCCTTTCAACTGGTTGGAACAGAGAGCCTTCAGGCGCGTTTCTGCCGCTTATGTTTGCAGCGAAACGGTGCACCAGACGCTGCTCCGCAAAGGATTTGGGAAGGCTGCGCAAATCATCCCATTTGGAGTCAACGTCGCGGCTTTCCGGCTTCGGCCCGACAGCGAGGAGCGCTCGACGAATCCTTTGACGATCGGCTTTGTCGGCCGCATGTTACCCGGAAAAGGTCTCAATATTCTTGGCCGTGCGTTAACGAAGATGAAGGCTGAGCCCTGGCGTCTATTGCTGGTTGGTGACGGACCTGAACGCGCGGCTTTCGAAGCAAAGCTGGCCGCGCACGGGCTGCTTGAGCGCGCGCAATTCACCGGCGCGATCAGCTACGACTCGGTGCCGGAGCTTTACCAGCGGATGGATGTATTGGTCATGCCAACCGAGACCACGCGGCGCATCCGAGAGCAGTTTGGCCGCGTGTTGGTTGAGGCTATGGCGAGCGGCGTGCCCGTGATTGGCTCGACCTGCGGCGCGATTCCGGAAGTCATTAATGATGCAGGTCTCGTCGTTCCCGAGGGTGATGCGGACGCGTTGGCCGGAGCCCTGCGGCGATTGTTGTCGGATGGCGCCCTGCGCCGACAATTGGCGCGGGCCGGACGACAAAGAGCTGAGCAGCATTACTCCTGGGAGCGAGTCGCGGATCAGACTTACGCTCTCTTTCGCGAGGTGTTAGCCGGCAAAGAGGCGCGCAGTCCGACAAACTTTAATTTGTCGAGCCGCACAATGGAATCAATGGCGGAGAAGTCGACAAACTAAAAGTTTGTCGGACATTTCAGATGCTAAAGCAAAACATAAAACTAGTCTTCAGTACGAATGTGATCATGCTCAGTTGCGGCGTTGTCACAGGCTTGTTAAGCGCTTGGGCCCTGGGCCCTGCCGGTCGGGGAAACCTGATGGTCGTGGTGATGTGGCCCGGCATTTTTTCCATGGCGGCCACCATCGGCTTGCCCCAGGCTTATCGCTTTTGGACCGCAAAGGAACCAACGCTCGTTTCTGCCTTATTCGCGAATGCGGTGGTCTTCACAGTGGTTGTCGGTCTCGTCATGCTGGGGCTGGCGGAGGTTTTGATCCCGCACCTGATCGGCGAACGAAGTCCGGAAGTGCTGCACCTGGCGCGCATCTATTTGTTGACCATTCCCTTGCTCATGCTCACGGATCTGACGCGAGGATTGCTCGAGGGAGCAAGGCGTTTCACCTGGGTTGGAGCCTTGCGGCTGATCTTCTTCAGTCTGCAATGTGCAGTGTACATAGTTCTGTGGTTTCTCGGCCGGTTGACCCTGGCCGCCGCTACTTACACATTGATAAGTTCGGTGATTACCTCGCTGTTGGTGTCACTGCTGGCGGTCTGGCATCAGTTGAGACCGAGCTGGCGACCGAAGTTCGCCGAACTGGTAAAGACACTGCGTTACGGAGTTCGCGATTATCCGGGAGTGCTCACTGAATTCATTAATTGGCGGCTCGATCTGATTATGCTCGTCGGCGTCGCCTCGAGCAGTGCCGTTGGCCTCTATGCGGTGGCAGTGCGTTTTGCCGACATCACCAGCATTCTCGCTTCTTCGGTTGGCGATGCGGTGATGCCGGAGGTAGCGGCGTCCAAGAAATCCGCGGAAGCGACAGGCGTGGTTACGCGAAGCCTGCGGTTAACGCTCGGGTGTCACCTGCTGATCCTGATTCCGCTCTGGTTCACTGCGCCACACATTCTTCGGTTCGCTTATGGAGAAGGTTTTGTAGAGGTCACCAGCGTCCTGCGTTTGCTGATGTGTGCTTCGGTAGCCTGGAGCGCGGGCGCCATTGTCATTAGTGGACTGAACGGATTAGGTCATCCAGGGCTGAGTGCTATCGCGAGGATCTCGGCTGCGCTGGTGATGGTCGTGATGCTGTTGGCATGGCTGCCCTCGAAAGGCATCTTTGGCGCGGCGCTGGCTTCGATCAGCGGTTACAGTGTGATGTTTCTGGTGGCGCTTTTTTGGTTGCTGCGGCGGCGGCAGGTTAGCGCCTGGGAATGTCTCAGGCCGCGTTGGAGTGATTTGCCGAGCGGTCTGAAGCCGGCGAGTCTTCGCGTTCAGGTTTCCCGATTCCTGCGCCGGCCAGAGACCAAAAGCCACACTGCGGATGCGTTGGCGGCTGGTGTCGAATGATGTGGCGCTAAGGTCATGCGGCCAGAGTCAATTTTTTTGGAGTGCGGCGGCAAGCGCAGCCGGGGTCCCCAGCGGGGCAGCCCCGCTGGGGTGGTCGGAGCGCGACGCCGCTTTGGATCAGAATCTCGAACACGTCTCCACTCTAAGAGAATCCAAAGCGCCGTCGCTGCCGGCGCACTCCAAATCTAGTGCCAATCTCCAAACTTAGTGTCAATCTCCGATCGTTTAGATAGCGGACTCGTCCGCCCGTCGTGCAGCCGGGCACAAGTGCCCTATCTAAACGGTCTTCTCCAGGAGGGTGACGGAAACATGATTCGGCCTCGATTCACCAACACACTGGTTCTCCTCATCCTGCTCACTTTGCCTTGCTCCGGCTGCGCGCGCGACGACTGTTCGTTCTCCTCGCACGCGACTGATGCCAGTCCCGTCATTGCCGACAGCTTTGGTGTCAACATCGGTTTCACTGATCCGCGACCGGGCGAGATGAAGATGCTTGCGGGCGGCGGCTTTCGTTGGGTGCGTATGGATCTGAAGTGGGATCTCACGGAGCCGGCGAAAGGGCGTTACGACTTTGCGCCGTACGATCGGTTGATGGCCTCGCTTGAGCAATACGATCTCCGTGCTTTGTTCATCCTCGATTACACAAATCCTGCGTACGACAGTGGCAAGCCGCCGCACACGGACGAAGCGCGCCTGGCCTTTGCGCGTTGGGCTGTCACCGCGGCAAAACATTTCGCCGGCCGCGGTGTGCTTTGGGAGATATACAACGAACCCAACATTGCGCAATTCTGGCCGCCGCGCCCGAATGTCGATGACTACGTTGCGCTGGCGCTCGCGGTTGGGCGAGCGTTTCGTGAAGGCGCGCCGGGAGAGAAATTAATTGGACCAGCAACGTCAGGGATCGACTTTGCTTTTCTGGAGGCGTGCTTTAAGGCAGGTCTGCTTGAATATTGGTCCGCAGTGTCGGTGCATCCATATCGCCGCTCCGACCCGGAAAGCGCGGCGATTGATTATTGCCGGCTGCGAAAAATGATTAAGGCCTACGCGCCTGCGACTGTCGGGAGTGGTAGCGCAGGCAATGTCAGTACCCGGAGCCGTAGCGACGGGGCCCTTAAGCGATCGATCTCGATCATCTCAAGCGAGTGGGGTTATTCAGCGGCTTGGAGTGGCGTCGACGAATCACAGCAGAGCCAACTTCTCGCGCGCTCCTGGCTGACCAATGCCGCAAACGATATCTCTGTTTCCATCTGGTACGACTGGCAAGACGACGGCTCAGAAACCGCAGAGCCCGAACATCATTTCGGTAGCGTCTACCATCCTTATCGCGAAGGGCGCGAATCCGTTTTCGATCCCAAGCCGGCGTACTTTGCCGCCCGGACGCTGAGCTCCTTCTTTCGTGGATGCCGCTTTGAAAAGCGCCTCAATGTCGGCGGCGATGATGACTATGTGCTGGTCTTTCGCAAAGGTGTTGAGACGCGCATTGCTGCCTGGACCACTGCCAGCCGCGCACACCGCGTGATGATTCCGCTTGAGCCGGGAAAGTACAATGGTGTGACTCATACTGGACAAAGCACCACGATGCTCACCGCAGATGCGACCGGCCTCGCGCTGACCTTGAGCAACGCGCCCGTATACCTCGCACGCTAAGTCAGCGTCGCCCTCAAGTAGCAGGCAGGCTCCCGTCTTGTCAGTACCCTGCGGTAGCGGGCGGGCCCTACGGTAGTGGCTCAGTTTGGTTTTCTCTGCGTGAACTCTGTGTGCTCGGCGGCTCTGCGGTGGAGAAAAGCGCGGAAAGCTCTCACCGCCGATGCGCAAAGAACTCTGAGGACGCGCGGAGAAGGACGCAGGGGGCCCGCCCGCTACTGCCTGCGGTACTGACAAGAGCGGGCCGCCAGCGACCGGACACCCTACCGACAATAGGCGTGTTCACGCTGTTGGAAGCGGTACTGATTGAGTTTGACGTCCGCTCGCTGAATCACTTATCTTCAACTCGCAGCCCTGATTTTTTGCAGTCCCTGGAGTCTTTGCCGCCGAGATGTTCTCTCCCGATTTGCGCCGGCTCAGAGTCAGAGTCTGTGACTCAGACTCGTTTCCGGGTACTGGTGCAGTTTGGTCTTCGAAATGTCTCATTCACACCGTGGCTTCAGCCCGGTGGTCAGCATGCGCTGGTAGAAATGGTGAACCGTTTCAACGGTTTTCCACGCTTACAGCGGCTGGAAGCCGTTGAAACGGCTCGCCCAAATCAGCAGTCAGTTGATCACCGCTGAAGCCACGGTGTGAATGAAAGACCAAACTGTAGCGGTACTCGTTTCCGGCGAACGTTTACATATCAATCCTGGTCCTTCATCTTTATGAAAATCATTAGTCTTCGCAAATCTCGCCTGCCCTTGCTGGCTCTGTCGGTTTTGTTTCTGATCTTTGCGAGTGGCGGCTCGGCCAAACTGATTCAAGGTCCATCACTCGATCGCTCGCTTAAGACGGATATGAAAGCGGAGCCGACAGCGCCCGGCGACCCTGAGGCCGAGCTGAAGACAGCGCTGAGTTCGACGGAAATTGCCAGCGTGATCATCGAGTTGCAGAGCGAACCCGTCGTCGTGCACGAAAACAAGTTGAACCCGCCCGAAATTCGCGAAGGCAAGCTGAATCTGGAGAGTTCTGAGGCCAAAGTGTACGAAGCTCAGGTGATTGAAGAGCAGGAGAATTTCAAGCAGTTGGCGCGGCAGTTGTCACCCAACATGATCGTACGCGCTGAGTTGCGCACGTTGCTCAACGCGATCTCACTCGAGGCGCCGGGTATTGAGATTGCCAACATCGTTACGCTCCCCGGGGTCAAGACCGTGCGGCTGACGCGCGAGTATCATGCTTTGCTCAACAAGAGCGTGACGCTGATCAATACCCCCGCGGCCTGGACCAAGGTCGGCGGTTCGGGTTCGGCGGGGCAGGGAATCAAGATCGCGATCCTCGACAGCGGCATCAACAAGAGCAACCCACTTTTTGCCGACGCGGGCTTCGTGCCGCCGGCGGGTTTTCCCAAGGGAGACACTTCATTTACCAACAACAAGGTCATTGCGGCAAGAGTTTTTCTGAACGGTGGTGGGACGCCTGACGATCAGAACGGACACGGCACAAACGTAGCGGGCATCGCAGCGGGCGATCTGAATACGACCTCGCCGCTCGCCCAACTTACAGGGGTCGCGCCGCGTGCTTTCCTGGGTAATTACCGGGTGCTGGATGCGAACGGTGACGGTTTCGATGACAAGATTATTCAGGGATTGCAGGCGGCGATGCAGGACGGATTCGATATTGCAAGTCTGAGTCTGGGGGGCCCGGCGACGTCCAGCCTGGGACTGTTGGACCAGGCGGTCGAGAACGCCGTCGCTGGTGGAATGATAGTAGTGGTGGCGGCCGGCAATGATGGCGTCGACGCGAACGGCGCGGTTGTACCCGGCTCGATTGAATCTCCTGGGATCGCGCCTTCGGCGATTACCGTCGGCTCGTCCACGAATTCGCACGTCGTTGGCGCGGGTGCTAACCTCACAGTTTCAGGGTTATCGAACATCGGAGGCACCGTTGGTCAGAATGGTGCGCCGTCATCCGTGTTGACTGGCACTCTCGGGCCGGCGGTGTACGCCGACGTCAATGCGCTGGATGGCAACAATCGTGGCTGCGCAGGTCTGCCGGCTGGTTCGCTCACGGGAAAGATTGCGCTGCTTGAACGCGGGAATTGTGGTTTTGCAACCAAGCTTAATAATGCGAGTTCCGCCGGCGCCGTGGGAGCCGTTGTTTATAACAAGCCAGTTGCCGAAGGCACAGACGGCGGCGACACGATCATCATTATGGACGTTAGTGGTCCACCGGCGGCAACCATCCCGTCTGTCTTCCTCGATCGCACAAACGGGTTGGTGCTGCGCAACTGGCTGAGTTCGCATCCGGGTGCGCAATTGAGCATGACAGCCGTGGCCCTGCTCGAACTGACAAATCCAGCGGACGTGCTGTCATCATTCAGCTCGCGCGGTCCATCTTCGCTAAAAGGGTTGAAACCGGATCTCGCGGCTCCGGGAGATCAGATCTACTCGGGCGCCATCACTGCGAGCAATCCCAATGGTGTTTCCGATCCCAGCGGGTTCAAAGCAGTAAGCGGTACCAGCCAGGCTACGCCGCATGTCGCCGGAGCGGCGGCGCTGCTCAAGCAACTTCATCCCACCTGGACTCCTTTGCAGATCAAGTCAGCCTTGATTAGCTCGGCGAACAACGCAGTGTTCAGCGACAGCGCTAAGACAGTAACGGCGGGTGTATTGGATGTCGGCGGCGGCCGAGCGGATCTTTCGTTGGGCTCTTTGGTGAACGCTACCTTTGCCCCGGCCAGTCTCAGCTTTGGCTTCATCAGCGCCGGCGCCAATACCTCGATCAATTTGCAGGTAACCAATCAGACAGCCGGCGCGGACACGTACAACATCACCGTTCAAGCCCTGAATCCGGGCGGCGGTGTAATCGTGAGTCCGAGCCAGAATTCGGTGTCGCCGGCGGCCGGTCAGTCGGCAACGGTTTCGATTAACGTGAGCACTCTGGCGTCGGCGACCCTTGGCGATCGCACTGGCTACGTTGTGGTCACCGATCAGAACAACCAGGTGCTTCGCGTTCCGTACTGGGTGCGCATTTTGGCCCCGCCGACCGTGCAGTTCATTGGTGCTCCTCCGGTCCCCACGATCCCTGTCAGTGAAGACGTCGCTTCGGGTGTTGCCCACGTCGTCGTCAATCGACTGGGTGATAGCTCTTCGACGGTGACGGTTGACTATGCCACGAGCGACGGCACGGCCAGCCAACGAACACGTTATATTCCCGCGTTTGGAACCCTGACATTTACCCCGGGACAAGTCAGCGCGAGCTTTGACGTGATCATCATTAACGATGGCTATGTCGAGCAAACCTCGACCATAAATCTGACTCTGAGCAATGCTGTGGGAGCGGCCCTGGGGACGCCAAATCAGGCGCAGATATCGATCGAAGATGACGAAGAGTCGCCGGCAACCACGAATCCGCTCGATGGCGCCGCGCAAGATCAATCTACCTATTTTGTCAGGCAGCACTATTATGATTTTCTGAACCGCGGACCGGATCCGGGTGGTCTGGCATTCTGGAAGAGCCTGATCGACGGTCCGCCGGCTTGTGCCAACGGCGATAAAGTCTGTCTATTGCCGCGGCGGATTACGGTCTCAAATGCTTTCTTCTTTGAGCTGGAATTTCAACAGACGGGTTCGTACGTCTTCCGACTCTACCGGACGGCGTTCGGGAATAATCAGCCCTTCCCGAATCCTGATGGTTCGAACATGACGGAATCAAAGAAGCTGCCCTCCTATGACGTATTTTTTGTGGATCGCGCGAAAGTCATAGGTGGGTCTGATCTGGCTCAGTCACAATTGGCTGTGGCCAACGCATTCGTTCAGCGGCCCGCGTTTGTGGCGAAATATCCGTTGAGTCTGGCAACCGCCGATCAGTTTGTCGATGCGATACTGCTGACGATCCAGAACGATCTGGGCGTGAACCTTTCCTCGCAGCGCACGGCGCTCATCAACTTGTACAACTCGGGCGGAGGCGGCCGCGGTGCGGTACTTTATCGTCTGGCAGACGACAACACGCAAACGAATCCGATTAACAACCGGACGCTGATCGATGAGGAATACAATCGCTCGTTCGTGGCCACGCAGTATTTTGGCTACCTGCGCCGCGATTCGGACATTGGCGGCTTTTTGTTCTGGCTGGGCCAGGTCAACAGTGCGCCGCTCAGAGATCTGACGCGACAGAAACAGATGGTCTGCGCGTTTATCACTTCAGGCGAATACCAGCAGCGCTTCAGTCCCCATGTCTCGTATTTCAACTCCGACTGCCCTTGAGCGGTAGCAGTGGGCGGTGGGCAGTGGGCAGTAGGCAGTGGCCAAGCAGGTCAGTACCACCTGCGGTAGCGGATGGGTGCTCGTCAGCCTCAGCAGGAAGCACGCAGTAAAGCACGCAGTAAGCAGACAATATATTGGCCGCGGATTTTCGCGGAAAAACGCGGATCTGATCTCACAATTGCCGTGGGTTCGATCCGCGTTTATCCGCGTCCATCCTCGGCTAATTTGTTTTCGCCTCGTCCAGTCCTACTCGCCGGTGGCGGATCTCTTAGCTCGCTTAGCGCACCTTTGACTCAAGCTGATCCGCCAGCGCCACGGCTTCTTCCGTTGTCCGAACCTGACTAACGTCGACTGGCTGGCCTGTGGTTCTCTCCAAATGTTGTTTGGCCGCGACCAGCATTTGCCGATGCATATCCGAAAGAGGATTAGCGCGGCAGCCGGCAAACAGCGGCAAGGGATTTAGTGTGATTGACGCCGTGTCTGTGCGCGGTTCAGCGAGAGTCAGCACTTCGCTCAAACAATTTGCGTTCTTGTCGCGCTCTGTCAGATGCGCGTCTTTGCTCAACCAGCGTTTCTCTACTGTGCGAAGGATCGACGTATGATCGAACACTGTATTGCAGACGGTTCCTTGTTCGATTAGCGGCGAAACCAGAACAGCCGGCACACGTACGCCGTAGCGTTTGAAATCAAACCCGCTGCCACCGGGTTCGTTTCCGGGAATGATTATGCCGTCCGGCGAATGGCAAGCAGGCTTGGGCGCTATGTGATCGTAAGTACCGCCATGCTCGTCAAACACAATCACCAGCAGCGTGCGGTTCCAATCGGGACTGTTCCTGAGCGCCTCGTAGACTGTAAAGACCAGGCTCTCTCCATACCGTACATCCGTTGGCGCACCCGTATCGGCGATCGCATAGGCCGGGTGGTAATCATTCTCTGGTCCATATTTTTTGCTGCACAGCATGTTTGGCTCGATGAAAGTGTATGCCGGCAAGCCACCGGGACGTTTGGCGTCTTCCAGGAACTGGCTCATCGGAAAGAAGTGCTGGTTGAACGGCACAAATTCCCAAAGCCGCTTTTGGATCAGTAGCGCGTTGCACAAGAGGAATGGTCCACCATAGTAGATCCGCCAGCTCACACCGGCTTCCTCCAGCAAGTTATAGATCGTCGGTGTGTCATTGATCAGGATACCGATGTCCCAGGGATCGTCTCCCGTCTTCCACATGTTGTAGACGTACCCGGATGAAGTAGCTGCGTGCACGAACGAGCGATTCGGAAATGTCTGAGTGGGTACCGAACTGAACCAATGGTCACAGACCGCGTAAGCGTTGGCCAGGCCATTTATCACGGGCAGCCGGTCAGGGGTAAAGCAATTCATGATGACGCCCGGATCATCGTCAAGCGGCGCGCTGCTCTTAAAGATTGACGAAAGAATCTTGCTGCATCCCGTCTTTGGCGCGCCGGCGATTTTTATCGCGTCCGCGAAATCGTTGACGAAGCCGTCCATGGTGGGCACGTCGGTTGTGTTAGGGATGCAGTCTTTCGGGAACGTCTTATTGAACATTTGGGTGAAGACGTGATCGTACGGCTCATTTGGATCAGGAAAGGGATCAGTCATCACCGTGCCCTTGCCTACGCAGGCCATGCCCCCGCCCGGGCGCGGATTGCAGTGCGTCGCTCCAGAGAGGCCCGCGAATGCCTGTCCTCGCGGCACTTGATCAAAGGGCGCCTGATTGTCTTTGTCATACAACCAGCCGAGCACGTTGTCGAACGACCGGTTCTCAACCATCAGCACGACGATGTGGTCGATTTGATCGAGCCGGTTATCCTGGTTTGGCATTGTGTTGTCCTCAGATTTTCGAACCCGGGATCGTCAGAGCTAACCAACTTGCCGGAAACATGGCGGGCCTTGTCGACGCCACCCGCACCGGCGCGGAGTTGTTCGTCCGAGCGGAGGAAGGAAGCGGAGTGCAGGCAGAATAATAGCCGCGGATATTCACGGACAAACGCGGATCTGAGCCGTAGATAACTAAATTCAAATCCGCGTTTATCCGCGTCCATCCGCGGCCAATGCTTAATGAACCGCTTCCGATGGCACTGCTTCGGCTTCTGCCTTCTTCTGTCTCCACATGCCCGCGATTTGGTGGGCCTCCGCCTCGGTGAGATTGTCATAGATGTCCGACGTGTTCATCACCTGGCCATCTTCCAGTTCGAGGACTTCCCAATCAGGGGCGTTCGGATCCGTACCAGCCCGCCCGGGCTTTACTCTGATTTGATAAGAGATCTCAGGTGTCTTCTCTTGCTCTTCCATTTCCAGTTGTTCCCTTCCTGACGTTGATTATTCAAATTTTGAACGGCGCAAATTTATCACAAACACGGGCAAAAGGCAGAAGGCAGACGGCAGGAAGCGGACGGCAGGAAGCAGGACGCGGGCTGTCGGCGCAGTCGAGAGCCGGTGGTAATAAAATCGTAGTCCTGCCGCCTGCCTACTGCCTTTTGCTTACTGCCTTTTGCTTACTGCTTACTTCGCCTGGGACACGAAGTCTTTCGTTCGCGGATCCTTCGGCGCATTCAAGACTGAGTCTGTTGCCCCATACTCGACAACCTCTCCGCTTTCCATATAGAGCAGGTAATCGGCCAGACCCGCCAGAAAGCTGATCGAGTGCGAAACGATCACCATCGTGTGGCCGCGAGGTACGAATCCGCGTAAGAGCGAGCGCAACTCCGCGGCACGACGTGGATCGAGGGCGCTGGTCGGCTCGTCAAAGAGCAGCAAACCAGGATGCATGGCCAGCGCTCGAGCAATCGCCACGCGCTGTTGCTCGCCGCCTGACAGCGACTCCGGATATCGAGGCGCTGCCTTCTTCAAGCCCACAGATTCAAGCAACTCATAAGCTTCAGCTTCGGCTTGCTTGCGAGGCAAGCGCAGAACATGAACCGGCGCTTCGATCAAATTGCCAAGCACGGTCAGGTGCGGAAACAGATAGAGATGTTGAAAGACTGTGCCGACCTTGCGGCGCAGCGCTTTGACTCGCTCGTGGTAATCGGACGCGGGAAGTGTGGCCTCCAGCTTCACGCCATCGCATTCAATCAAGCCGGCATCGATGCGTTCCAAACCATTCAGGCATCGCAGCAGGGTTGTCTTGCCGCTCCCCGATGCGCCGATGATCCCGAGTACCGATTGGGCCGCGACCTCGAGGCTGATGCCGCGCAGAATTTGATTGCCGCCGGCTCGTTTTATCAAACCCTCGACGCGAATCATACGGTCACCTCCGCAACGGGTTCTTCGCTCGCTTGCCGGTTCCGTAAGCGGCGTTCGAGCCGCCGGGCCAGGTGGGCCAGCGGTAAACTCATCGCCAGGTAAAACGCCGAGACCGTCACTCCCAGCAACAGAAACTGGCCCGAAGCGTTGGCCAACTCGCGATAAGCGGTGGCCAATTCCCACACGGAGATCACGTAGGCGACCGACGTGTCTTTGAAAAGCGAAACGAAGTCGTTGGTCATCGGCGGCAGCGCGATCCGAAATGCCTGTGGCAGGATGATGCGGCGAAAGGCGAGCAGCGGACTCATCCCCAGCGAGTACGCCGCTTCCCATTGTCCCCGCGGCAGTGCTTCCAGCGCGGCCCGGTAAACCTGCGACTCATAAGCCGCATAGTTCAAGCCCAGGCCAATCAGCGCTGTCAGTAAACCCGACATTCTGATTCCTACAGCCGGCAGACCGAAGTAAAGAAAGAGGAGTTGGACCAGCACCGGAGTGCCGCGAAAGAATTCGATGTAGACCGTACAAGGTTTACTGATCCAGCGCGGACCCATTGATTGGCCCACGGCCAGCGGCATTCCCAGCAGCGCCGCTATGAACATCGAACCGAAGGCTAGCAGCACAGTGACCAGGGCGGCGCGGGCCAGACGCCCGATTGCCTGGCGCCAGTTAAAAGAAACGGAAGTCAGGTCATAAGAAATCGTGTCGCTCTTTTTGCCAGCGAGGGTGGGCGCCTGCATTTCCACCTGCGCGTCGTTCCATAGGTTCCACTTCTTCAAGATTCGTTCGAGCGTCCCGTCCAGAATGATCTTGTCAATGGCCGCGTCGATTTCGGTCTTGAGCGCCTGGTCACCCTTGCGCAAACCGATGTTGTAGGTGCCGCGCAGAAACGGCGCGCCCGCCGCCTTCAAAGCCGGGTTCGAACGCGCGTAGTACATCTCCATCGGCACGTCCATCAGCACGCCGTCGATACGCTTCAATTCCAGATCGCGATAAGCCGCTACCGGATCGGGATAGCCGCGAAAGGTTATCCCTTCCTTTTGCATGTAGCGCGAGGCCGCTGTGTTGCCGAGTGTGCCGATTACCAGATGCAAGGTGAGGCAATCAGTGATTGAGTGAATGCGCGTCTCGTCTTTGCGCACCGTCAGTTGTTGCTCAAAGACATAGTAGGGCTTGCTGAACGAAATTTGCTGCTCGCGGTCCTTCGTGGGCTCCAGGCCATTGACGACGATGTCGAACGAGCCGCGTTCCAGCGTTGAGACGATTGATTCCCAATCGGTAGGCACAAACTCGGGTTTGCGATTGATGGCCGCTGCCAGGGCGTCGACCATCTCTTTTTCATAGCCGATGTAGTGATCTGGATTTGCGGGATCGGCGTAGACATACGGCGCCCCGCCGCTGGGATCGGCGCCCCAACGCAAAGGCTGCTGCGCGCTGGCGGAGGCTAACGAGAGAAATTGCAGGAGAAGGAGGATAAATAATCCATTGGCTGATTTGCGGAGTGATCTACTCAATGACTGGCCCCCGTTCGACGAGTTCGTGCTCGCGGGAGAAGATACCAGAATTTGCTAGTTCGTTCGCGGCTCCGCCGCCCGATGTGCGGAAGGGCTGCGACCTTCCGATAGGTACTCCACAAAATTCCGGGGCTATGCCCCAAGAGTTCGGGCCGCAGCTCCATTCGAATCGAGCGACGTGTTCGGTGGGGTGTAGCCGCCACCGCACATCAGGTGGCACAGCCACTAAAGCGAATGCTGGAATTCAGAAGTCGATCATCCGAGACATTCAATGATTACTGTCCCGCGCCCTTCAAATTCTTCTCGAAAAACGCAAGCGTACGCTGCAGCGCATCAGCCGCCGCCGGGCCGTTGAAGCCATGCCCCTGTTGCTCGTAGATCTTGATCTCGTACGGCGACTTCTTCTCTTTCAATAACGTTTCCAGTTTGTAAGCTTCAGCGACCGGCACGGCCTTATCCGCGTCGCCGTGCAGGATCAAGATCGGCGGCATCGTCTGTGCTTGTTTGCCGAAGATGTCCGGCAAACCGCCAAAGTACTCGACCACCGTTTTGATTTCATTGTCGACACAGGCGACCGAAAGCGAGAGATAGGCGCCCAACGAAAAGCCGATCAGGCCGATGCGCTTACTATCGACGTTCGGCTGGTCTTTGGCATAGGCAATCATATCGGTGATGGTGCGCATCCAGGGGGCGAAGTACTTGACGTACTCCTCACTGGCCGCGCGTACAGTACCGGTCTTTTCGAAATAGTGAGGCAGATAAACGACGTAGCCCTGGCGGGCGAGAGCTTTGGCCGTCTCTTGAAACAAAGGGCCACCCACAGCCATTCCTCCCGACCCGTAAAGCATCACAATCGTGGGATACTTTCCTGCGGCGGCAGGTTCAAACAACTCGAACGAAATGTCTTTGGCTTCGCTCTTGAACGAGCCGGTTGATTGCTTGACGTTGTCGTTACTCTGAAGCGGCCGCGCGATCGGGAAGTCGAAACCGATGCCGGATTGGAATGTGACAGCCGAGTCATTCAAAGTGCCGGCGACTGGCGCGCGATTAAAGATCGTTCCCGATTTCAGCAGGGACAGCGACACATGCGAAGTGAGCCGAGGGTCAGAGAAACCACCCATACTAATATCGCGGATGGTTCTGTCGCCGCGGTTCGCTAGCCGCTCCGATTGGTCCGGCTCGGTCGCAGCGAGCTGCTTGGGCTGCCCGCAGACTGCTGTGAGCAGAGCGGCCATTAGAAAGCACAGCGTGGCTAAAGAAATCAGGCTCTTCATGATCATCCTCTCTTTGCAATTTGGTTCACCGATAGCTGTGGCCGACGAACACCCACCCGCTACCGCAGGCGGTACTGACCTGGTTGTCTCCAAGCTCGCTGCCCACTGCCCACTGCGCTTACTATGCCCGAAAGTCTCTCAATCAAAAAGGGCGTGGCCTCCCGTTGAGCTCGTTTTTCGCAGCCTGACCTCAGGCGTTCAATCAGACTGATTCATTCGGTCATCAATGTGACAGGGCCGATTCAACCTGACCACCATCACTGACTTACTGATCGCGTCATCCTTCAAATTTCAAAGGACTTCCGGCCAAAACTGGTTTGGCACGGGCCTCGCTAAATGGAGCGCGAGAAAGGCTGCGACTCCAGCCCCCGAGACGCAGTCGGCGATTGAGAAGGAAATCAAAAAGACGTTACCTCGATTGAGGTACGCAAAAGTGGGAAGGACAGAACATGAACAAGCGTATCCCCATTATCTCGTTGCTGACCAGCTTAGCGTTGCTGGCCGCGATGTTCACCAACTCGGTGAGCAGCACGGTCCGGGCTCAGCGAAAACCTGCACAGCAAAGAGCCAAACTAGAGCATCCCTCGCTGTCGCGTTACGCCATCGACCTGACCAGGCAAGCCCGGTTGGGAAGACTTGAGGCGCACAGCGGTCACCGGGCCGAACTGGGCCGCATGATTCGGCTCCTCTCCAGTGACGGCCAACGCAATCCCGTATTGGTTACGGAAGCGAACGCGAATGCTCAGGAAATTGCCGAGAGCCTGGCGCGCAAGATTGCCGCGGGCAAAGTGCCCGATGTTCTGCAGAGCAAGAAGGTATTCCGCCTGAATCTGGAAGCGCTCTCGGTCGGCGTCAAAGACGGCGCCGAGTTTGTAGCACGCTTGCAGGCAGTGCTGAATGAGACGGCTGAAGCAAAAGGACAGATCATCCTGTTCGTCGACCAACTGCATCAGGTCGTCGGCTCATATGCAAACGTTCAGGCGGCGGCAGCGATTCGCGAAGCGCTCGAACACAGCCAATTCAGTGTGATTGGCGCCGCGACAAGCGAAACCTATGCTACCTACATCGCCAGCGACGACTCGCTAACCAAACTCTTCCAGACCATTCGCGTCAGTGATGAAACCGCGCAGGCAAGCGAGTCGAGCAAAGACTCGGACAATGAAGAAGCTGCGGAAGCACGGGAATTTGTCGGTGACAAAGTCTCTCCGGATCTGCGCGAAATGATTCAAAGCGCGAGCTCACCTGATGATAAGGTCACGGCCATTCTTCAGGTTGACGACGTGCGCAACGCCGAACTGAATGAAGTTCTAAAGCGGAACGGGATCATCATTACCGACCGAATGGCCCAGTTGGGCACGGTCAAGGTTCAGGTTCCGGTCAAAGCCATTTCAGAGTTGGCCTCGAATCACCTGACAAACTTTATCTCGCCTGACACAAAGCTCGAATCGTTTGACTATGGACACGTGGTAATCACGACCGGCACCAGTCTGGTCCGCACGCAATCACCCGGGTTGTTGGGTTTGGGCGCCACGATTCTGGACGGCGCCGGCATCGGCATCGCGGTGATCGATTCGGGTGTTGACAATGACCACGGCGCCTTTGCAAGCAACCGCATCAAGTTCAACAAAGATTTCACGAGCGAAAACAATCCGATGAACGACCCCTTCGGACACGGCAGCCACGTTGCCGGATCCGCGGCTGGGTTGAGCACCAGAAATGGAGACATGTATCAGGGCATAGCGCCGGGCGCCAATATCATAAATCTGAGAGTCTTGAACTCGCAGGGCACCGGCAGCAGTTCCGCCTTGCTGAGCGCGATGAACTGGATTCTCAGTCCGGTTGATCCAACCAGACCGGTCAGCTCCACCAATCCGCTGAACAAAACCAGATACAACATTCGTGTTGTCAACATGAGCCTGGGTGCGCCGGCGATCAGTTCATATAGAAACGATCCCCTCTGTCGCGCAGCTCGCGCGCTGGTTGATGCCGGCATCGTGGTGGTGGCTGCCGCGGGCAATAACGGCAAAGATGCAAACGGAAACAAGATCTACGGCATGGTCCATGCGCCCGGTAATGAACCGTCGGTAATCACGGTTGGCGCCGCGAACACGTTCGGCACCAACGGGCGCAACGATGACGGTGTGGCGACCTACAGCTCGCGTGGTCCAACGCGCAGCTATTACACGGATGCCAGCGGCGTCAAGCACTATGACAACATCGTCAAGCCAGAAGTGGTCGCGCCCGGCAATAAGCTGATCTTTGCGGAATCGGACTCGGGCGGCAGTAATGGATTGCTGCTGGGCATCGGCGCCGTCTCGGCTACTCATAACAACCTGGTGCAGCAGCATCCTGAGCTGGATTCAGGCCTGACCGACGATAACAACCGGCGCTTGATGTATCTGAGCGGCTCTTCGATGGCCGCGCCGGTGGTTGCTGGTGCTTCGGCTCTGTTACTGCAGCTCAAGCCGCAGTTGACGCCAAACATGGTTAAGGCCCTTTTGATGTATACGGCTCAACCGCTGCGCGGCTTCAACATGTTGGAACAAGGCGCCGGTGAATTGAATGTCGAGGGTGCGGTGCGCGTCGCCAAGTTGGTGCGGACCGATCTCACCAATGCCACGGCAACCGGAGCGCCCTTCCTGACTACGACGACCGTTCCGACGCCGCAGACGACCATCGCTGGTCAAACGATTACCTGGTCGCGTGGCCTGATTATGGACCACAGCTATCTGACGGGCACGAACCTGATCATGAAGTATCAACCGATTTACGCGCTGGGCGTGGTGATGGGTGATGGCGACGTGGCCGGTGACGGCATCATGGTCAGCGACGGCATCATGGTTAGCGATGATGTGGTCATGGGTGACGGCATCATGGTTAGTGACGGAGTGGTCATGGGTGACGGCACGATGTTCCTTCCTGTTAGCCGACTGATGGGCGACGGCATCATGGTTAGTGACGGTGTAGTCATGGGAGACGGCGTGGTCATGGGAGACGGCATTATGGTCAGCGACGGAGTGGTGATGGGTGATACCTGGGCCACGTCCGCCCGAGCCATGATCAGTGGCGACAACACTCCTTGTATGCACTGAGCGATTTCCAGGAAAAGCGGGGGAGCAGCGCGCTCTCCCTGCCAACTTGCCTTAACCTCATTGACTACGGGCGTTCCCGATAAACGACTATGTCATCCGCATTTGCTGCAGCAGATTCCCAGGGACCAGAGCCTCCGTCAATCCAGAGCCGGACATCGGCAGGGCTCCAGAAGATCGAGGCGTTGTCCAACAAGAACGAGGACGAAGTGCTCGCATTTCTGGCGCACCGCTCCTTGCACACGGTCTTCATGGCCGGCCTGATTCGCGACAACGGCCTGGTTAGTTTCGCCAATCGCGGCACCTTCTTTGGTTGTCGGGATCAGCAGGGCCGACTGCAGGGCGTGGCGCTGGTCGGATCGAAAACTCTGATCGAGACGAGCAGTGCGCCAGCGCTCGAGACGCTTGGCCGGCTGCTGCCGGACTATCGCGGAGCTCATTTGATCAGAGGCGAAGAAACACAAATCGAAAATCTGATCGAGTATTACACCGCCGCCGGCCGGCAACCCCGACTGGTGCTTCGCGAGATCCTGTTGGAGCAGACCGCACCTGCTGAAGGCTTTGAGCCGGAACACAATCTGCGCCTGGCAAACCCCGAAGACTTGCCGGTGATCACCTCGATCAATGCCGCACTCGCAGTCGAAGAAAGCGGCATCAATCCAATGGCCATGGATCCGCAAGGCATGCTGGAACGGACGGAGCGTCGGATTGCTCAAGGCCGGATTTGGATCTTGACCGAAGACGGCAAAACGATTTTCAAGGCGGACATTATCTCTGACACTCCCCAGGTAGCTTTCATCGAAGGAGTTTTTGTTCGCTGGCAAGAGCGCCGCAAGGGATACGGCCGGCGCTGCATGAGCCAGTTGGCGCGTAACCTACTGACGAGAAACAAGTCGATATGTCTGGTTGTCAATGAAAAAAACGCGCGGGCGCGGGCTTTCTATGACAAAGCAGGCTTCAAGTTTTCCAGTAACTACAACACGGCATATTTTTACGCGCTCTGAAGGGACCCGAGCGATGGAACAAGCGGCGCGAATCAGCGATAGACAAGTGATCTCGAAAGCGTACCAATGGCTCGTCATTGCCATTGGCGCCGTCGTCCTGCTGGCCGAAGGGCGGCGCCTTACCCTGGTGCGTTTCGATTTTCAGTTTCTGGTGATCGCCGTGATGACGGTGATGGTTAGTTCGCGCGTCGCCGTCAAGATTCCGCGCTTCAATACCAGCGTCACTATCTCGGATACGTTCATCTTTCTGGCGTTGCTGGTCTATGGCGGACCAGCAGCGATTCTGTTGGCCTTTGCCGAAGGGCTGGCTTCCGGAGCACATGCCGGCAAGAAGGTGCGCACCATTCTCTTCTCCGGCGCGGCGACGGGTTGCTCGACCGCGCTCACGGTGCTGGTGCTCACTCTGGGCTTCGGAGGGCCGCAATATCTGGCCCACCGCACTTTCCCGGAAATCGCAGCGGCCGTCTTTGCGATGGCCTTGACCCAATACTTTGCGAGCACCGGTCTGGTTGCCCTGGGGATGGCGCTGAGACATCACCAGTCGTTCTGGCAGATGTGGACCAGGAATTATCTGTGGTCATCGGTAACCTATTTTGCCGGGGCGATGGTCGCGGGTTTTATTGCCAGCCGGGTGGACATGTCGGGCGTCTACCTGGTGGTGGTCGCGATACCGACGATCTTCATTCTCTATTTCACTTATCAGAAATACCTTGAGGACGTACGCAGCAACGCCGCGAAAGCCGAGCAGGCCGAGCGGGCCCGTGCGGATGCGGAGCGCGCGCGCGCCGAGCAGGCTGAGTGCCACGTTGAGGAACTGAATCATTACATCGCCGAATTGGAGCGCACCAGCCGAGCGTTACAAGAAAGCAAAGAACATTTCCGCCATGCAGCGTTTCATGATTCCCTGACTGATCTGCCTAATCGCGGTTTGTTCTCGGATTATTTGAGGCTGGCGATGGAGCGCTGCAAACGCCAGGCGGACTATGTCTTTGCCGTCTTATTTCTCGATCTCGATCGTTTCAAGTACATCAATGACAGCCTGGGTCACAGTTGTGGCGACCAGTTGATCGTGGAATTAGCTCGACGTCTGCAGTCCTGTCTGCGACAAGTGGATACGGTGGCGCGCTTTGGCGGCGATGAGTTCGCCATTCTGCTGGATGGGATCAAGGATCCCAACGACGCAGTGCGCGTAGCCGAAAAGATTCAGCAGGAGTTGCAAAAGCCTTTCCTGCTGGGCGGACACGAAGCATATACGTCGGCGAGTATCGGCATCGCGATGAGTTCGGCCGGATATGAAGAGGCCGATTACATCCTGCGCGATGCGGACACCGCCATGTACCGAGCCAAGGATGCAGGCAAATCCTGTTACGAGCTGTTCGATCTGGAAATGCACTCCCGGGCCGTTATTCGCATGCGCCTGGAAAATGATTTGCGCCGCGCGATGGAGCGAAACGAATTCTGTGTTTACTATCAACCGATCATGAGCGTGCAATCCGGCCGCCTCTCAGGTTTTGAAGCGCTGGTTCGCTGGCAGCATCCTGAGCGCGGCCTAATCGCGCCTTCCGAATTCATTCCCATCGCCGAAGAAACAGGTCTGATTGTCCCGCTTGGTTCCTGGATACTTGAAGAGGCTTGCCGCCAGATGTACGAGTGGCACACACAGCATCCAAGCAACCGCAGCCTGACGATGAATGTCAATCTTTCTTCCAAGCAATTACTGCAGGCTGGGCTGGTACAGGAGGTCAAAGCGATCCTGGACCGGACTCAGTTGCCGGCGCGTAGTCTCAAGTTGGAGATTACTGAGAGCGTGGTCATGGAAAATGCCGAGTTGGCAACCACGATGCTCAAGCAACTCTCCGATCTGAACCTGCATTTGTGCATCGACGATTTTGGCACAGGCTATTCTTCGCTCAGTTACCTGCACCGGTTCCCCGTAGATACCCTGAAGATTGATCGCTCGTTCGTCAACCGCATCGAAGAGAAGGACGAGAACGTGGAAATCGTCCGCACGATAGCGACGCTGGCTCGCAATCTGGGGATGGAAGTCGTTGCCGAAGGCGTAGAGTCGGAAGATCAACTGGCTTGCCTCAAGGCGTTGAATTGCGAATACGCGCAAGGTTACCTGTTCTCACAGGCGCTGACCGCCCAGGCAGCAGCGCGGTTCATTGTGGCCGATCTGGAACGGCGAAGTGAAACAGATGGCGTCAAGCCCATGCATGAACGAGAACTGGAATTGGTGGCGTAAGAATGTCGGCGAGCTTCGCTGAAAGAGTTTCCTGGTAGTATCCGAAAGTTGGGTTGCCCGCCAGCGGTGCAGTAGCGCGACTGTAAAGGAGGGCTCCTGTGTGCAGGCCGAGTCCTCCTTAACAGTCGGGCTACTGCACCGCTTCGCGTTTGATTCCTGGCAACACGCTGTAAGACACGACGAGTCTGTTACCTGCCTTGTTACATCACTCACCGTCGTGTAGCATGACGCCGCAGTCACACCTTGAACCACGCAAAGACTAGACTTCCATGTGTACCGATCGAAGAGACTTCCTGCGTCTGTCGGCCGCCATGGCCGGCGCCACACTTTTCGGCAACGAATTAGTTCATGCTGAGAGCCGCAACTCGGAACTGTTTCAACAGCACGAAACGCCTGAGGCAATTCGCAAGCTCAAGAAGATGACTGGCGGCGTCGTCCCGATCACGCTCGAGGAACGAAAGGCGCGCATCGCGAAGGCTCAGCAGTTGATGGAGAAACAAAAGATCGACGCGATCTACGTCGAGTCGGGCACCAGCATGTATTACTTTACCGGCATGCGTTGGGGCGGCAGCGAACGAATGTTCGCTTGCGTAATTCCGCAGCGCGGGGAACTGGCCTGGGTGTGTCCCAAATTCGAAGAAGAGCGCGCGCGCGAACTGATCAAGATCGGCACCGACGTGCGCACCTGGGAAGAGGACCAAAGCCCTTACAAACGCGTCGTCGAGATCTTAAAAGATCGCGGGCTGAAGAACCGGCGTGTGGGAATCGAAGAGCGCGTGCGCTTTTTTCTGTTCGATGGCATTCGCCAGGAAGCGCCGGGAGTTGAGTTTGTCAGCGCGACGCCGATTACTGCCGGCTGTCGCATGTTCAAATCACCAGCCGAAATCGCCTTGATGCAACTGGCCAATGACATTACGATCGCCGCTTACAAAGCCACGCACGCAACCATGCGCGAGGGCATGACCCAGGGAGAGTTTGCCGGTAATTGCTCGGCAGCGTTTCGCGCCCTGGGAGTTCAGGGAGGGATCTTTGTCAGCTTCGGCAAATACACGGCCTTTCCCCACGGCAGCAGCACGCCACAAATATTGAAGGAAGGCGACATGGTCCTGATGGATGACGGTTGCAGCGTCGAGGGCTATCAATCCGACATTACGCGCACCTTCGTCTTCGGCAAACCGACTCAACGGCAGCGTGACGTTTGGGAGATCGAGCGCAAGGCACAGGACGCCGGATTCGCAGCGGCGAAGGTGGGAGCCCCGTGCGAAGCCGTCGATGCCGCGGCGCGCAAGGTGCTGGTTGACGCCGGGTTTGGTCCAGACTACAAAACTCCGGGCCTGCCGCATCGTACCGGGCACGGCATCGGGCTTGATGGTCACGAGTGGACCTACTTTGTGCGCGGCAACAAGACGCCGATTCAACCCGGTATGTGCTTCAGCGACGAGCCGACCATCGTCATCTATGGCGAGTTCGGCATTCGCCTGGAGGATTGTCTTTACATCACTGAAGACGGGCCCCGGTTCTTCACGAAGCAAAGCAAGTCTTTAGATGAGCCGTTCGGCTAAGACTTTGAGTGTGGCGTCTCCTCCAATGTGACGTCGTTAGCTGTGCACCTAAACCTGCGGAAAAATAAGGCCTCGCACCATCTGGTTCGGATAATTATCTCGTGTTCAGGAGGTTACCGTAATGAATCTCTCGAGCGTTCTGCAGTTACTGAACGTTATATTTCTCGCGCTATTCGGTGCAGCAGGCGGGCGGCTGGTGAACGAGTGGCGCAAGAGTCGAGAGGAGCGGCACCGCGCCGAGTTGGCGCTTCGTGAGCAGCAGATCGAATTATGCAGAGCAGCTATTGAAAGCCAAAAGGCCACGCACAAGTATGAACTTGAAAAGCTCGACGTCCAAATCACGAGACTGAATGATGATAATCAGAGATTGTCGCAAAAGCGCGATGAAGGCACTGCGCTCCTTGAGCGAGAGATAAAGTTACTGGAAGCGCAAGCCCCGGCGGGGATGTTAGCGAACCTTGAGGCTCTCAAAAAGTTGCACGCAGAGCAGCTATTGACGAACGAGAAACATCTGCGTGAGTGTCAATCTGCCCTCTCGAAAGAACAGTTGGAGCACCAATCCGCGCTCAAATCCCAGGACATGATGATAGAGCAAGCCAAGACTGCAACCCTCACAATTTCGGCAGACTGGGACAACGACCTGCAAACCATCCTGGCGCCACGCCCACCTGCTCAACTCGCACACTTGGAACGCGACCGAAAGATGGTAAGTAAACTTGCCGCAGGAACAGGGACGCATTCACAACTGGAACTTATCGAGCGGCTGGGACATTGGGACTATTATGTGCGCAACAAGGCGGCTCAGGAACTCGCATCCAGAGGAGCGGTGGTTGTGCCTGAACTTGTTGCCCAACTTAGCACTCACTATTTTATCGATCTGGTTCTCTGGCCGGTAGGACGCTATTTGGGTGAGCACGTACAACGCTATGCAAAGATCATCACAGTATTGAGCGCGATTGGAGATCCCGCGATCCCAGAGTTAGAAGGCCTGCTCCGCTCGGATCGCCTCGAAATAAAGACCCGTGCCCTAGTCGCGCTCCGACTGATCAATACCCAAAGTGCCAGGGACACATTGGCGAGTCACGAGATCGCACCTTTGTAGACTAGCAAGCAATAGCTCGTCTTATGCCCATCTTGATTGATGACAAAGTTTGGTTTGACGAGGTGCACAAGGTCAGGGAAGTGTGCCGCGAGATTCAAGAGAGCAGCATCAATGGTCAGAATGTCCTCGTACCGGCTCATTTTGAGGAGACGCTGGTAGGAGCCCCGTTGCGGCAAACCTCAATTCAGTACCGGCTGTTTTCGTCGTTCGAGTTCTCTGAGTTGTATCAGTGCCGGCCCGCTAATGCAGGCGGCGCTGAGGCGAAGGGAACGAACGGGCGAATCTGGCGTGCCGATTACCCACCCGCTACCGCAGGTGGTACTGACCTGTCGTTGCAGAGATCACAGAGCCCGCCAAGATTTGCTGACTCCGCAACGTCATGCGACCATGACGCCAAGGGCTAAGCACATGGCTGTTGTCATCAGAGATCCATGCGATGAAGGTGTACTGCTGTCTCGCGAGCATGTGGCTGCGTGCTCGAAAACTGCGGGTCGCTGGATCCTCGCCGCCACCATCCTTGCTTCCAGCATGGCTTTCATTGACGGCACTGTAGTGAACGTCGCTCTGCCTTACTTACAGAAGAATCTCACTGCCACTGTCGTGGGAGTGCAGTGGGTTGTTGAAGCATATTCGTTGTTTCTCTCGGCGCTCGTGCTGGTGGGTGGCTCGCTCGGCGATCATTACGGGCGCAGACGAATTTTTCTCCTCGGCGTCGGGCTCTTCGCGCTCGCTTCTGCCGTTTGCGGAATGGCGGCCACGATCGATCAATTGATCGCCGCCCGCGCGATTCAGGGAGTCGGCGCCGCGCTGCTGGTTCCCGGGAGTCTGTCGTTGATCAGCGCCTCGTTCAACGAGGCCGAGCGCGGTCGAGCCATCGGTACCTGGTCGGGCTTTTCCGCGATGATGGCGGCGTTGGGGCCGGTTGCCGGCGGCTGGTTGATCGAGCATGTCTCCTGGCGAGCAGTATTCTTTATCAACGTACCGGTGGCGCTCGGGGTGCTGGCGATTTCCTTCCGGCACGTGCCTGAGAGCCATGACAAGAGCAACGTCGAGCGCCTGGATTGGTGGGGTGCTGTTCTGGCGACGATCGGCCTCGGTGGTTTGGTGTTTGGCTTAGTCGAGTCGTCTCGCTTGGGCTTCAGTAATCGCACCGTGCTGGCGGCTCTCGTCCTGGGCGTTACTTCGCTGGTTATGTTTCTCTTCCACGAAGTGCGGGCCAGGAATCCGATGTTGCCGCTCACGCTATTTCGCTCCTCTAATTTCAGCGGTGCGAATCTGCTGACATTTCTACTGTACGGGGCCTTCGGCGGCTCGCTCTTTTTTCTGCCGATGAATCTGGTCCAGGTTCAGGGCTATTCGGCGACCGCAGCCGGCGCCGCGTTCCTGCCGTTTGTGGTGTTAATGTTTCTGCTGTCACGCTGGTTAGGTAGCCTGGTTGATCGCTTCGGCGCCCGAGCGCCGCTGACAGTTGGGCCAATCGTGGCCGGCGCTGGTTACCTGCTGATGACGTTGCCGGGAACAGGGGGAAGCTATTGGACCACGTTCTTTCCCGCCGTGCTTGTGTTGGGGCTGGGGATGGCCACGAGTGTCGCGCCCCTGACCACCACGGTGATGACCGCGGTAAACGAAGAGCGCGCCGGCACGGCCTCAGGCATCAATAACGCGGTCGCGCGGTTGGCCGGCCTCCTCGCGATTGCGGCGCTGGGCATTGTCATGCTCCATACTTTCAGCCACGAATTCGAAAAGCGGATCGTCGCGATTAACCTTCCTGCAGAGGTCAGGCAATCGTTGTTGGAGCAACGGGTCAGACTGGCAGGAATGGAATTGCCGACAGACATTTCACCGCCGCAGCGAACTGAAATTGAGCAGGCAGTGAGTGACTCTTTTGTTTCAGGATTTCGGTTACTGATGTTTGTCGCGGCCGGTCTGTCCCTGGCAAGCGCTGCCAGTGCGTGGATAATGATCGGCAGGGGTGACCATTAAGAGTCTTCCGTCGTCAATAAGCGCTCTGGTTGGAAAGACTGATCCGATCCACGAAATGACACGAAGCAGAACTAAACCACACGAAAAAGAAATGTCTTTATTCGTGCAATTTCGTGTTGCTTCGCGGATCGTACGGATATTTCGTTAACCGAAGCGCTTCCTTTTTCAGCGGGCTGATAGACCAGGGAGTATGCAACTATGGATTGTTCACATCTCGATCAGATAAAGGCCGTCGTTCCCAGCGCCAGAGGCTGCGAGGATTGTCTGCGCATTGGTGACCAGTGGCTGCACCTGCGGCTCTGCCTGAGCTGCGGCCACGTCGGCTGTTGCGACTCCTCGCCGAATCACCATGCCACCAGGCATTTTCATAAAAGCCATCATCCAATCATCAAATCATTCGAGCCCGGCGAAGAGTGGGGCTGGTGTTATGTTGATGAAGTAATGTTCGACTCGTTGTGAGTTGGATCGATTTAGAGCGTAACGCGAGCTGTTAGCTTGCGTGTCGGTACGCTAGGGTCAAGGCTGGTCGGGAATAGAGTGCTGACCATCGTCGCAAGCTAACAGCTTGCGTTACAAAAAAAATAACCCTATCGTCAGCCGCGACGAATTCGACCAACTGAGCTCGAGGGTTATAATTGAGCCGATGGCACGCGGTGGCGTGTCATTAATTCAACTTCAAGGAGTAAGGGAATGAAACCAAGAATCGACTATGACAAGGCGCTACCCACCGTCTATAAGGCGGTCATGCCATTGGAACATCAAGTCCGTTCGTCAGGATTGGAGGAATCATTGCTCGATCTGGTGCGGATGCGGGCTTCGCAGCTTAACGGATGCGCCTACTGCATCGACATGCACTCGAAAGATGCGCGCGCCAGGGGCGAAACGGAGCAACGGTTGTATGAATTGGATGCCTGGAGAGAGACGCCTTTTTATTCCGACCGCGAACGTGCCGCGTTAGCATGGACCGAGGCAGTTACATTGATTACAGAAGGTCATGTTCCTGATCTGGTCTTCGAAGAAGTTAGCCGGCACTTCGACGAAGCAGAGCTGCTTAATCTCACGCTGGCGATTGCGTCCATCAACACGTGGAATCGTCTGAGCATAGCGTTCCGAGCAGTTCCCGGAACCTATCAGCCACACACGAATGCAGCAGCCGCTAAGCACGGTGGGCCATGAGTGCAACCAGGATTAGCTTGCAATCACTTTCGGAAACCGCTCGCGATGCGACCGGACACGGTCCGGAGTCGCGATTTCTAGTGGATGGCGGTGGTTTTTCTCTGCGTGCTCGGCGACTCCGCGGTGAAGAAGAGTGCGGAAGACACTCACCGCCGAGGCGCGGAGAACGCAGAGGACGCGCGGAGGTTAGCCCGCAACAACTGAACCAAGGGATGAGACGTAAATATCTATTACTGACTCTCCTAATTGGAGGCGTATTGGCGCTCCTCTTTTTAGGTGAATTCGTTTTCATTCGCGGTGGTCGAGAGTACTCATCCGACCTCAGGCAATTGCGCGCGCAGTTCAATCAGGACAAGGGCAAGGTCCGGTTATTGATGCTGCTGTCGCCGACTTGACCGAATTGTCTTCGGGGGGCTTCCGAAGTTCAGGAATCA
>Ga0179594_10000070_pt1 | contig 41976 bp, 38 predicted proteins | sample CZOMad1_1_08_16f_FD_148625 | JGI IMG/M metagenome (GOLD analysis project Ga0179594, IMG submission 148625) | Vadose zone soil fungal communities from Angelo Coast Range Reserve, California, USA - CZOMad1_1_08_16fungal (Illumina Assembly) | ecosystem: Environmental > Terrestrial > Soil > Vadose...
TCGGTTTCCGGTGCAGGGAATATCAAAACAGCCGGCAGCAGTTGTCGACACGTTCAGGCGCGTGACCGCTACTGATGCAGGATTGGCCGCGGTCGCATTGCTGATCCGGTAGAGTCCTCGCATTGCCAGAGGCGGAATCGAATTACCAAGCGGCGAGTCACCGCCAATGCCGACGACGCCACCCGCGGTGCCCACAAAGAGCATGGACGGATCGTTGGGGACAACAAGAATCCTGCTGATGGCGCGGCCGTTGAAAGCAGGAATGGCTTGAGGGGTTCCGTTTTGATCGGTGTAATTTCTGATTGGGTTGATCGGCCCAACCAGAGTCGGGTTCGAATTCACGTTATCGATTCGATAGAGGCCGACGCCCGCGTAGCTGTCGCTTGAACCATTTGGTTCGCCCGTGCCGACAAACAAGATGCCGGGATTCGAGGGAGCGAGCGCCAGGGCTCCGATCGCCAGTGATTGAGCCGAGTCAAAGATCGCAACCCAGGTGGTACCACCATCGCTGGAGCGGAAAATCCCTCCTTGTGCAGTTCCTACATAAAGCAGGTTGGGGTTGTTCGGGTCGATTTCGATTGCCGTAACGCGACCGCTTACCGCGCTCGACGGCGATGTTTGGCCATTAGGAATTGGGTTCGGGCCAAGCTCGACCCAGGCCGACTGCAGCGCGTTCGCAACCAGGGGCATACGTGCTTCCTTGCGCAGTTCTGCTTGCCGCCGCTCCATCTGCAAAATAGCTCGACCGCGAGCCTGTGGGTCGAAGGGCTTTCCCGGTTCTATCCCGCGCAGCCTCGCGACATACTCGGCACGACGCGCCAGGTAGGCCTCCTTATCGACTGCGCGTACACCGCGCGGGAGATCCGGATCCTGTTCGTCGTCGAGCTCGAAGTCCGGCGATTGCTCGGCCGTCGAGGTTGTCGGTTGATCGGTGGAACCCGGTTTGCGATGCCTGGAGGATGGATTCTGATTGTCCAGGAGTAAGGCATCCTCTTCAGGTCTTCGATTATCGTTTTGAGGTGTTGTCGGTCGCGTTTGCCCAGTAGTGAGACGTCGCTTCTTCTTCTTGCCAGCGGTGGCGGAAGGGGTGAAAACTGCAGCCAGGACCACAGCCAGGGCAATCACTAACATCAACGCGGAAGCTCTCTTCATTTTCAACCCTTCCTTATTGCATCATTGTAAGCTTTGTGAGCGTTCGCTCAAGCCGATGCGGTTCGCGCCATCAAGATTGAAAGACAACCCGGTTATCCCAGCTCCAAATTGGGCAGTGGACAGGCGTAAGACCCATTGGAGTTAAGCGCGTCTCGCGAACGCAGTCACCCGGCGCTCATCGCGTCTGCCTGGTTGTTTTGGGGCGAGTAATCAAACCTACTGCACAAAGCAATTCTGTGTTAATGATTACCGACTGTCAAGAAGGAGATCACGAAGCGTTCTGAATAATAGCGGGCGTTGCGGATAACGCCGGTCACCGTGTTCTTGCCAGGTATGGAATCGGAGGAGGACAGCATGTTTTGTAACTTGATCTTGTCGTTGAGCCTCTGGGCTGTTTTGGCGCCGTCGACCTGTAAGTTCTGTGCTTGTTTGCAGAAAGGTGTGCAGCCTGCGGAGGTCGTTTCTGTCCGAGTGAAGAAGCCCGGAGGAGCAGTTCGACCAACCACTGTCAGCGAAGTGCTCAAGCAAATTAAGGCCTACTGCAAACGCGGCAAGCTGGTGGATGCGCACGGTAAGGAGATCTACTTCTATAGAATGGCGGGATGCTGGGGCAATCCGCCCGCTGATTATCAGGAGATCCTGCAACGGCAAAGTAAGGAGCTACAAAAGTTGAGGAAGCACTATCACGTGATCGAAATGACGTGCAATCCTTCCGGCGAACAGATTAGCGAATAAGGTTCCTTAGTGTTGATTGAGGTAAAGCTGTCTCAACGCGGAGGTGGTGTTTAAGTTCCCTTGGCGGCTTCGTTTCTTGCGTCTTTGCGCGAGCCCATCGTGCAAATACAAAGCATCTCACTCAAAGGCGCAAAGAGGCAGAGGCGGCAAAGACTGAAAATAAGATGCTACTCAACGCGGGAAAATCTCGGAGAGTTTGAATAGGATGCGCTTAACGCGTACGCGACAAACTGAAGTTCAACGGACTGAGCGCCTCAGAAACTGTGGTCGCGAACGTCGACTTTCTGAACCGTAAACACCACGCGCATCGTGTCGGGTCGGCGATCGAAAGCAGCCGGCACGAAGGCGGCATCCCGCCGCAGAGCTGCCTCGAAATCCGTCAGCATTTGCCGGTCACGTGGCGGATGAACGACTCCGGCCAGCGAAGCACTTCCATTGCTGAAAACATCAGCCACTACCACCATGTCGTCGGCCTCCTGATCAGGCTCAGAAGCCGGCCGGCGAGAGTAGGAATGTGTCAGCGCCGCCAGGGCGCCGCTGGGATTCAGACTGGGTGATTGCGCGGCAAAGGGCGCGCGACTGGTCGCGTAGTCCTGGACCGGATCATAGATATTTGGTCCCGGTACCACCAGATAAAACGAATTGATTTGCGCGGTTGCTTCGTGAAGAGCAACGAAGTGCGGGCGCAGCGCGGTGAACATACAGGCGAACAAAATGACGGACGCGATCCAGCCAACGGTGTAGGGCATTAGTTTCGGTTGGAGCCACTGCGAAAGCCGAACCGAAAACGAGAGCCGGGGTTGAAGACGACGCGCCTCGGATTCAATTGTCAGGGCCTCGCAGATCGAGGCTGCCAGATCCTGCGGCGCTGATGGCCGAAACAGAGTTCTCAGTCCCTGGCGGATCAAACGCAACTCTGAGAGTTGAGCGCGACACACGGGACACGTATCCAGGTGCTGGTCAACCGCCGCCCGCGTGGGCAGCGTTGCAACATCGTCGAGATACATCGAGAAAACCGATCTAGTCTCTTCGCACAGCATATGTATTACCGATTCCTACGATTCGATTCCTGACTTGGTCCAATCAGTCCCAAAATACAAGAATCGAATATCAGGTCTCTGAATGGCTGACCGACCCCGGCTGCTCCCTCTTGTGAAGGAAGCAACTGCGATCGAGTGCTGCGCTGACCGAACCAGTCCGAGCGACTCAACGGGTGTTGCTGGCCACGTTTTCAATTCGCCCTACTGGTTCCGCCGGCCCGTACCCCACCGTTCACTTCGACCCATTTGGCACCGAGTTGTTGTGAGCCGGGGCGGGGCAGCCATTCATTTCGGAAGCATCTCTCGGGAGCCCGAGCATCCTCCCGGGAGCGAGCATCCTGCTCGCAAACTGCGCGGAAGATACTCCGCGCTCCTTCGCAGACTGCGAGCAAGATGCCCGCGCTCCCGAATTTACAAAGATCCTTCTAGTTTCCTGCGCAGCTCTTCGCGTCCGCGCGACAGTCTCGACTTCACCGTACCGATGCTAATCTCCAGCGTGGCTGCGATTTCCTCATAGCTGAAACCCTCGATATCACGCAGCACCACAGCTTCACGGTAAGAGCTGCCGAGAGTTTTCAATGCCGACCGCAAGGCTCTTTCGCGTTCTCGAGCCAGCGTTTGTTGTTCGGGATCCTCGGCGCGGTCCGCTCGCAGCGTCGCGTTCAATGGCTGGCCCGATAGTCCATCGGGGGCGTCCAGTGAAACGGTGGTGTCGCGACGCCGCCGTCGCCACCAGCGCCAGCGATTCCGAGCCTGGTTGATTGCGATTCGATAGATCCATGTGCGCAGGTCGGCATCTCCGCGAAAGTGGCCAATGCTCTGAAAGGCCCGGAGAAACGTCTCTTGCGTCAGGTCGCGAGCCTCTTCGGGGTTTTCCGTCAGACGATAAAGCAGACCGTAAATTTCTCCGGACCGATCCGCCACTAATCTCTCGAACGCCGCCGCGTCGCCGCGTTTCAGTCTTTCAATGAACTGCGTCTCGAGCGCCGGGCGCAGGTCAGCGGGGGCTGACAATGCAACCTGTTCTAAATCCATTTGCCCGCCAAGGGCTAATGGCTCTCCGTAGCTCACTGATTACCCCCAGGGACAGGAGGCCTGATTGCACTGGGCCGCTGCCTTTTCTCGGACAGTCTTCGCTTTAGAACCCGCTTGTCCATAGTTTGTTCCAGGGAAACTGTCATTACGCGAATTAGATGCCGCCCCTGCCGGCAAAATCTCCTCTGCGCCGAGTCCGTGGTCGCTGCCAGCGCACCTGCTTGACAAGCTTTCGCGACGACCATTAGAGTGAGTGTTTTGCTCATCATACACCCAGAAGAACGCTGTCCACTATAGGGACTTGCGAAAGGAATAGAGAAACAATCTGTGGCTAAATACAAGAAAAAACGTGCCCGCCAACTGAAACATGATGTTTTTCGCGACTGGGCTCTCAAGTTCTTTGATCGAGTTGGTGATCGGCTGGAGGGGAAGGGACGAACGATTCTTTATGGAATCGGTGGCGTAGTCGTCATCGCCGTGATCATTGGTATCTTTTTCAAGTGGACTCATCGCCGGGCGGACGAAGCTCGCCAAGCCCTCGGACGCGCTATTGCTATTGCATCGGCTCCGGTTTCCACGACTCCTTCAACCGGCCCAAACACCGGACCGTCGTTCGCCAGTGCCCAGGAGCGAGCGCAGCGGGCCATCGAGATCTTTCAGAAGGTGGCGGAAAAGTATGGCGATCCCTATCACACGGAGGCTCGCTATTTCGTTGCCACAAATTTGCTGATCACTGACAGGGCCAAGGGCATTAATGATTTGACTGAACTGAGCAAGAACAGCAACAAAGAGGTAGCGGCACTGGCAAAATTTGCATTGGCCCAGGCTAAGGAGTCAGACGCGAAATATGACGAAGCGGCTACTCTGTATCGCGAATTAGTGGCGCAGGGTGGCGCCGTCGTGACACAGGAGACGGCGAATCTTCGTCTGGCCCTGGTTTATAAGCAGCAGGGTAAAAAGAAAGAGGCTGGAGATTTGCTGTTTGGCATTGTCGACGCGGCCCGAAAGGCAAAGGATACCGAAGGTAATCCGACCCCGCAGTCTCAGGCGGCGCGCGATGCTGCGGAAGAACTCCAGAAGCTCGATCCGGATCGATACGCGCAATTGCCCGCCGAAGCTCCACCCAACCTGCCTTTCTAGATCTCCGCTTTCCGATTGCAGATTCCTGGAATCTCGCCTCTTTTGTTTGTGCAGGCAAAGCGAATCTAACCCGGAGACAATCGGCAATGATTCATGGACAATCTTACTCACTCGCTGGTTGGCTTGACGGCTTCCAAAGCGGGACTGGAAAGGCTCTCGCCGGCTACAACGGCTTGCTGCATTCTCGCGGCAAATGCTCCTGACGTTGATTTGATTTGTGGTCTCTTCGGCGATCGCTGGACAGCCCTGCACTACCACCGCGGAATCACCCACTCCATCCTCGGAACCTTGCTCTTAGCGTTGCTTATTCCGACGTTCTTTTGGTTGGGCGATCTGATTATCTCTGACTGGCGGCAGCGAGCGAGAGTCGTTCGGTTCCGCGGCTTGCTGTTGGCATCGCTGATTGTGAGCGCCACCCACCCACTGATGGATTGGACCAACAACTATGGCGTGCGCCCGTTGTTGCCGTGGAGTGGGCGTTGGTTCTATGGCGATCTGGTGTTCATTGTCGACCCGTTTATCTGGATGCTCCTGGGGGCCAGCGCCTTTCTGCTTACCTCAGGTACCAGGCGTCAGCTAGGCATTTGGTCTTTTCTCGGAACAGTTTTTACGATTGTAGTTGTCTTCGGTGCGATCGCGGGTAGCAGACTAGATCACCCCTTGATCCTCGTGTTGGTCTGGATGACGGTGCTCATCAGCATTGTCGTGATTCGCAAACTTGGCTATCCGAAGAACGGAAATCGGAAGCTGGCATTGACCGGCCTGGCCCTGGTAGTAGCTTACTGGGGAGGACTGGCTGCCCTGCATGCAACTGCCTTGAATAGAGCACGTGGAATCGGGACGATCCTGACAGCTAACAATCGCGAGACGATCACGCAAACCGCAGCGATGCCGACATTGGCAAACCCAAATCGCTGGCTCGGCGTGGTTGAGTCAGACCGCTCGATTTATCGTTTTGAATTCTTCCTTATTGATTCATCGGGTCACGCGCCGCCAGTGGCCCGGTTTACAAAGCCGGAAGGAACTGAGGCGCGAGTCATAGCTTCGGCAAAGCAGGATCGGCGGGTCCAAATTCTCCTTGAGTTCGCTCGCTTTCCTTTCGGACGAATGGTCGATCACGATTGCCTGACTGAGACACTCGTTCAATTCGCCGACTTACGTTACACTGAACCAGGGCGAACCCGGGGAAACTTCTCGATTGAATTGCCGGTTGAGTGTCCACCTCAACCTTAGAGTTTGTGATGGAAGAAAGCGAAAAAGTTCAAACCCTTCAGGGACTGGCCGAAGTCAAACGGCTGCGCGAAGAGTCAGCGCCGCAAAGACGTCTCGCCAGCGTGCGCGTCTCTCCGGGCGGCTATCTGGCTACGGCAAGCGTGCTGACGTTTGCGTCGGCTTTGCTCCTGCGCTCGGACAGGGAGATTTGGGCGTTGGTTTTTGTGGCGGTGGCCTGGCTGCTGTTACCGGCCCTGGCGCTTACCGATCGTCTGGTTTTTGACGGGCGATCAATACGTCGTCGCGGTCTTTTCCCACTGATGTCCCGCCTCGTTTCCGGCAACAGCCAGCGTCTCAACGTTGTCGATTTCGAGAAGGTCGAGACCAACGCGGTCCGAACGCTGCGCCGCGGAGGCAGGGTGCGTTATCGCTATCGCACTCAGGTGTTCGGAAAGGGTATCAGCTTCGCGATCGTTTCCGGCGGCAAGAGTTACCGGCAAATGCTGCGTGAGCTTTTGCCGCGGATTCACGATCAAAAGATCGATGCCCGGACCCGCGACTTGCGTGACTACGTCTGCGAGCCTCGAGTGTTAGCGCGCAACATCCAGCAACTGCACCTGGCCTCGTCAACTGTTCTTGATGACGCGACGTTTGATCTCAAGGAACGCCTGGCCCATCGACGCTCTTCATCAGAAGCCCACTCTGCCGCAGATGTCGAACGCGCCGTCTTGTTACGCCAACTGGCCAACCGGCTAAGGGTCGCGGGGCGTCTGCGCGAATCGCGTGAAGCTTTCCGGCGGGCACTAATCGTCTTGCCCGGAGAAGCTGGTCTGATTTATGAGTTCGCTCGATTGTTGCGTTCGCAGGCCAGTGCCACAGGTGATGCTCGTCTGCTTTCCCGGGCGCGGGCGGCGTTGCGTTTGGCAGTCTCGCGCGCCGGAGAAGATGCTACGTTGCTGACTTTGATCGGTGAGAGTCTAATCGAGTGCGGTGATGTGGTTCGCGCCGAGCGCACTCTGCACCGAGCGGTGGCAATGGGGACGCAGAGTTTTCGCGCGCGGGTAGAACTTGCTGACCTGGCCCTGCGAAACGGCAAGCTGGCTCACGTGATTCACTATTACCGTGATGGAGCGCGTCTGGCGCCGGACAAAGCGCTGGGTGTTTTTGCGAGGCGCGAGGCTGATTACTATGCTCGGCTAAACGATGACGAGGATTACCTGGTCGCCGAGTTGCGACGCATCAATTGGTTGCAGCACTCAACGCGTGTGCGACGGCTGACTGCGAGAGTGACCAATGCCAGTATCCTCTTTGCACTCGCCGCTTCTTATTTGGATCCGGCTATCGGCGGCCTCGGCTGGGCGCTCGCCTCGTCGTCATTGTTCGCCTGGATTGCGTCACTCGCAGTCGGTAAGGTTCTGGCCAACCGGTGGACTCCACGGCCGGCCGATTGAGCACGAAAGAATTAGCCGCGGATGGACGCGGATAAACGCGGATCGAACCCAAGCGGTGAGTTTTGGATCCGCGCGTATCCGCGTTAATCCGCGGCTATTGTTCTGTCTACTTGCTGCTTGCTTTCTATCTGAGGCTGACGAGTCTACCCTTTTGTTTTGTGCGAAGCCCGGGCAACTAGTGGACTGTTTTGGATCGGCCCTGGCTCTTCTTTCCTTCAGTCGCTGTCGGTTTTTCTGATTTCGCCCGCCGGCTGTTCCGCACTTTTGTTTCACCGGTTGTTTCACCGGTATTGAGCTTGGCTGCTTTTGAACCGTCGGTAACTGCGGCGGTGGCAGCCTTGGCCGTTTGCGTTGCGTCGCCGGAGCGCGGCCCAATTGTCCGCATGTTTTGTTCGGCTGCCGAAGCCACGGCCTCCGTCACTATGGGCGCCGGATTCAGGAATCCGTCCCAGCGATACTGCTGCGGCACGCGCGACTCTGCCATCCGTTTGAAAATCAGATCCGTCACCGCATTTGTTACCCAGTTGTGATAGAACTCGCCCACGGAACTCAATTCGGCATCAGGCGCCGGGTTCATGAAGTCGATCGCATACGGGATTCCGTCCTTGATCGCAAACTCCACTGTATTCAAGTCGTAGCCAAGCGCGCGATTCAAGGTGCGAACGTCGTTCACGACTCGCTCGAGGAGCTTAGGTTCCAGGTAGTCCGGATTATGTATGTATTGTTCGCCGGACAGATATGGCTTGCGCGGGTCGTAGGCCATCACCATGACTTCTTCCTGGCCGACGCAATAGCAGCGCACGAACTGTTCGAAGTCGATGAACTGTTGCAGCGTCATGCACAGGGTCCCGGTCTTTTCGTACTCGGCCCAAAGTTCTTCGAGCGAATTGACTCGCGAAACGTTCTTCCAGCCGCCGCCGTCGAAAGGCTTCATGATCGCGGGCAAGCCGACATAGTCGATGATGCCTTGCCAATCGAGCGGGAACTCGAGGTTCCTCAGGCTCTCACTGACGATTCCTGGTATGTAGTCCTTCTGCGGCAGAAGTACCGTGCGGGGAACTGCGACACCGAGCTTGGGCGCCAGGGAGTAATTGAAAAACTTGTCATCAGCAGACCACCAAAATGGATTGTTGATGATGATGGTTCCTTCCAGCGCCATTCGTTTTAGTGAGGCACGATAGAAGGGCACCTCGTGTGAGATTCGATCTACTACCAGGTCGTACCGAGGAGGATCGTCATGGCGCACTCCTCCCAGTTTCACGAATTCCGCGATTGTTTCGCCGTTGCCGCGCTCATTGATGTTTTTGATCAGCGCCTCGGGAAAAGTCTTTTCGCGGCCGACCAGAATACCTACTCGTTTCATTTCCTCAATCCTTTCAAGTTGTTGTCTGGATGCGCCTCTCAGGACGCCGCAAATGCCAACAAAAGCGGGCAAAGATGCACAGTGTGCCGTTCCACCTTCGTTGGAAACTAGTGACGATATCGTGCGTTGGGGGACTTGTCAAACCAGCCAGTTTGACCGCAAGTTTTCAGAGGCATCCGGGGCCTGCGGACGTGCATCAATCACACTGCTTTTGCTATTGCGTGTGGTACAATCTCGATCACCTGATGGTTTGTGCTCCCCAATTCGTTGTCCAAATGCCGTTCAATACTCGTTGAGGAGAACTCGAATTTGCTTCGTTCAATTTCGCCCCTTATTGCTCTGTTCATCATCCTGATTGCTGGCGCCGCGTTTCATTCGGTGAGTGCCCAGGACAAGACTACGACGCCAGCCAAGCCCGCGGCCCAGGAGAAAACACCTGCTCCTGCTCCGGCGAAAACGCCTCAGGACAAGACACCCTTGACCTCGGCAAAGACTCCTACTGCCGAACAAGTTGCCGAGGGCGTCATCTTCGCGTACGGTTCGCGCGGTGTGCTTGAGCAAATTCGCCGCAACGGAGTCGAACGGGGCCACATTACGCGGACGACTCAGGAAGGTCGTGCCGAAGAGTCTACTTACGAGCGGCGTTTTGTCCGCGGGGCCGACGCGACGAAAGACAAAGTTCGTGTCGACCAAAAGATGCCGAATATGGAGTATTCACTCATCTACGGCGAGGGGCGCTTGTGGGGCATCATCAACGGTTCCAGTTTTACGCCGAGACAGGACGCTGTGGACAGTTTTATGTCGCAGTACTGGCACAGCATCGATGCCCTGTTACGTTACAAAGAGAACGGATCCACCGTTGCCTACGTCGATCGAATCAAGCAAAAGGGCCTCGACATCTACGTCATTGACGTTACCGACAAGGAAAAGAGAAGCACTCGCTATTACCTCAGTGCGAAAACCCTGCGGGTTCTCTGGCTGGAATACCAGGAGGCTCAGGATTCAGGCGGCTCGGCGGTGAAATATACGCGCAAATTCTCTGATTACCGCCCGATTCAAAACACTCTGCTGGCCTACCACACGGTCTTGATGGCTGGTGATAAGCAGGTGCAGGAAACTCGCATTTCGAGTGTCACCTACGGATTGAAACTCGAAGACTCCCTCTTTCAGAATCCGGACACCCAGGCCAGCTCGAGCCCATAGTCCGACGTCCGAATACGGCTCAACGAGTAGCGGCCCAATTCCACGTACTGCCCCGATTTATACTTGATTCTTCGTTTAGAAGGCGGGCATTGCCTGCCGGCCCAACAGGTCAGTACCGCAGGTGGTACTGACCTGTTGTGCAGAGACTTAAGAGATATCGCATTACGCGTGCTCCTTTCGGAACCTCAGACCTGGAACGGCGTGTACATCCTGCAGGCAGCCCCGCAGTGGGGGTATAATCTCCCGTCGGGCTGCTTAACAAAGAGAAACCGAAATCATCGATAAGGAAGTTATCCGTTGAGTGCGTGTGAGAGCCTACCTGCCCTGATGGATACGCTGAGTTCCATAAACGAGCGGAGTCTCGGCACCGCCCTGCAGCAAGAAGTTGCGGTCGGTACGGCGACCGATCATGCGCTGCTCGAAGCGACTCGGACCGGTGATCAGGATGCGTTTGCCGAACTGGTTGGTCGTTATCGCAATCCGATTACGAGCTATATCTACCGGATGACTGGTGACTATGATGGCGCTGTGGATCTCGCTCAGGAAACGTTCGTGAGAGTTTTTCGCGCCGCCGATCGATATCAGACCACCTATGCCTTTTCCACTTATATCTATCGGATCGCGACAAATCTGGCCATCAGCGAACTGCGCAAACGAAAGCGCCGGAGACTGGTTTCGTTGACCGGCTTTTTTCAATCGCGAGATGGCGACGAGCCGCGCGAGTTTAATCCGCAGGATCTGCAACCCCTGCAGGACGTGGTAATGGTCGATGAGGAGCGGCGCTCCGCCGTGCAGCGCGCAATCGGTACTTTGCCTGAGAAATACCGCGCGCCGCTGATCCTGCGCGATGTCGAGGGCAAGACCTATGACGAAATTTCGCGCATCTTGAGCACGAGCGAAGGCACCGTGAAGTCTCGAATCAGTCGCGCGCGCGGTTTTCTGCGAGAGAAGATGAGCGCATATTTGTAAACGAAGCTTGGGATTTTCCCCCCCCAGGGACGATTGGACACCATGAGCACATACGACTGCAAAACTATTCAAAGAGAAATCGACGAAGCGAACCTGGATGCGCGATTAACGGTTGAAGTCAGCGAGCACTTGAGCCGGTGCGATAAGTGTCGCCGTTTTCACGATGAGCGGCGTACTCTCCGGGGCTTGATGGCTGAACTCGAAACAGTCGGTGCGCCGGCGGATTTTGACTTTCGCCTGCGTGCGCGGCTGGCCAGGGAAAGACCCATCAACGGATTTGGTCGTTTGCATTTGACCGCTGGGCCAATTGCCGCAGTCGCGCTGGTTGTCTTGATTGCGGCGGTTGCGGTTGTGGTGAAGAGTCGAATGTCGACTGGTAGCCGAGTGCCGGGCAGGGAAACAACGGCAAGCAAACATGATCCTGTGCCGACGCCGCTTGCTACAACGACTCCCTCTGAGGGCAGTATTGAGCACAAGGAGACAATTGCGGACAATGGCCCTAACGATAGCGGCGTCCACTTCAAAGCGAACCCAGTGACGGAGCGGAACCGCACTGTTAATACAAACAAAAAGAGAGCGACTAATGTAGCAGTGGGAAACACTCAACGATTTAGCGTTCTGGAATCCGCCGGTACAGGCGCTGATATGATCACTCCGGGCTCATTTTCGAGTCTGGTTGTCGTACCCGTTGATGCGCGAACATTCAAGTTGTCAATCGATAATGGGCGCGGCGTCGCTCGCACGATCTCTCTGCCGCCGGTTAGTTTCGGCTCGCAGCGTCTGTTGGCTCGTGAGGCTTCGTTTGTGCCGGTATCGTCTGCAAGAGGTGATTGGTAACGTTCCGGGAAGCTGCACCCAGCGATATCTCCCGAGAGAAGAAATGAATTAGTGGCTCGTAGAAAACTTAAAACCGTGGCTCTTCCGTTGTTGACGCTATCCCTGGCGAGCGCCTCGTACATTGCCGCGCAAACGACCGCAACCACACCCACGCCAACCGCTGTAGTTAAGCCGGCGTCAAGACCGGTCGCTCCTCAGGTCGTCACGGTAATCCACCGTTTGAACGGCATCAAGGTCTTACGGATGTTGTTGCGCTCGGGAGCCGTCGGCGCCGTCAACACGATGGACGAAGCGTTTAGCATGACGAGCGAGGTCCACACGAACATCATTGCCGGTCTGGTGCTCGAAGACGGTGCAACAATCGCTGTCTGGCTGCCCGAGGCCGAAGTGGAAGTGGATGCGTGGGATCCTGTCGCTCCCTCAACTGGTCCATTTTCTCCGCGCGCAAATGCGGCCCTGCGCGCGGCGACTCCCGGCTCAGTAGAACTGACTGCGGATCTTTCCGAGACGCCCGAGTTGCTGATCATTGGTCGCGACGGCAGGCGTCATCCCGCGCAGTACATCGGCCTGGATGGCATCACCGGCCTTTCGCTGCTTCGGATTTCCGATAAGAATTTGCCCGTCGTCGCCCGCATGGGCGAAACCCCAATCGCCGTACGACAACGCGTACGCCTTTTCTCTCCTGAGCCGGTCGCCGAGGGTCGCGCCAGCACCAGCAACACGGTCTCGGTTCGTCTGGGCGAGACTACAGGGATGATTGCCGGGCTTAAGCGCGGGCTCCGCGGTGAGATTAGTCGAGTGAAGATGAGCGCGCCCAAGTTCTCAAAGGCAAATGTCGGTGGCGTTGCGATCAACGACGCGGGCCAGACGATTGGCATCGTCGCCGGTATTGAAGGAAACGAGGCAGTCATTCTGCCGCCTGAAGTGATTCGCAATGCCGCCCGGCGCGTGCTCGCACGGAAGGGAAGTGTCCCACGCCCGTGGCTCGGGGTGAGCGGCGAAGCGCTGGCCTTGACGCCACTCGAGGGGATCGTTGAGAGAGGTTGGGATCTGTCACAAGCCCGGTCTCTGCTCAAGAATCAAAACGGGATTCTGTTGACTTCAATTACACCCGGAAGCCCCGCGGAGTTGGCGGCTCTTCGCGCCGGCGACGTTATCGTTCGGGTAAACAACAACGAGGTCAAAAGTGCTGATGATTTCTCGCTGTTCCTCGAGGCAGCGGGCGAGAGTCCGCTACTCTTCACGTTTGTTCGGCCCGATCACCCGCAGCCCGAATCTGTAGCCGTCACGCTCAGCGAGGCCCTGGAACCCTTCAGGTTAAAAGAACCCGGCTTTGGACCACGAGCCATGGCGATCAATCCGCTGATCAAGCAAGGGATTGAGACGATGCCGCTCCTGCCGGCAGCAGCCGCGCACCTCAACTCATCGGGCGGTCTGTTGGTAATGTTCGTGCAACCACAAACGCCGGCATTCAAAGCGGGACTGAGACTGACTGACGTTATTGAAGCCATCAACGGCCAGCCGGTGCTGAAAGTTTCTCCGCAGTTGTTTCAAGAATTGACTGCAGGGAACTACTCGCTCAGCGTCATCCGCGACAGACAGAAGCTGGTCCTCACGGTAGACATCACGACTCCATAAGCAGAGTAGGCCGTCCACTCCTGTCGCCGCACTCCTGTCCTACTCCTGCCGCCCACTCCCTTTAGAAAGCGGACTTGTCCGCCGTCGCCGCCGGGGCACAAGTGCCCTGTCTAAACGGAATTCTCAGTGCATACTGCAGTTCATACCGCAGCGTAGCCCGCCTCTCGCTCGTATGTTAATCTAAACCTTCCTCAAAAAGTCTTATCATCCGGTCTGGGAAGTTTGGTAGAGGTCTATGCTGCACGACGCCGTAGCGCACTATCACGAACTACTGACGAAACATAGTCTTGCCGAAGAGTCGCGAACGATCCTCGACGAAGGCCTGGAGCGGTCAAAGCTGATTTTTGGCGGGCGCCGGCTTTCACCTTATCTGCGTCCGCATTTCGTCGCGGAAGCGGACTTTGCGCGCATTACCGCGATCTGCGAGACGGTGTGGTCCGCGATTCAGAAAGTAAAGGACGCCTGTATTGAGAATCCCTCGATCATCGACGAGCTCGGAGTCACTGAGATTGAGCGCGACTTGATCAGCATCGATCCCGGTTATCGTGCCGTATCGCCGACCGCGCGGCTGGATTCCTTTCTTACTGAAACTGCGTACAGCTTTGTTGAACTCAATGGTGAAAGTCCCGCCGGAATTGCTTATGCCGATGCCGCCTACGAAATCTACTCATCATTGCCGGTGATGAAACGTTTTTCCGAGAGGTACCAGTTGCGTGCGCTGTTCGGCAGGCGATCAATGCTCGATGTGCTGCTGCATTCGTATGAAGAGTTTCTGGGACGCAAAGCCGATCGCGCTCCGACGATCGCTATTGTTGACTTGAAAGGGTTGCCCACTCAAAAAGAGTTCGAATTGTTCAAGGAGTACTTCGAAAGCGAAGGGTACCCGGCGGTCATCTGCTCGCCTGATGAGCTGGAGTTCGACGGTAAGCGGCTGCGCACCGGAGCCACCGAGATCGACATCGTGTACAAGCGTTTGCTGGTTAACGAATACCTGCCGATCATCGAACAATATCCCGCGCTGCTTGATGCATATCGCGCGCACACCATCTGCATGGTCAACAGCTTTCGTTCGAAGCTGATTCACAAGAAGGCGATTTTTGCAGTCTTGACGTCAGCCCGTCACGCCCATCTGTTCCGCGCCCACGAACGCGCGGCGATCAGCGCCCACGTTCCCTGGACACGACGGGTGCGCGCAGAGAAGAGCGACTACTTTGGCAAAGAGATCGATCTGCTCGAGTTCATCACCGCGCACCGCGATCGATTGGTGCTCAAACCAAATGACGATTACGGTGGTCATGGGATCTCGATCGGCTGGAACACGGACGAGATTCGTTGGGATGAAGCGCTGCGTACAGCCCTGGTCAACGGCGACTATCTGGTTCAAGAGCGAGTGCCCACGGCCCGGGAAACTTTTCCGGCGCTTACCGGCGACGGCCGCATAGAGTTTGCGGAACAGTTGGTTGACCTCGATCCTTTGCTCTTCAACGGAAAAGTGGGATCAGCGTTCACGCGTCTGTCTTCGACCGAACTGGCCAACGTCAGCTCCGGGGGTGGGATGGTGCCAACCTATATCTTGTCCGATAAGCTTTAGCTTGTCGTCGATGTTCGTAGCATAGACTTCAGTCTGTGACCGCTGGTTGATAATGGACTACTTTGTAGACAATCACAGACTGAAGTCTATGCTACTCGGCAAACTGAAGTTTGTCGGACACATCCGAAGCGGACCGTGTACAATGCTGGCACGCAAGATCAGCCCTCGAGGCGAGGAGAATGGCCGTGACGGACGAACTCGACAACGTTGGCTCGGCGCTGGATGAGCGAAGAAGCTATGATCGATCTCGACTGATAGTGGACGTTTTTTTTGACGGCAAAGACGCAACCGGCGTCGCCAGCACCAGGGATCTTGGTCCCGGCGGCCTTTACCTGAACACGCAGGCGGATTTGCCGCAGGGAGCGCTCTTGCTGCTGCGGATTCCCTTCGCCAGGAAGCAGATTGTGGTCAACGCCGAAGTGGTCTACTGCAATCCCGGCCGCGGAGTAGGGCTCCAGTTTCAGGGACTCTCCGAAGAGGACCAGGCGCTGCTGGAGACAGGTTTGGCCGGCGAGTGATCCTCCTTTCAATTCGCGGCATTAGATTGCGCCGCTCTGATCTCTGATTTCTGACCTCTGACTTCTGGTGTTTTTCGGTGTCTCCGGGGAGAGATGATTATGTTCGATCAATTCACGCTGGGAATAGAAGAAGAGTTTCAGATCGTCGACCCGAAAACGCGCGAGTTGCGGTCACACGTCTCTGAATTTCTCGAAGAAGGCAAAATGCTTCTGGGCGAGCAGATCAAGCCCGAGATGATTCAGTCAATGATCGAGGTCGGCACCGGCATCTGCAAGAACATCCAGGAAGCGCGCGCCGATATCACGCGTTTGCGCAGCATCATTGCGGGTCTCGCGGCCAAGAGTGGTCTGGTAATCGTCGCTGCCTCGACGCATCCGATTTCGCGCTGGCAGGATCAGAAGATCTTCGACGACGAAAGATATGAGCTGCTGGTTGAAGAGTTGCAGACGGTGGCCCGTTCGCTGCTAATCTTTGGCCTGCACGTCCATGTCGGAGTTGCGGATCCGGAGCGCCGAATTCACATCATGAATGCCGCGCGTTACTTTCTGCCGCACGTGCTGGCGCTGTCCACTTCGTCACCCTTTTGGATGGGCCAGAATACGGGCCTCAAGTCCTACCGCACCGAAGTCTTCAAGAAGTTTCCGCGCACCGACATCCCGGATCACTTCGACTCATACACGAATTTCCAGCGCTACGTGGATCTGCTGGTCAGCACCGGCTGTATCAACGACGGCAAAAAAATCTGGTGGGATTTGCGACCTCATCCATTCTTTCCGACGCTCGAGTTTCGCATCTGCGATATTCCCACGCGGGTCGACGACACGATTGCCATTGCCGCGCTGTTTCAGGCGATCGTGGCCAAGCTCACCAAACTGATCGAGCAGAATCTTGGCTTTCGCCTTTATCGCCGCATGTTGATTCAGGAAAATAAATGGCGCGCAGTGCGTTGGGGTTTGGACGGGAAGATGATCGACTTTGGCAAGCAGAAAGAAGTGCCGACGCGCGATTTGGTGCTGGAGTTGCTGGACTTTGTCGACGACGTCCTGGACGAGCTGGGATCGCGCAAGGAAGTTGAGCACATTCACACGATTTTGGCGCGCGGCACGTCGGCAGATGAGCAACTGCGCGTCTATCGCGAGACCAACGAGCTGACGGCAGTGGTCGATCACATGATTGGGCAGACCATGGAAAACGTTCCACGGGCGACCGACTTCACCATGACCAAGCCCATGACGACGACATCGACGATCTCTAAGTAACACGTCAGCTTGTAGGGTGAGAGTGCTGGGAGGACTAGAAAAGAACGTTCGAAAATACTAGACTCCCTTAGAGGTCGAGGAAACATGACCACTCTAGAGAAAACTCAAGCAATACCGTTACGGTTAACGGAGGACGGCACTATTCGCATTGCGGATTCGCGTGTGAGCCTTGACTCGGTCTTGCAGCATTACAAACTCGGAGCCTCTGCCGAACAGATCGCGCAGAAATTTCCGGCTCTCGACCTGGCAGATATTTACGCCGCAATTACTTACTACCTCAACCACGAAGAAGCAGTCGAAGAGTATCTGCGACAACAAGAAGCAGAAGGCGATGCGGTGCAGAATACGATAGAGTCTGATCCTCAATATCAAAAAAACTCTGCAGGACTTCGTACGCGATTGCTAGCCCGCAAATCAGAACTTAAGCGAGCTTGACACCCAATTACGTGCCTTCGCAATTGCCGTTGGTCACGTAGTGTCCTGCTGGGAACCACGCCTACATCATTCTACAAGGGAAACTGGGCGATTGTTCCGTGGCGTTTATTGGTTGGAACCATGAACCCATGCTTCGTTTGCTAATAGACCAAGACCTCGATCACGATATCCTCCGAGGATTGGTAAGGCGCATTCCGGATCTTGATGGTGTGACGGCGTTTGAGATCGGAATGAGCAACGCAACTGACCCTCAATTGTTAACCCGAGCTGCACAAGATGGTTGAATCCTTGTCACCCACGACCGTAAGACCTTGCCTGGCCATGCGGCCGACTTGATGAGTTTAGGCGCAAATATCGCCGGAGTTTTTGTGGTGCCTCGTAATCTTCCGCTTCGTCAAGCGATTGAAGACTTGGAACTGCTGATAACCTGTAGCGCAAATGACGAATGGGTCAACGTCGTTCGTTCCTCTTTGATCCGCTCCAGAGGGTTGAGTTCTATTTCCGCTGTCTATCCGCCAGATAGTACTGCCACAGCATCCTCGCCGCCACTGAGCGAAACGGCCGCCAATCCTCGGCCATCTGGACCAGTGCGGGGAAACCTGGCCGCGCTTCCAATCGCCTGAGATTCTTGACTGCGGTGGCCAATGCCACATCGCCGTCGGGCCAGATGTCGGGTCGCTTTAATGCCATCAGCAGATAAACCTGCGCCGTCCATGGACCAATGCCCTTGATGCTGAGGAGCGTCGAGTGAGCTTCATCGTCGTTCATGCGGGAGAGTGAAACCAGGCGCCCTTCGTCGAATGCCTGCGCCAGACTTACGCAGTACGCTGACTTTTGCCGAGTCATTCCTAATGAACGCAAGAACGGCTCACCCAGTTCGAGGAAACGCTCGACGGCAAAGGGTTCGATGTTGGCTTTCAGCCTCGCAAACATTGATGCGGCAGAGACCAGCGACACTTGTTGCTCAATGATAATCTGCACCAGCGTGACAAAGCCTGGCTTTCTGGCCCACATCGGCGGCGGACCGTAGGCTTCGAAGATCGAGGCCAGCGATTGATCGCGAGCGGCAAGAATCGCTGTGGCCTCTGCAAGACTCTTAGTGGTGAGACTTCTTGGGGGCATCAGTTTGTGAAAGAGGCGTTCATTACTGATTCGGAATGTTATTCACACCGGGCTGAAGCGGTGAGAATGAGAACCTGTAAACCAACTGCGAGACCAATCGAGTCTGGTCGCTGGAATCAATGCGGATGCGTCAGCGCCTGGGTCAGAAAATTCTCAAACAAGATACGACCGTCGCGAGACTCGTTCGGGTGCTCCCAGCGAGTGCGGCTCTTGTTCCAGTCTTCAAAGGATTTTTCCAGATGGAACTGAACCGTGTAGATCAACTGATCGTTGACTCGCCGCACCATCATTTGATTGCGACAAAGGTATGAAGTGGCCAGCAGGTTGAAGCCGTCGGGTACGCGATCCAGTTGCAGCCCATGATTCTGCCAGACTCGCAAAATGCGGGCTTCCGTGGAGTAGTCCTGCCAAAGACGTGATTCAGGATCGCGCAGACCGCGAAAGATCGGGTCGCGCGGTTGGGTGATGCGGATGAAGCGATATTGATACTCAACCGGGCGGTTCTCTCGCTGCTCATGCTGCTCCAGTTTGTCGAGAGTGACGATGCGCGCTCCAAAACTCAGGCCCACCAATTGATGACCGCCACAAATCGCGAGGACAGGGATTGTGGTCTGGCGAATGAAATCGGCAAAGTGCTCGAGAATGTCCGGGTTGTAGTAATCAAAATCACGCAGCGTACCGCCCAGCACAATGGCGTCGGGCTTGAATGCGGCGGCTGCTTCGGCGAGTTCAGAAACATGTATGACTTTCGTGTCCGGTTGTTTCACCAGCCGCTCGATGTTGCTGACGATATTCTCGATGGCCATGCCGGCGATCTGGCGCTCGCGCTTCAAATGCGTGCGCGCCATCTTGCCCCACTCGCTGCGTGCGACATCCGACAGATCACGTTCGTCACGCAACAGGTCATCGACGACCAGGACGCGCGCCTCAGCAATGCGCTTTTCGATCGATTCGAAGCGGCAGAACGCTCGCTGGTTGAAGGGGAAGGGCAACGGCTCACTCGATTCCAAACGCGTCGAGTTCTTTACCAAACTGTTTTGCAGTTCATGAGTCATTCGGGATTTTGGATTTCCACTGTCAATTTATGGACGATCTCAAGGGCTCAACCACGGAATCTCACTCTCAAATTCTGTAATGCAAACTGTTAGCTTGCGCACGTCGCAAACTAACAGTTTGCGCTTACAACTTACTAGTTCAAAGGCAGAATCGCCTTAAATCTCTAAAAAAAATCAACCGGTCCGCCTTTGCCTCGTGCTTTGCTTGAATTCCGGAATCGCCGTGCCCGGACCGAGCTCGGCGATCTCAGCGCGTAGTTTAGCAATTACCAGGCCACGAATTCGAGTGCGCAGTCGCTCGGGTACCTGATCCTCTATGAGCAGCAGCATTTGCTGCCAGGCGGATTCAAGCTCATCCGCGAGGCGCGACAGCTCGGTGATGTCGTAGGGAATCGCAACAGCAGGACATCCGGCGCGAGCGAAGACCGAGAGATACCGCGCGGTTGCCAGATCCGGGCACAGGAATCGTCTGCGTCCGACTTTCAATTCAACTCCGAGCAACGTGTGCTGAATCTCGACCTGGGGTCGTCGCGGCAGGCCTCCAAAGTAGTAAGAGCGAGTGCGTGTGCTCCGAATCTGCTGACTATAGATCTGGCCCGGCCATGAATCTTTCAGGAGAGACTTGATCTGATCGGCGCGGCCGTCAGCAGTAACACGTGTGGTGTCAGTCATCGATGCCTGTGTTCATCGGCGCAGCGAGAGCGACACGATCGGTTTTGTTTGTAACGCATTAAGCACGCGCCCGGGAAAGATACCCAGGTAGAGGACACCAACTAAGGCAAGGACGAGGGCCACGGCCGCGCTTGCCGGGATCAGCGGCGGCGCCCACTCAGTTGTGCGCTCGCCAAAGAACATGACGATGATCAGACGCAGATAGTAATAAGCCGAGACTGCGGAATTGATCACGCCGATCACTACCAGGACCACGTAACCCTGCTGAAGCGCCGCACTGAAGACCACTAGCTTGCCCATGAATCCGGCGGTTAGCGGCATGCCAAAAAGACTAAGCAGAAATAAGGAGAGCGAGAAACTGAGCAACGGGGCCTTGAAGCCGATACCTTTGTAGTCCTCAACTTCAGTTCGGCGATCACCACTACGGGCAATAAGCGTGACAATCACAAACGCGCCCAGGTTCATTACCGCGTAGCACAACAGATAAAAAATCACACCCGAAATGGCTGAGTTCCGCTGGTCCGGATCAGTGGCCGCGCCGGCTGCGACAAAGCCCACCAGCGCATAGCCCGCGTGCGCGATTGAGGAATAGGCCAGCAAGCGCTTGACGTTGTTTTGCACAATGGCAACCACGTTGCCGACCACCATGGTGGCTATCGCCAGGACCATCAGAGTCGTAACCCAGGCCTCGTGCAACTGAGCTATTCCACCCTGGCCCGAAGTCGTCATCACAAAGGGAAAGGCGAAGATGAAGACTCGCAGAAACGAAGCAAAGCCCGCAGCCTTTGGTCCCGCCGCCATGAAAGCCGTCACTGGAGTGGGCGCGCCCTCGTAAACGTCGGGCGTCCAAACATGAAAAGGCGCAGTGGCGATCTTGAAGCCAAAGCCCACCAGCATCAATGCTGCCCCGGCAAACAACAAGTGCGGGTATTGGGAGACTGGCAGGCGCCGGGCAATCTCATAGATATTGGTTGTACCGCCTCCGACATTCGTATAAGTGCCGCCGTAAACCAGCGCGATGCCGTAGAGCAGAAATGCCGAAGAGAACGAACCAAGAATGAAGTACTTGAGTGACGATTCATTCGAACGAACGTCGGTGCGCCTAAAGCCGGCCATCACGTACGTCGCGATAGACAGGATCTCAAGCCCCAGAAAGATGATCACCAGATCGGCTCCCGATGCCATCAACATCATGCCCGCCGTGGCGAACATCAACAATGAGTGAAACTCACCGGCCGGCAATCGCTCGCTCTCGACCCAAACCATCGATATCAAAATCGTCAGGGCTGAGACGATGAGAAAGATAACCGTGAAGCCGAGCCGGAACTCGTCCAGCACGATCATCCCGTTGAAGCTCGCACTGCTGCCCGCGCCGGATACCCACAACGAGACCGTACTAATCGTTGCTGCACCGAGCCCGGCAAGCGCGAGACTTCCCGTTACCCAACGCTGGCTGGGTCGCGCGAAGGCGTCCACCAGCATCACGATTACACCCGCCAGGCAGACAATGGCCTCAGGCATGATCAGCCAGACGTTAATGTCCGCGGGATTGGGTTGTAACGCCAGAAAAAGGGTCATTGGTTTAGTTCAAATCATCGACTCGGTTGCTGCGGAGTTCTCAACGATTCGACTTCAGCACTGCCGGCTCGGGTGCTGTTTCCGTCGGCGCAGCGTTCGCAATCGTTCCGCCGGGCGCTCCATAAATCCGCTGGCGAACCGCAATAATGCTGGCCCTGGACCGCTCAAGGAAAGGCTGCGGATAGACTCCCATGAAAAGCATCAGCAGCAGCAGCGGAATCAACAATCCAATCTCGCGTGCATTTAGGTCGCTGAGTTGTTCGTTCTTCGGATTGGTAACTTTGCCGAACAAGACGCGCTGTAACATCCAGAGCATGTAAACGGCCGCCCAGATAACACCGGTCCCGGCGAGCATTGTCACAATCCAAATACGACTGACGGCGATTGAGGTCCAGGTGCCAACCATGATCAAGAACTCGCCGACAAAGCCGTTCAGAAACGGCAGCCCAATCGACGACAACGCTGCAATCACAAAGAGCGTCGAGTACCAGGGCATCGGCGTTGCCAGGCCGCCGAATTCGCTAATCAGTCGAGTATGCCGGCGTTCATAAACAAAACCGACGAAGAGGAATAGCGCCCCGGTCGAAACGCCATGATTGAGCATTTGGTAGAGCGCCCCCTGCATGCCCAGTTCGGTGAACGAGAACAAGCCGAGCACTACAAAGCCCATATGGCTGACCGATGAATAGGCAACCAGCCGCTTCACATCGGGTTGGACCATCGCGACCAATGCGCCATAGATGATGCCGATGACGGCCAGCGTGATCATTATCCACGCCGCCGCTCTTGCAGACTCTGGAAACAAGCCCAAATTAAAGCGCAAGAGCCCGTAGGTTCCCATCTTCAGTAACACTCCGGCGAGGATGACTGAGCCCGCGGTAGGAGCTTCCGTATGCGCGTCCGGCAGCCAGGTGTGGAAAGGGAACAACGGCACCTTGATACAAAAGGCAATAGCGAAGGCGGCGAACAACAACATCTCGTAACCGGAAGATTTCAGGGCGGCAACAGTTTGGCCGTGTTGCATCGCGGCCAGAATCACGGTGTAGTCGAAAGTGTTGTAGAGGAAATAAAGGGCGATGATCCCGACCAGCATCAACAGACTGCCCACTGCCGTGTAGATGAAAAACTTAACTGCCGCGTAGACCCGGTTATCACCACCCCAGATGCCAATCAACAGAAACATCGGCACTAGCGAGGCTTCAAAGAAGAGATAAAACAACAAAAGATCCAGCGAGACAAACACGCCGATCATCGCGGCTTCCAAAACGAGCAGCAGAATGTAGTAGGAGAGCTGTCGTTTGCTGATCGCGGTCCAACTGGAAAGGATCGCAATGGGCACCAGCAACGTCGTCAGCAGGACCAGCCAAAGGCTGATACCGTCAACGCCAACGTGATAACGAGCGCCGATCGCGCCAATCCACGATATGTTTTCAACAAGGCGAAAATCGGCCAGACCACCACCACTATTGGTGACGAGCACCAGCGACAGCAGAAAGGTGACCGTCGAAAACGCCAGCGCCAGCCAGCGATAGTGTTCCTCGCGACCTATGGCCGACAAGCCGTAGAGCAAAGTCACCACGGCGCCCAGCACGGGTAGCAGGATCAGGATTGTCAGCAGGTGTTGCTGCATAATCTAAAAGCCAAACAGCGAGCGAGCGAAATAACCGAAGAAGGCGATCACCGCCAGAGCTCCGAACAAAATGACGGCTGCGTAGCTGCGTACAAAGCCGATTTGCAAATAGCGAACTACCCCGCCGATATCCGTGATCGCTCGCCCCAGTGCGTGCAACAGGCCGTCGATCCCTTCCTGATCGATTAGCTTCCAAAGCACTGAGCGAGAGCCCACCTCGATTGGTTTGATGATTGCCGCGTCGTAGATCTCATCGACGTAGTACTTCTGTTCCAGCAGCCGCGGCGCTGCAAACAGCGGTCGTTTTTTGTAGAAAAAGTAACCGATCACGATGCCGGTAGCCGCAATCAGCACCGAGACCAGGGCCAGCCAACGCTCGGTGCTGATCTCTTCGGCTGAATGAACCGACTCAGTGGCCACAGCCCGATCAATGGGACCCGCGGCCGGCGCGCCATCGACTGCCTGTGGCGGCGGCGACAGCCAGCGAGTCTCCGGAGAAGTTTGCTCGGCCGAAGACTCAGCCTTCACCACTGGCTCTAGTTTCTCTTCGATGTAATTCGTCGGATGGGCTGAAATGAGGGAGCCAATCGCGTAGGGCACACCGATGAAACCACCGATGGTCGAAAGCACTGCAAGCACGACCAGTGGCGCGGTCATCAACCAGGATGATTCATGCGGTTCATGTGCGTGCGTATGTTGGTCGTGAGCGTGATCAACCGCGGGCTCACGAAATCTTTCATCGCCCCCAAAGGTCATGACCATCAGCCGCGTCATATAGATCGCCGTTAATAGCGCGGTCGCGGCGCCAACCAGCCAAAGCGCTTTGCTTGCGCCGGCGGGCAAGGGCGCCATCCCGATTCCCAGAATCTTTGCGTTCCACGTTTGCCAAAGGATTTCATCCTTGGAAAAGAAGCCGGCCCAGATAGGAATTCCACAGATAGCCAGCCAGCCCATCAACATCGTCCAAAAAGTGATGGGCATGTACTTCTTCAGGCCGCCCATGCGGCGCATGTCCTGTTCGTGATGCACGCCAGTGATCACCGAGCCGGAGCCGAGGAAGAGCAGGGCCTTGAAGAATGCGTGCGTGACTACGTGAAAGAGAGCTGCGACGAACGCGCCCACACCGCACGCCAGAAACATGTAGCCGAGCTGGGAAATCGTCGAATAGGCGAGGACCTTCTTGATATCGTTCTGGGCCAATCCGATGGTAGCCGCAAACAGCGCTGTGGCAGCGCCGATAATGGCGACGATGAACATCGCGGTCGGCGCGTGCGTGAAGATCGCGTTGCAACGAACGATCATGTAGACGCCGGCGGTGACCATCGTCGCCGCATGAATCAACGCGGAAACCGGTGTTGGACCAGCCATCGCGTCCGGGAGCCAGACGAACAGCGGTATCTGCGCGCTCTTGCCAGTCGCGCCGATGAACAGAAAGATGGCTATGGTCGTAATACCGCCACCCCAGAGCGCGCCCCACGCAAACGCCTCAGGTTTCATCGCGCCAATCGTCTGTAAGGCGCTCGTGACGTGATACGACTCCTGCGAAAAAAAACTAATCGAAGGAGCGCCGGCCTGAGAGGTGACAAAGAAAATCAACATGATCCCCATCACGAATCCCCAATCGCCCACGCGATTCGTGATGAACGCTTTCTTGGCGGCGCTGCCTGCTTCCTGCTTATCAAAGTAGTAACCGATCAAGAGGTAAGAGCAGAGCCCCACACCTTCCCAACCAACGAACATCAAAAGGAAATTATCCGCGAGCACCAGCGTTAGCATCGCGAACATGAACAGATTCAGATAAGCAAAAAAGCGATAGAACCCCTTGTCCTCGTGCATGTAGCCGACGGCGAACACGTGTATGAGAAAGGCCACAAACGTCACGAACAACGCGTAGATGCCGCTCAGTCGATCCATCGCCAGACCAAAGTCTGCGCGAAACTTCCCTACCTGAATCCAGGTCCAAAGGTGGTCGAAGATTGGCTGCTCACCCTGCAGTGCGCCGTCATGCATGAACGCCAAATAGAAAGCAACAATCGTCGAGATGCCGACCGCGCCACAAGCCACGACGCCGGTGAACTTCTCGCTGCGCAAACGGCGACCGATGAACCAATTGATGGCCGCACCCGCGAGCGGCGCAAAGATGATTATTCTGAGAAGGCTGGACTCGTGCATCAACTTCCTACCGGGACCGCGGGCGTCCCGCCCGCCTGCCTCGCGCGAACATTAATTTCGCTCCAATCACTAAGGTGAGTAATTGCATCCGTTACTCGTGCTGTCGCGCTCCTGGCGGGCGGGACGCTCGCGCTCCCAGAATCTACAGCTTCAAGACACTGGCATCATCCGCATCCAGCGATTCACGATTACGAAAGATGGCAATGATAATTCCCAGACCGACCGCGGCTTCGGCGGCGGCAACCGTCATCACGATGAAGACAAACAACTGCCCGGTCACGTCCCGATAGAAACTGGAGAAAGCCACGAACGTCAGGTTCACGGCATTCAGCATCAGCTCGATGCACATGAACATCGAAATCACGTTGCGCTTGATGATCACTCCCACTACGCCGATCGTGAACAGGATCGCCGAGAGCGCCAGGTACCAGGAAAGCTGTGGCCCGTCCATCGTTCAGTTCCTCTCAGTCATCATCGTGCTTTGCATGTATCCCATAAAGCTGTTCACCCGCTGCCGTTGTGCGCATTTCGAAGGGCTTTCCGGCGCCCCGATCCAGCGGATCGATCACATCCGGAGCCAGCACCGCTGTGCCGGGAAGCACCCGCGCGACCGGCGACAGGCCCATGGTGCGGCGCGCCAAAGTCATTGCCCCCACGATCGCCATCAATAAAAGGATGGACGTGATCTCGAATGGCAAGAGATATTTTGTGAACAGGCCCACACCGATCGGCTCAGTGAGGCCGACGTCCGACAGTCCGCCCTGCGCGGGTGACCGAGGCACCGAAGACAACACGAACATTACTTCGCCAATCAGAATTGCTCCCAACACGATCGCTGTCGGCACGAGATAGGCGAGACGGGGGCGTCGATGCTCTTCCTCTTCGACATTCAGCAACATGATCACAAAGACGACCAGCACCATGATGGCGCCGGCGTAAACGATGACCTGCACCGCCGCAATAAAAGGCGCAGCCAAAGTCAGGTATAGCGATGCGAGCGAAACAAACACGCCGATCAGCGAGATCGCGCTATAGAGCGGATTGCGCTGGGCCACCACGGCCAGCGCGCAGCCAACCGCCAGACCCGCAAACAAAATGAAGAGAAGCGAACTGATCATGCGTTATTTGATGTCCGACAAACTTTCAGTTTGTCGCGGCGGTCGTAGCATAGACTTCAGTCTGTGATTCATACGGCGCCCCAGACTAAAGTCCATGCTACTCAAGTCGACAAACTAAAGTTCGTCGGTCATCATCCCAAAAAACTGAGTGTTCTTCGGAACCAATCATTCACGGCATCGACCACGCCAGCCGCCTGGAGTGTGGCCGTCAAAAAGATGTTCACCAGGGCCAGCGGCATCAAAAACTTCCAGCCAAAGTTCATCAACTGGTCGAAACGAAAGCGCGGCAGCGATCCGCGTAACCAGATGTAAAAAAACAGAAACAGAATAACCTTGCCGAGAAAATAAAAGACTCCCAGCAGCGGCAGTTGCTTGACGAACGGACCATTCCAGCCCCCCAGAAACAGAGTTGTCGCCAGCATTGAGACCGTGAACATGTTGATGTACTCGGCCAGAAAGAAAAGCGCGAACTTCATCGCGCTGTACTCTGTGTGAAAGCCGGCCACCAATTCCGTCTCGGCCTCGGGCAAATCAAAAGGCACGCGGTTAGTCTCGGCGATGGCCGCGATCATGTAGATCACAAAGCCCAGCGGCTGCACCCAAAAAAGATTCCAGCCCAAACCCTGGACGCCGTACTGCTGCTCGACGATCGAGTAAAGGTCGAGCGTGCCCGATTGCAGGATCACGCCAATCAGAGCCATGCCCAGGGCGAGCTCATAAGAAATCATCTGCGCCGACGAACGCAGCCCGCCCATCAAGCTGTACTTGTTGTTCGAGGACCAACCGGCGAGCGCGATGCCGTAAACCCCAATCGAAGTGATCCCCAAAACGTAAAGCAGGGCCACATCGAAATGCGTAATCACGAGTTTAGTAGGACCGAGAAACGGCAGGCGCACTTCCGGTCCGAACGGATAGACGATCATCGTCATCATCGCCGCGGTGGTCGCGATGACCGGCGCCAGAAAGTAGACAAAGCGGGTTGACTTGTCGGGAACGATGTCTTCCTTGAGGATGAACTTCAGCAGATCGGCAAACGGTTGCAGCGCCCCGCCATAGCCGACGCGATTAGGTCCGACGCGCCCCTGAATGAATCCCAGCACGCGGCGTTCGGCGAGCACGGTGTAGGCGACGATCAGCATCACGACCGTGAACACGATCATGATGCCCAACATCTTCAAGCCGACATCAATTAGGAGGCGCCAATCCATTAAGAACCGTGAACCGTAAACCGTAAACCGTGAACCGTGAGCCATGAACCGCGGTTCTCGGTTCACGGCTTTCCTCCGTCAATCGTGATCTGGTAAAGCGGTGAAACTCGGGTCGTTTCCGGCTCCGGATTTCCCGCAGCCAGCAAATGAAACTGCGGCACTTTGTCAGTCAGCGTGCCAATCTTGAATAACTCATGACCGACTGCTGGCGTGCCCGTTTGCTTTTCTCCAGTCTCGTTGAGCCGCTCGACCGCTTCACTCAGCCGAGCGATGTCATTCGACAAATCCTGCTTGACAGCTACAGCGTGTTTGACCTGGACCGGCTGCGACTCGTCTTTCAGCAATGGGTAGCGCAAGCCCGAATACGCGGGGATTCGTTCGCCGATCTCGCGAAAGACTGCGCTGGTCGACATGCCAAAACCGAATTCGACACCCAGCTCTCGGGCCAACTGATCGATGATCATCCAATCCGCTTTTGACTGATTGACCGGCGGAATCGACTGGCGCACACGCTGCACAAAACCGTCGTTATTGGTAAACGTTCCATCGATCTCAGCGAATGAAGCGGCGGGAAAAACAACATCTGCAAATGCGGTCGTCTCCGTCTCAAACAATTCCTGCACCACCAGGAAATCAAGCTGGCCCAACGCTGCTTCGCGACCAGCCAGGTGCTCGGGAAGGAAACTGCCGACCGCGTAGATCGCGCGCACAGCTTCACCCGCAGCGTCGAGCAACTGCGTGGGGCCCATGGCTCCGTCAAGCATGCCCATGTCGTGGGCTCCGACGCTATTGTTGTAAAGCGGCAGCGGATGTAACAGGACGCGTCGTCCTTCGGCCGTGAAGCGCTTCGGCAGTTGAGCGATGACTCTCTGCGCTGCCGGGCTCAGCTCAGCGCCGAACATGATGATCAGATCACCCGCAGTATTACTGATCGTGTTTCGCGCTGATTCCAACTCTGCTGCGTCGACGTCCAGCTTGAGCGCTGCGGTTGCATCATGAATGCTGTCGGCCAGCGCCAGCACGGCAGCATCTTCCGAGCCAGGGCGAATGTGAATGAACTGCGATGCCTGCTCTCGCAAACGAATGGGCACACTGTTGATGATCAGCAGTTTCGCGCCACCGTTCCGGACGGCCTGGCGGATTTGCTTGGCCGTCAGCGGCTGCAATTCTTCCGGCTCACCGCCGATCAACAAAATGGTCTTTGCATGCCGGATGTCGTGGTGGTTGGCGAGCGGCGCTCCCAGCGATTCGAAAAACGGTTTGAGACTGAAATTGTCAGACAAACCATAATTTTCCGTGCCGATTAGTTCGGTGGCGAACTTTCTGAGCACGTAAAGCGCCTCATTGGTTGTGCGCGGGCTTCCGACAACGCCGATAGAGTTGCGCCCGTGTTCATTAGCAATGTTGTCGAGCTTCCGCGCGACGTGCTGAATCGCATCGTCCCAGGTTGCGGGGATCAACCGGCCGCCTTTTTTATAACGAATCAAAGGCGTGCGCAGGCGCGCTTCGTGATTCACAAACGGATGGCCAAAGCGCCCTTTGATGCACAGAAACTCTCCGTTCAAGCCGTTGACATAACGGTCGCGGGCCACGATGCGCATCAGTTCCCCGGCGCGCGAGCCCAGTGACATCTGGCAGCCGTCGGAGCAGTAGGTGCAAGTGGAAACAGTCTGGGCCAGTTCCCAGGGCCGCGCCTGGTGTCGATAGGTGCCGTCCAGCAGAGTTCCGGTCGGACAGACTTCGATGCAGTTCCCGCATTGCGAACAATTCAACCAGCCACCATAAGTGCCGATGACGGTATTGGCGCCGCGCCCGCCAGCTTCGATGGCGTCTTCGCCCATCCACTCGTCACAGACACGCGTGCAGCGCTTGCAGAGAATGCAGCGCTGCGGATCGTTGGCGACCATCGGTGACAGGTATCGTTCTGGTTGGGCGTTCTTGCGTTCGGTAAAACGCTCTTCGAGCCCGCCCCAATCAAAAGTCATCTCCTGCAGCTCGCACTCGCCGCCGCGATCGCAGACCGGGCAATCGAGTGGGTGATTGGCGAGCAGGAACTCCATCATCCCGCGCTGAGCCTTTTCGATCTCTTCACTCTCGGTGGTGACCACCATGCCGTCGGTGCAGTTGATCGTGCACGACGTTTGCAGCTTAGGCATCTTCTCGATGCGCACCAGACACATGCGGCAAGAGGCCTGCAGGGCGAGGTCGGAGTAATAGCAAAACGAAGGGATATCGAAGCCGCTCTCGCGGCAGACCTCGATTAACCGGGCGCCTTTAGGCACCTGCAGGTCTTTGCCGTTGATAGTGACTTTGACTAGTTCAGTGGACATGCTCACTTCTTTACACTTGATTTGAAAGCAGCGGCGAAGGCTCGCCAGCCAGTTTCCATTTCATTGATGGCGTTCCCCAATGCTGCCGGATGATAAAGGGGGAACGCAGTGATCTTCTTGTTCACAAAGACGCCTTCCAGCGGCCTATATGAGTCACGGTACTGTCTGAACTGATTCGCGGCAACAGAATTGCTAAGCGTTATACAGGTTAAGAACCAAGCCTCTTTTCCGAGGCATGCTACCCATTCCACATGGGGCATTGTCCCCAAAACCCAACGCAACACATTCAGCAGGAAGGTTTGAAGAGGATCTGTGTAGAAACCTTTAAGCTCACGACTGGCGCCGGGAGCATCAAAAAGCATGCTTGCGGCAGCCGATCCGTAAAGTTTGTCACCCGGAATCATCGCAGCGAAGTCGAGTAGCCTTCGGTTTGTGCGCCAACCGAATCCATCATCTGGTCCAGCGTGTCTCCACGGACGAGGTTCACCGTCACGAATTGCCTCCTCAAGTACCGACGTAGAACCCCAATCTTTGGCCAGCAAAAGGATACTGCTGTTCCAATCACCGAAGAGGGTTTCCGTTCCATAGAGGTGTTCCTCGTCAGGAAGCAGATCGAAGACGTTTGTCCAACCTTGGCAACGAAAATCTCGAATCCAGTCCGGAACACGCTGTCGCTCCGTCCCCGAATTTCTTTTCCTAACATCAAACTTCGTCATCGATATGACCCTTCTGAATGGGCGATAGGTTGACCTATTGTTCCGGCTCACCAATCCTCTTCTTCACTGCCGCAAGTAACTCCATCACCGCATTGTGAGTTGATTCGGAGAGTCGATCGTCAATATGGACCTTTGTGGAGAGAGTCTCTTGCTTCTTAGCAATCGCCTTCAACATTCCTTCCCATCTATCGTAGTCTTCATGTGAAAATAACTTGTAAGTTGGGTCTTTCATGAGCCTACTCAAAGTAAATCGAAACTCCTTAAGCCCAAAAGCACTACTTGGCTTTCAGAAACTCATCAACCGTCAGATTGGCTGACCGGATTAAGCTTCGCAGAGTTCCTCTTGCGACCTCTCGGTGATTAGGAATCGAGAGCGAGGCCATCTCTCCCTCTTTGGTCATGATGATGTGGCTACTTGACTGCCGTGCAACGTTCCAACCAAACTTCTGAAATAATTTCACCGTCTCCGTGCCGCTGATTACTGGCAGAGAACCCATTAGGCCGCCACCTCGATCTGTCTTGTCTCAATTGTCAGCGGCAAGCCTTTTTCGGAGCGCACTTCCAGGCAGAGCTTGATGGCGTCTTTGATGTTTTTCAGGGCCTCCTCCTTTGTTTTACCTTGGCTCACGCATCCGGGAATGGAAGCGCACTCGACAATCCACACGCCGTCTTCGTCGCGATCAATCGTTACGTTGAATACCATGTTGTCTCCTACACTTTATTCCGGCTGCGAATTCAGATGCTTCTTGAAATCTTCCGGAAATCTCTTAATCGCCGACTGAATCGGCCAGGCGGCGGCATCACCCAGCGGGCAAAACGATTTGCCTTCGATGTTGTCGCAGAGGTCCAACATCAACTGCGCATCGTCAGCACGGCCGCCGCCGCCTTCGATGCGCTTAAAAACTTTCACCAGCCAATCGGTGCCTTCGCGGCAGGGCGTGCACCAGCCACACGATTCGTGTTTGTAGAACTCGGTCAGGTTCTTTGTTGACTCAAAGATATCGACCGTTTCGTCCATCACGATGAAGCCGCCAGAGCCGACCATCGAACCGCCGGCCACCAGCCCTTCATAATCCATGCGCACGTCTTTCCCAATAATCTCATCAGCCCGCATGATGTAGACAGACGAGCCTCCAGGAATCACCGCCTTCAACTGCTTTCCGTCGCAAATGCCCCCACAGTCTTCCATGATGAATTTTTCCATGTCGTCATAGCCCATGGGCAATTCGTAGACGCCGGGGAGATTGACGTGGCCTGAGACGGACCAGAGCTTTGTGCCGCCGCTCTTTTCGGTTCCCAGTTTCTGATAGGCCTCGCCGCCCAGCTTGATGATGTCGGGAACGGCAGTCAGGGTCTCGACGTTGTTGACCACAGTCGGACACGCATACAGTCCCGAGATTGCGGGGAAGGGAGGTTTCATGCGCGGATGTCCGCGCATCCCTTCCAGCGAGCTGAGCAACGCGGTCTCTTCGCCGCAGATATAAGCACCCGCGCCGGTGTGCGTGTAGATGTCGCAGGAGAAGTCCGTGCCCAGGATCTTTTCTCCCAGCAACCCGGCGGCGCGCGCTTCGGCGAGCGCCACGTCCATGATGTCGATCAGGTACTTGTACTCGCCGCGCGTGTAGATGTAGTTGGTTCTTGCGCCGAGGGCGTAGGCGGCGATCAGCATCCCTTCGATCAGCATGTGCGGATCGCGTTCCATCAGGTAACGATCCTTAAAGGTTCCCGGCTCGGACTCATCGGCATTGCAGACGACGTACTTTGCCTTGGGAGAATCCTTCGGCACAAAGCTCCACTTGAGTCCGGTCGGAAAGCCCGCCCCACCGCGGCCGCGCAAGGCCGATTTCTTCACCTCGTTGATGACTTCATCAGGTGACAGTGAGTCGAGCACTTTCTTGATCGCTTCGTAGCCGCCATTACGTCGATAGACGTCAATGGTCCGCGAGTTCTCCAAATGAACTCGCCGCAGTTGAAGCGGCTCACATCCGATGGCTGCTATGCGCATTAGTCAGGGCTTCTTTTCCGGTACGACCACAGTTGTGTGGCTATTGACGTGATACTTCACGCGCAAATAGTAGGTGCATTGCACGTGCGGTTCCAAGCCGATGGGGGTCAGCACGACATCGAATTTACCCGGAACCAGCGCCTCAAAAAAGAAGGTGCTGTTCTTGCGACGTTCCACAGTGCGGTAATTCTCGTCCACCGTTCCGGTTTCGTAGGCTTTGTAGGAATTGTACGCCTCAAAGGGTTGGAAGGCATCGAAGTTCTCGGCCGAGATCGACTCAGGCGTCAACTTAACTCCGAGCTTGCCATACGCCTCTTCCTTTTGCTTGATGACCTTCTGCGCCTCGGCTGTCATCTGGGCGCGGAGCGGGCCCAGATCGCTCGTGACGTAATCCACCTTGATCAGATCAAAGATACCTCCCTGGGCTGCGAGCGGCACGATTTGATCGAGCAGCGTGTGCTCCTTGAATTTGATAGCCAGATTCTCCTTGATCTGAAAGCCGGATATTTTTTCCTTCGCCGTCGAGCCTTTGATGACATAGTCGTAGACTCGATTCTGAGTGATGAAGTCGACGTAGGTATCTTCCGCGCGAATTCCCAAACCACCAGAGTGCGCTGGAAAGCGGTGATCTGATCGACAAGCTTTTTGTTCGCGGCCTGCAGGCTCTCGGCTTCCTGGGCCAGACCGAAGACAGCCACGTATTCCTTCGTGTCGACGCTCGTCAAGATCTTGGCGTCAATGAATTGATAGGTTGAAACCAGCAGGTTTGGCTGCTCCGAGACAACTAGTTCGCTAATTGTTTCCGGATACTTTGGAGTGCGGCGGACTACATCGCCACCTTGTTGTGTTCCGGAGTTGCCGAAAACGCGGTTGCCGGCTTCCTGGGCCAGCACGGTCAACGAGCAGAGTGAAACGAGCAGGGACATGCAGAGAATCTTTTTCATAGTAAGCTCCTTGCGGCAGAGTTTAGCTGCTCTGATGTCTGCTCTGACTCGCCCGGTTGTTCCGGTCTGGTGTTACGGCAGGGATTCAAGGATCTGGTCCACCTTTGCTGCCGTCAGATTCTCGTGATAGTCAAAATTGATTTGAAACATCGGCGCCGTGCCGCACGAACCCAGACACTCGACCAACGACAGAGTGAATCGGCCGTCGGCAGTCGTTTCGCCCGGCTTGATACCCAGCTTCCGGCAGACGTGTTCGGTAATCTTCCCTTCGCCCATGATCTTGCAGGAAAGAGTCTTGCAAATCTGGACGTGATACTTGCCGACGGGCTTGGTTTGGATCATCGAGTAGAAGGTGGCCACCTCCCAGATATCGGTGATTCTCAAGTTCAAGCGATTGGCGAGGTAAGAGACGCCCGGGGGATCAAGATAGCCGCGCTCGCGCTGCACAATAAACATCAGGGGAAGAATGGCTGAACGCGCTACCGGATATTTGGCCAGATGCGCGTCGATCTCCGCTTCAATTTCGGCGGAGAAAGTCGCCGGCGCATCCGGCATGTGCACTGGCTGCGACAGCGGCTTGATTTGTGTCAGTTGTTGACTCATCTAAAATCGGGTGTCGGGTGTCGGGTATCAGGTATCAAAAAACAACCGGCACCTGACACCCGACACCTGATACCCGTCACCTATCTATTTCTCCGAGCACGATATCGAGCGAGCCAATGATCGCCACCACATCCGCGATCATCGCGCCGCGACACAGGTCCGGCAGCGCCGAAAGGTTCACAAAACTTGGCCCGCGAAAATGGACCCGAAATGGTTTTGGCCCACCGTCCGATTTGATATAGACACCCAACTCACCCTTCGACGCTTCGATCGCGTGATAGACCTCGCCTTGCGGCACGTCGAAACCTTCAGCGACGATCAGAAAGTGATGAATCAACGCATCCATGTGCGTCTTCATCGCCTCGCGATCCGGCAGGACCACCTTTGGGGCGTCGGCTTTTACAGGACCCGACCGCAGCCGCGACAGCGCCTGCGTAACGATTTTCTGTGACTCTTCCATCTCGCGCATGCGCACCAGATAGCGAGCCCAGACATCGCCGCCGGGTTCGGTGGCAATCTCGAAATCGTAATTCTCATAGCCGCTGTATGGATTTGCGCGCCGAATATCCAGCGCTACGCCGCTGCCGCGCAGCGAAGGCCCGGAGAGTCCCCAGTCAATCGCATCCTCGGCGGAGATGCGGCCGATGTCCTGAGTGCGCTTCTGAAAAATTCGGTTGCCGGTCAGCAGTTTCTTGAAATCATCAAGCGCCTTGGGAAAGCCGTCCAGGAATTGTTTCACTCGGCGCTCGAATCCCGGAGGTAAGTCCATCATCAATCCGCCGATGCGAAAATACGACGGTGTCAGGCGCCCGCCCGAAGCGGCTTCGATCAGGTTCAAAATCTTTTCGCGCTCGCGAAAGCAGTAAAAGAAGACCGTCATGGCTCCCAGATCGAGTGCGTGCGTTCCCAGCCAAACCAGGTGCGAAGCGATTCGTTGCAGCTCGCAAAAGAGCACGCGGATGGTTTGCGCCCGTTCGGGAATCTCGAGTTCCAGCAACTTCTCGGCCGCCATAACGTAAGCCAGGTTATTGCCCAGCGGGTTCAGGTAATCCATCCGGTCAGTGATCACGATCCCCTGCTGATATTTCTTGTACTCGAACAGCTTCTCCATTCCGGTGTGCAGATAGCCGATGTCAGGCGTGGCCTTGACGACCATCTCTCCGTCCAGCACCAACTCGATGCGCAAGACTCCGTGGGTGGAAGGATGTTGCGGCCCCATCGAGATCGTCATCTGCGTGTCGAGCGGACGATCGACGACTTCAAGTTGGGGCGGAATGTTTACTGAAGTGCTCATTTCAAACTGTATGGCTCATAACCGCGCAGGGGAAAATCCTTGCGCAATGCGTGTCCCTGCCAATCATCCGGCAGCAGAATTCGACGCAGATCCGGGTGCCCGTCAAAAATAATACCGACCAGGTCATAGGTCTCGCGCTCGTGCCAATTCGCAGTGCGCCAAACACCGGTTACCGTCGGGACGTGAACATCATTCTCACTGAGCAGCACTTTCAAGCGCAGGCGGTGATACCTGATCGTCGAAAACAAGTGGTAGTTGACTTCAAAGCGCGGTTCCTCTTCAACACCGCGATCGACGCCGCAAAGGTCCGCGAGAAAATTGAATTCGCCGGCTGCCGGAGTCTTCAGCAGTGAACAAACCTCAACGATGTACGCGCGCGGCACCACGGCGGTAACTTCACCGAGGGCTTCGGTAAACTCAGTTACCCAGTCCGGATGCTCAGATTGCAACGCCGTCACCAGTTGGGACGGCGTTGCGGGTTGTTCGTTTTGCAGACCTGCTGACATGACGAATCGAAAACGCCAGGTTAAGAAGAGCGACGACGTTCGTGTCTGGAAGCAATGGTGTAGGGACGCGATTCAGCCGTGGCGGGTCCCAGGGTTGAGCCATCTGTAACGGGCAACGTGCCCGGAGTAAGCGCATGTCGGGCTTCTGCTTCGGGAATGTCCTTATGGTCGCGCACCGAATCTTTCATCACTTTGTCCTGCAACATCATCACCGCGTGGATCAGCATTTCCGGCCGTGGCGGACAGCCGGGAATGTAAACATCAACGGGCACTATTTTGTCGACGCCCTGCACAATCGCGTAGTTATCAAAGACGCCGCCCGAAGTGGCACACGCGCCCATCGAGATTACCCACTTGGGTTCAGGCATCTGATCGTAGATACGTCGCAACACCGGCGCCATCTTGCGGGAAACCCGGCCGGAGACAATCATCACATCGGCCTGGCGCGGGCTGGCGCGAAAGACCTCAGCTCCGAAGCGCGCCAGATCGTTCCGCGACGAGGTGGCATTCATCATCTCGATCGCGCAACAGGCCAGACCGAAAGTGGCCGGCCAGAGCGACGACTTGCGCGCCCAGTTGATCAGCGAATCGAGGCGAGTGGTTAATACTTCCGGCAGCGCCTCACCGATGATGTTCTCAATTCCCATAAGCGTCGCTCACTATTTCACGCGGCAGTGCGCGCTCTTTCAGCCCGTCGCTTGTTTTCCAGATCAGCCAACAGACGGCCTTCCGCCTCTGCTTCGCGTCGCGCTCGCTCACCCCAGTCGAACGCACCCTTTTTGATGACGTAGATCAAACCGACGGCCAGCAGCAGGATGAACAACATCATCTCAGAGTAAACGAGCTTGCCAAGCCCATAAGCCGGACCGGAGAGCGTCTTAAAGACGACGGCCCAGGGCACCAGGAAAATGACCTCAATGTCGAACAGGATGAAGATCATCGCGATCAGGTAGAACTTTACCGAAAAACGCTCGCGCGCCGAACCCACCGGATCCTTGCCGCATTCGTAGGGCATCAGTTTGGTGAGTGTGCGCTTTCGCTGGCCGACAAACTGTGACAGCAAAATCTGGCTCGAAGCAAAGCCGGCGGCAACAATGAAGATCAGCAGGATCGGCAGGTAAGCGTAGAGGCTAAACTTCATTGGCAGAACAGCCCTCCTGTCGCGGTTGGCAACAGACCTTTGCCCTCGCTGACGGCCGTACAGTTAAGATTGAGAATCATTGTACAAGCGAATCGTAGTGCAACTGACAAGGGGTGTCAAGCAGGTTCAACTCGCACTTCAGGCGCGTAAAAATTCGGTAATTGACCCTTCAAAAATTCATGTGTTACCGTCTGCTTGGTTGATTTGCGTGAAGGCTTGACCGTCTCAGTAGCTGTGGGTGGTCCACGTATCGCAGACGAAGTATCGCAGACGAAGTATCAGAGGCGAGGTTTTGCCTGATGCGTTTAGCAGACTGCTGAAAAACAATGCGTCTAGATCAAAGAATCGATACGATCCACGAAGTCACACGAACGAACGCGAAATAACACTAAGAAAACCGCGCTTTTTTCGTGTGACTTAGTGCTGCTTCGTGTAATTTCGTGGATCGTAAATTAAAGCAAGATCGCCACAGAGTCACAGAGACACGGAGAAGACAAGGATCAGAATCAATCAGAAATGCCAATAAATTCATACAGTCTTTCTCATCTTTCTCTGTGTCTTCGTGTCTCTGTGGCTAAGTCTGGTTTTTCATCAGCCTGCTTGGAGGCGGGCAATGCCTGCCTCTAAACGGAGCGAGAGTAAGGGTGCTTGATAGATGATCACCGGATACAACACAGATATTGAGCACGAGGGTGTCGTCTATCACGTGCAAACTGAGGACAAGGGACTGGAGAGTCCGATCGTCTTGTCCCTGGTTTACACAGGCGGTGAGATCCTCGCAGCCAAGCGCGCTTCCTATGCCGACCTGGTCGCCGCCGGCTTTCAAGAGGCCAAGCTCGCCGAACGGCTGAAACGCCAACACCGTTTGATTTGCGCCGCAATCCATGCCGGACGGATCGAAGAATTAAGACAACTAAGCAAGGGTCAAACAGGACGTTTGGTTGTGGAGCACGCAGCGCTCATGGAACAAGCTGTGACGCAACCGCCCGAGGCTGCCACCGTGCCGGCAGTTGAGACCAGGCCCGAAACTGGGCCACTTGCCGATCCGGATTTGCAGGTGACGGCCGCTCCCTTGGATGGCGTCGATTCAGCGGCCGGCGGCCTTGGCGCAACACAGTCGAAGGGTCGTGCGACGGGATCGCTGACGATGCCTGACGGCTCTTCGCCATACACCGTCTATGATGCTCGCGGGCGTTCAAGATTGGGCGAGGTGATCGATGAGCCGGACGGTTTGAGAATCACTCTGCTGGGCCACGACCCGCATTTCTCGGGTGGAGAAGAGGTGGAATTGAAGGCTATCGTCACACGGATCTCAAACAACGTGGAAGAGCCGTTAAGCGGGGCGGCGATTTCCATCAAGATTCTCGGAACGACTTTTCGACCTGTTCTGCTCTCAGTGAAGACTGATCGAGAGGGTCTGATGAGCGCCTCGACGCGCATACCTGCCTTTACCTCGGGCCGCGCTGCGATTGTGGTCAAGGCTACGGCCAGTGATCTTTCCACCGAGGCGCGCTGGGTGGTCCACCCGGGCAAGTGAGGTCAGCTTTTTTGATCGTAACCGTCAATGACGAACCAAACGATGTTCCGGAAGATCTTTCTCTGGACGGGTTACTGCAACTTTTGACATTGCCGGCTGATCGTTTGGCCGTTGAGTTAAATCGGACTGTCGTGCGACGTGTAGAGTGGCCGCGGACAAAGTTGCACGAAGGTGATCGAGTAGAGATAGTGCACTTTGTGGGAGGCGGGTCTGTAACGCAAGCTGTTAGCTTGCGCGCGCGTTGAATGCCGTTCAATCATCGCAAACTAACAGTTTGCGTTACAGATTAGGATAGTGCCAATCGTTCCTGCGCTTCGCCTGTTAGGAAGTTTCGGTGTACAGTCAAGCATCACAACAGCAAAGGTCGTTCATACATGTCTACAGCAGCTCTCGCACTCGTGGATCCTTTCGAAATTGGCAACCGCACTTTTACCTCGCGCTTAATCATCGGTACCGGCAAGTATCGCAGCTATGAAGAGATGGGCCGCGCCCATCGTGCCTCAGGAGCGGAGATGGTCACGGTGGCTGTGCGCCGGGTTCCTCTCGATAGAAGTACGGAATCCTTTCTCGATCACCTCGATCCGGCGCTTCAGATCCTGCCCAACACCGCCGGTTGTTATTCTGCCGAAGACGCAATTCGCACCGCACGATTGGCACGTGAAGCGTTGCAGACTGATTTGATCAAATTGGAAGTGATTGGCGATCAGACGACGCTGTTTCCCGACAACGAACAGACATTGGCAGCGGCGCGCACTCTGGTCAAAGAGGGTTTTGTGGTGTTGCCGTACTTCAACGATGATCTGATCATGGCAAAGAAGCTGCTCGACGCCGGGTGTCCCGCAGTGATGCCCCTCGCAGCGCCGATTGGCTCAGGTTTGGGGGTGCAGAACCCAGCCAATTTACGCATCATGCGCGAGCAACTGCCCGACGCCACGATTATCGTCGACGCCGGAGTGGGCACTGCGAGTGATGCAGCGATCGCCATGGAGTTGGGAGCCGACGCTGTGTTAATGAACACCGCGATCGCCGCAGCGACTGATTCGGAAAAGATGGCCCAGGCTATGAAATTCGCTATCGAGGCCGGTCGTTTGGCCTATCTCGCCGGCCGCATGGACAAACGACTCTACGCCAGCGCTTCGAGCCCGCTGAGCGGAGTAATACGCTAGCAAGGCTCTGCCTCAGACCTTGAGACTGAAAAACTCGCGGGACCTTAACCGCAACGCGGTTGCGTCGTCTGCTGAGCTATTTCAAATACGTCGCAACCGCGTGGCGGTTGGAATCAATCCATTTGCTTCACTTCTTGGGGATTTCGACTCTACAAATATGCCGTCTCTCTGGGACTGGGCCGATTGTTTTGTGGGACCTTTAGAGACCACTACCCTGAGACCGATGAGCAAACTTCGCGTGCTTTGCGCCTTTGCGTGAAAAGTCTTCCCCATTCTAATTGTGATCACTTTGGACGAAGAGTCTCACGCCAAGGCGCAAAGCACGCAAAGACAAGTCGCGGCAAACTTGACTCATTCAGAACGGCTTCTCTCTCCCACACGCCACTGCGATTATCCACGTGCGAATTACAGTGATCAGTCCAGACCCAGAAAACTCAGAAGAACCAACGAGAGTGCTTCGCGCCAAAGATTGTCAACCCGTGTCAATTCGCCGGGCGGAGCAAATGTGCCTGGGCACTGGTTCGCCGCTGACGAGGTATTGCGCGGCGTTGGTGTAGCTGCGGTAAAGTTTGCTGAATTATTATCCGTGTCGGTGCAACCGCCGCCTGCTCGGATATCCGCGGTCGTGTTGCTGGGAGCAGGAGCCCGTCCGGCGCCTTCGAAACAATCAGCCGTAGTTCCATAGCCGACAAAGTCGACTACCGTTACACCGAATGGACAACCGCTTCCGGTCAGTGCGGTAGCGCTGTTGACGAGTGCGACTTTGCCGCCGGTCCCGGACATGTTGGTCGTCCCAGTCGCATCAGGAGTTGGCAGCGCAGAGCCGACAGCACCGCCGGAGGCTTCCTGGATCAGATAGTAGTGTCCCGGCAAGAGCAAGACCGAACTCAGATTCGTTACCGACCAACTGGTACCTGTCTGGCTGGCATATTGGACTGACCAACCCGCAAGATTCACCGACTGATTGCCGGCATTAAATATCTCGATGAAGTCGTTTGTAAACGTGGCGCCGCTGTTTCCTCCACCGCCGTAGATCTGGCTGATCACAATCTTGATCACAGGCGACGGTGTAGGCGACGCAGATGGGCTGGCGCTCGGCGACGGAGACGGCGATGGACTCGGTGAAGGGGACGGACTCGGTGATGGCGATGGTCCGGGAGTTGGACCACTGCTCAGATTTTGCGGATCACTTGGAGTGATCAACTGGAAGTCGTTCACATTGTTGTTCGTGTCCTGTGTGCTGCCACTGCCGCCTCCAGGTTTGCGCTCGTAGCTCTGGTTGGCAGTGCCCGAGAGCGGTGTCAAGTTCGTGCCTTCCAGGAATGCCGAGCCGGTGCTTAAGCCAACCTGATCGACAATCGAGTCATCTGGCAATGTTATCGCAACGCCGCCGTCGTCGGTGATCGCTGCCGAGTAGGTTTGATCTCCGGGCACGCTGCCGCTGTAGTTCGTCGTTGCGGCCGCGAGAAAATGTCCGCGCGCGGGAATGTTCGTGCCGGCCGTGACGGTCACCCGCGTACTGATTGTGCCGGCGCTATTCGAGCTGCGAATCTTCCAATTGCTCACATCAACCGGGTTGTCGCTGTTGTTATAGAGTTCG